>VTLG01009413.1_pt1 | contig 35059 bp, 35 predicted proteins | sample 4694571 | NCBI WGS metagenome assembly VTLG01 (sample SAMN12604809, study PRJNA352737) | marine metagenome | biome: ENVO:00000447; feature: ENVO:00000209|ENVO:00000569|ENVO:01000036; material: ENVO:00002151; isolation source: viral sequences binned using virsorter ...
TACCAACTGACATAATGCCAGTAACACGCATATCGCCACGAACTATAACATCAGTTAGACCTACACCGACTGTTAGTTTAGAACCATTAGCGTCTAGGGTACCAATGATTGCAGCATTTTCATCAACATCTAATGTATCAATGTGTGCAGTTCCATCAAGATATAAGTCTTTCCACTCTAATGTAGACGCACCTAGGTCTCTTGCATTATCTGTGGAAGGAACTAGGTCACTATCAAAACGACCTGTTGCGGTGATAGTATCACTTGTAGCATTACCAAGGTCGGTGTCTCCAGTTACAACAACATTCGTTGTTGTTAAGATAGAACCGTTGAATGTTAAGTTAGCAGAATCCTCTATCTCTCCAGAGGTTCCAGCAATAACAACACGATCATTTGTTAGATCGCCAATTTTAGCAGTATCAGCTAATAATGCGTCAACGTTTGCTGTGCCATCAATGTAAATATTTCTCCACTCTTGGGTAGAACTACCCAAATCATAAGTATTATCGTCATCAGGTATAATAGATGAATCAACATCTGCACCAAACACAACATTATCTGACGCTGAGTCTCCTAAAGTTAGTGTTCCTCCATTGAATGTTGTAGTACCTGTAACCTCAAGGTTACTGTACATGAAAACATCTGCTGCGAATGTAGAAACTCCAACGTGAGAAGATAGACCGGCAATAACTTGTTGGTTCTTACCTCCAGCTTTGGCCAGTTCTCTTGCCCTAGACATAGTTTAATATCTCAGTTAGATTAGTTATATGTATTTATAGTAGTTTGATTCTAAATGCAAGTCGCTGCGTTATTTCAGGAGCTGAAACTCTAGGAGGATTTGAAGTATGAGTAGTATTATGTTTATAAACTATGATACGACCTGGTTTATGTCCAACTATTTTTTCTGGCCAACCTAAGTTATAGCCACGTTTCCAGTGCTTTGCACCTGTCTCCTCATCATTGAAAAACGTTAGTTCACCTCCCCAATCAGGTTGCCATTCTTTATTCAACACAAACAATACAGTATAATAAGGGTCATCTGGTTTCACAGGTCCTGAATCTTGATGCATTTGACCACTTCTACCCCCTATCCTATCATTCTTCATAGGGTCTGTAGAACGACCATTCAGGTAGCAGGTGAATCCATCCTTTAATCTATGATGTGGTACACCATACTTATCACAATAAGACTCTTCATTTATATAATAACTCTTAGGTCCTCCTAAACCAGTGATCGCTTCCTTCAGCCCAGCATCCAAAGATGCTTTACCATCAAATAACTGACTGTTTATAGACTCGAATATATTATATGCTTCTTTACAATGTTTCTTTACACTATCAGCATCCCACCCAATAGGGTGACGATACATTGAGAACCTAAACAGGTCTATCATATCTTCGATTGTTGTCTCTGCACCTAAGATATGTTTACTACTACTCTTTGCTCGTTCAGGAATATATTCTTGTATTGGTAAATTTCCGTCAGCAACAGAGATCCACTTACAATACCAACTCATTGTCTGAGCTACATCATACATCTTATGATGTAATTCTGGACTTATGAGATTATCATAGACCTCAACATCAACCATAATATATCTTTATTGATATTTTATTTAGACTGGTGTTAGTGATATCTTATACTTCTTACCTGTAGCATTGTTTATCATGAATATATCATCTTTTCCTTCTTGTAATGTCCAATTACCTTCAGTTCCGTCAACGTCATTACCACCTGTACCTACATTACTAAAGTGCATGTCAGCAGTAAATACGTTTTGCCATCTTGTACCTGCTGCACCCAGGTTCCTAGTAGCGTCCGCATCTGGTACCATATTACCATTCAACGTAACATCACCTACACTTATGTTAGGAACACCCGTTAGACCTGTAGCATTACCACTCAATGTGGCAGCAGTCAGCACATTTGTGCCTGGGTTCCATTTGAGATCAACGTCAGTTCTTACGTCCTCATTACCAGTTGCAGTATCAACGAAAGGTATAAAGTGTTCTGCTGCTGTTGTGTTGGTAGCAGTCAACTTGACCTTATCAGCGATCACATCGGTAAGTGCCGATCCATCAACAGCTGCTAAAGCACCTGTGATTTGACCACCAGGTATATTTGTCAGTCCACTACCAGAACCACTAAAGGTTCCTGATGTTGTGATACCTGAACCGTTTATCTTCAACCCTGCTTGTGAGAAGACTGCTACTTCTGTGTTATTGACAGTAATAGTTGTCTTCAACGGTGCAGTTTGAACTTGTGTGTTTGTATCTTGTATCGCTGTCGCATCTATTCCTGAAAGGTTTGATCCATCTCCATAGAAATGCGATGCTGTTATAATACCACTGGCATTGATTGTGGTAGCACTGAGTTGACTTACGGTAGATACACCTGATGAGTTTATATCACCAGTGACATCACCATTTAGTCTTCCGTTGAATCCTGTACCTCCGACTCCATCAATCCCTGCCACAAAACCGCCAGCACTAGTGGTAATACCAGATACATTAATATTTGTTCCATTGAAAAATGCTACTGTTGAGACGCCAGCAGAGTTGAGTGATCCAAGAAAACCAAAACTACCGACTGGGGCTACGAACCCTTGTGATGTTGTTATAATACCAGTTGCTTGGACTGTATCTGCAAAGAGTTGGTCGGCAGTTGATATACCAGAGGAATTGAAATCTCCTGTAAGATTTCCTGTGACATCCCCCGTTACATCTCCGACAACATCTCCAGTTACATTTCCTACAACGTTTCCAGTTATATTACCATAAAAACCTGCACTTGCGGTAACTCCAGCACCAGCTAAATCACCTTTGAATCCTAACGCTGATGTTACTATACCTGTTGCATTGATATGTTCAAACTCGCCTGTTACTCCAAATGATGCTATACCCACTGAAACTTGATTTGCAGTCAGTCCTGCACCTATTCTCAATGTTCCTACATTACCAAATCCAAATGTGCCATCTGCGTTCTGTATGTTAGTTCTTGCATCAGCAGCTGAGAATATACTAACAATACCAGTTACACCTGGTTCTTGGAAGAACGATAATCCGGCACCCACCTTGAATGTTGTAATACCTGTGGCTCTAGTAAAGTTACTAGCGTCCATTACGTCGTTGGTTGACCTATTGATAGTCATTGTAGCGATACCAACCTCGATACCACCACCCAGATCCAACTTCATCTGGTTTACAGTAACACCGTTACCTCTGAAGTTCAACTTAGTAATTGAACCCGCAAAACCAGTCGGTGTTATCTCATCTTTCTGTACTTCTATACCTTCTACACTTCCTGACGGTGCACCAGAAGGTGCAGCCCAATATCTTTCTCCCTCAGTAGTACCATAAAGTACAAAGTTATTATTAGTGGGCAACCCCAAGTTAGGTTCTGCCTCTTCCAATCCTAAGAAAGCAGGTAGACCTGGTGTTTGTTTTCTACTTGTTGATAGTCCAGCGTAGGATGTGACCCCAACCTTCCCAGATAATAATCTCATGTTACTTTGCGTTCTCTAGTATACTAATAATACACTTCATAGTATTGTTGTTGTCTCCCTCAATTTTCAGGATATCTCCTGTTTCCATAACAAGACGACCCTCAATGAATGACATTGCATCCTGATGAGGTATTCTAGCGTTTTTTACGATCTCGGTATCAACTGATGATCTACTGTGCTTGACAGTAAATGAGGTAATTGATGAACCTTGTCCAACGTTTGACACGTTGCCATATATGACAAGTGACGCAACGCCAGGAGGGCAAGTGTATATACCCACTGCTGCGTCAGTCACCACATGTGTAATCGTTCTAAATTTATTTAATGGTATTGCAGCCATTTTACATTGGTCCTCCTAATGCTATTATCAATGGTGTGAGTGTTGCTTGGATACTCTTATTGAATGAGTCTCCAGTTATAGTACCAGTCTGTTGATTGATAGTGAAACCATCTCCAACCTTTAGATTTCCTCTTTCATCAGTAGATGTATAAACAACTCTACCGCCATCCTCAGATACTATTTCATTCTCTGGTACTGTAACACCACCGTTTCTAGGTAGTGCAGCTGGTATGGTATGACCTGAACCAACATATTCAAAGGTATAGGATGATGCAAGAATCAAAGATTGTCTTGCAAAAGGAACTGTAGATCCAACTCCTACGTTAGCAGGAAGTGTTTGATCTATCGTTACTGTAGAAACACCCGCAGTAACAGGTGTCGCACTATTTATAGTAAAATAACTAGGTCCGATCTCAGCAGTAGCGAGTGCAGTTATACCAACACCAGGTGCTGCTATTGAAACTGATGGCGTGGATCTGTATTGAGATCCAGTTGCAAACATATTGATAGCAGTTATACTACCAAAACCACTAACAACTGCTGTTCCTTCTGCTTTCGATCCGTTAGGTCCGGATGGGTTGTCTATGGTAACAACAGGAGGATTAGCAGAAGTATATCCTGAACCTGGATTTGTTACGTTTACCTTTATGACCTCGTTGAATTTCTCTCCAAGATATAATACCTGTCCTGAGTATGGTCTCTGTGTCAAGTTTGACACCACCACTACATTATCTTCTTCTACTGCTGTTGCTGTAAGTATACCAGATTGTGTGACTGTACCTATACCTGATGCAACTAAACCAAATGTACCAAAGGATGAGTTAGAGTTGTTGAGGTCACACTGTCCACCTGATGTACAACTAATTGCATACTCATCACATACGGTGAATATAGAAACTAACTGTGCGTATCCATCATTAGATATAGTAACACCTATACCACCTTGATTGTACTGTGTATATGAGTCAACCACCATTGACTTAGTGCCATTGACGTGATCTCCATTTATACGCATCCCGATGCTATCAGGTACAAAGTTAGTACAGTTTCTAACGTAAGGAGACTGAGTTATAATACCACTGATACGAGCATGACTACCTGCATCACCCACATTGAATGTTATAGTATCATTAGTATGTGATGTGATAGCAGTAAATATACCAGCTATTGGGTCAGTTGCTCTTGGATATGGATGATTAGTAGCATAATAATCCATCTCACACTTGAAGTTTAGTGAAGCAGTCACAATGCCCACTGTGTTAGAGTTGTTTAGCCCGTGTCCTGCGGACGTCACAGTAGTAACACCTGATGTTGGATCGTATAATATGTCTGTAGGTGTTAGTGCATTACCAGCATGCCAGTTAGGTCCTACCTTCACACTGTCTACGCCCTTTACTGCACCCACATTGACAGTTATGGTATTACCTGTGAATGAAGTTATAGTAAGTGCTGTGTTATGTGCTGGATCTCCTACTCTTGGATATGTGTGGCTGGTTGCATGATTGTCAGCATCGCAGGTGAAAGATAATTTATTGACGCCTATTGTTATAGTATTACTGGTATCAAGACCATGACTGTTTGATGTCAAGACTAGCACACCAGTCAGTGGATTGTATGCTGCTCCCTGAACTGCACCTGTCCCACCACCTGTTACAGTATATGCATCAGCAACTGTTCCACCATTATATACGTGTGTTCCTGTGTCTCTATTCCATCTATGTCTGTTGACAACACCACCTGGTGGGAATGTTACCATCGCAGCTGTGTTCGCTGCACCAACAAACGACATGTTTTGAAGTAAAGCACCATTGTGTACCTCAAATAAATCCTGCCCTATATTTGATGGCATGATCTGAGTATTTCTTAGATCGTCTCCATCTATTGATACGTTTCTTGGTACGAAGATTGGGTTACTTTCAGGATATATACCACCTGCAACCCTTATAACATCACCTGCTTTTGCTACACCACATGCTGCCTTGACTGATCTCTTTGCAGTTGATAGTGTCTTACCATCAGCAGTATCGTCTCCATCTTCTGCAACATAATAAATGTTTAGAGTTGACGCACCCGCACCAACCCACTGTGTATTACCATCATTATCTGCTGCTAGTACTGATCCACCAGCTCCTACAGTGGCATTCGAGTCACGAAATACTCCATCAATTATTACCTCTCCCTTGACATCTAAAAGATATTCTGGTTGTGTACTACCAATACCTACTCTGTTAGTAGAATCGTCATATACTAATTGACCTGCACCACCAAATTTTCCGTCGGATTTTTTATACTGAACTTGTGTTTGTAAACCCGATGCGTCTGTCTGTATGTCCGCACCAGCAGACCATGAAACACCAGTTCCAACTGATATAAGAACATTATTATTTGCACCAGCACCCTCATTGCCATCAAATAATTTCTTTCTTATAATAAGATCTTTATTGAAGTCAATGTCTTTACCAGGTTGAGTACTACCAATACCCACCTGTCCAGCTGCTACGACTCCATCGAAATTGGCAGTGAGAGCTACATCTAAACCGTATTTTGGATCAGTTTTACCAATACCAGTTCGGTTAGTGTCAGCTTCAACTACTAGAGCGTCATCTCCGACCTCTAGACCTTTTTCTACTGCAAATTTCTTATTGACTGACGCCATTTACAAATATTCCTTGGTATGTGTATTTATCAACTAATTCGCATGATATATGCGATAGCATAGTATGGAGGTAAGTTAGCGTTAGTACCACTAACACCTTGATTGTCAATGGATAGTCCAGTTGATACTGATTCAGTATCTGCTGTAAATCCATTCAACCTATCGCCATCAGGTCCACCACTCTGTTCTAATTCATTTAGAATGCCATGGTTGGTTGTATTTGTAGTACCACTTGACTGATAATTATCACTAATAGAATTGTCCTGAGGTGCTGCAAATGCATAGTTGTGCTTGTGTCCAGTCTCTGTAGTAGAGTGTTGGTGTGATACTACTACTGCGTCAGCACTACCACCTGTTGCATTGTCTGCATATGAACTACCTCTACCAACGATAAACCTATCAACTAGGTTCGGAGTTCCATTACTTCCATTACAGAGAGCCCAGTTACTTGGAACGTTGGCATCTGTTCCAGACCACATTATAATACCACCGATAGGTATAGTACCATTTCCAACAAAGTCAGAAGCGGTAACTGTTCCACCTGCTGTGATGTCATCAGCAGCGTTGATATCATCTGTAGATGTAATCTGTTCTGCTTGTAATGTCTGTGTGACTGTAGCGTTCTGTTGTACTACTAATGTATTAGCAGTAAGTGTTGCACCTGAGAATACAAGTGATGAACTGTCTTGTAATTCTCCGTCTGCACCTGCAAAGGTAACTCTAGTTTCTGTTAGGTCAGAAATCTTAGCACTACCTGCAACCAGTCCAGTTGAGAACGTACCAACACCTGTTGCTACTACGTTACCTGCAAAACTCGAATCACCAGTAACATCAAAGACTCTGCCTGATGTATTCTGTGCGATGCCGATTCCCATCCTATCAACAGCATATGAATCGGTGTGATCGTATGATATGAGACCAAACTTCTTCCATGGTTGAGTTGGATCAGAAGTTCTTACCCATCCTAAGTATCCACCAGCATCAAACGTTGTATTGATTATTATCTTATCAACAGATGATGTAGGTGCTGTCTGGTTAGAACCATTGACACCAACAATAACACTATTACCTACGTTACCTGATCTATTACCCTTGAGTTCAATATCAACTACCTCAGTGTTACCCAAACTATAGAAGTTAGAGTTGACTGATAGTTCATCTAAGGTTAGAGTGCTTGGTAGTGCTGATGCTGAACTACTATCAAACTCAGTAATTGTTGACTTCTCCTCACCAGTGATAGCATCAATTTTCTTTCTACCAACGTAGAACTCACCCTTATCATTCATTCCAGAGTACACAATGGTACCACCTCTGGATGTAGTTGCCTGTGCTAACAACTGTTCATCATCATTCAATACTCGTGTCTGAGTTTGAGGTAGTGATGTCGAGTAGTTACCTGGACCGAAACCAATGTATTCAAATGTATGACCTGATGCTCTGATCGTACTATGACGTCTTGCTTCTACAGGTAATACTTTGATCTTCACCGCAGCAGCAAAGCGTGGGTGTGATGTGGCATTCGTACCTAGTGCACCCCTTGCAATAGATGTGGTAGCATTACTTGTGATACGAACTATCTCATTCTCAATCTGTAGATAGTCGCCTCTTCTGAGTTTGTCGTGATTATATACAGATAGACTGGTAGTTGTAGTAGTAAGACCAGATGTTAGGTTGGTTGTAGTACCACCATAGATTGATATTGCTCTATTCTTACCTTTTAGTCCTACTCCATTACCATGTCCAATACCACCTGATGTGTATGATGGAGATGAACCAGCATCGATAAGAACTGATAGTGATGAACCATATCCTATTCTATCTTGTATAGGGAATGTTCCATTATAAACTGCTGCACCACCAGTGATACCAGATAATACTATCTGATCTCCACGTCTTAGTCCTATGTCTCTATGTAATGTAACTGTAGCGATACCACTTATGGTATCATGAACAATATTGTTTACTGCTGTGGCAACACCAACGTGGTACATGTATCCGCCAGTGGATCCAACAGATATGTTACTTTGACTGTATGTTACTTTATTAGGGTCAGTTACAGCACTGATTCTATGTAATCCATTATAACTATCGCTTCCTACACCAACTATTTGTACAACATCACCGACATTGTTATCAATAGCAGAGACTGTTACCTGACAGTCAGCACCTGGTGTAATGAAGGGAACTCCCTTCACTGTCAGCACATCTCCTACGCTATAACCTGTACCATGATCTACTAAATCAACTGCTGTAATGGTTGCAGCCGCAGCGACAGTAACGTCAGCAGTTGCTCCTTTACCAGTACCACCAACTAGATCCACACTGAAGTAGAATTCAGCTGAACCAGAGTTAGTACCGTACTGTGTACCACCAGTTATACTACCAACACTCAATATACTATTAAAACCATGATCAACTTCGGTGAATATTGATGCATCTGATCCGCTAACGCTGCTGCTGGTTAGTCCTATACCAACACCTGTGTCCTCTATTATATTAAGACTGGTCTCTTTTGTTATACTATGAGCAGGATCACTACCTTCTACCTGACCTATTGTACCTCTAAGTGCGTATGACTTAGTGGGTTCTGGATCATCAACTGGGTTATCTAAACTTACTACTGGTTTTAGGTCATTGACATTCTGTGGGAATCTATTTGCTCCGATATCAAATGGTGAAACCTCTGGTATGTTATTGTAAGATAATAAAGTAAGATTGTATATACCGTCTTGACTTCCCTGTACATGCTCCTGAACAACCTCATGATTGAATATCTGATAAGCATTACCATATTCTTTCCTTACAAAATAAGGAGAGAATGTTCTACCTGAACCAACAATATTATTGTTATGTAAAGTATAAGGAATACCTGTGGTGATTGTTGACATTCCACCAGGATTAGTTCCTATACCAATACTAAATGTCTTCTTATCATTGATTGATATGACCTCAAATATACCATTATATCCTAAGTTTGCTGTTCCAGATGTATTGTTTGTTGACCTAACTCTGTTGACTTGGATAGTCTGTCCTCTCTTCAATCTGTGAGGGAACTTTGTAGTTACAATACCAACATTACTACTCCATGATGCATGAATAATATTAGTGTCAGTTCTTAGATCAAGATCATTATTGAGGTTGACATTATCATTCTGGAACTTATCATCATCGATAACTGTTCCACTGTCCTGTATAACGTAACCATTCTGTGGAGGAGATGCGTTAGTTGCACCCTCAGGTATAATATACTGTGCTCTGTATATTCTTTCTATATCTCTTCTATTATCTACCTTTCTCTTGATGAATGTATTTGTAGTCTCAGGAGTTATGTTTGACTGGTTCTGAGTAATAAAGGTATGGAGTTCGTTACCAGAGTTCACATTCAGATGCCAACCAGTCTCATCCCACTGTAGTGGGTGACCTGGATCACCAGGTAACTTAGTAGCAACGTTAGAAATAACAGTTATGTTACCACCCAAGTTGTTGAGACCTGTTATAGCATTATTTGCTAGTGCGTTATTCTTGGTTGATGCAATCTTTATCTGATTAGGATTCAGGGCTGCTGTTATAGCATAATATACTTTCTTATGTTCTATACCATCAGGAAGAGATCCTGTGTCAGAATAGAATTGTACTGACTCACCTTGGAATAGATTATGATCTGCTTGTAGTGTTAGAACATTACTTGTTATACTATTGATACCTGATGTTCTACCAACAAAATGCTCCTTCTTACCAGAAGGTCCTACACCAGTAGGAACTGTCATCAACACGTTTGCTGTTGATGTAATACCTGCGATAGTAAGACTCAATGTCTCATCTACCTTGTTACCTACAGTATAGATTGAAGTCTTATCAGTAGGAACTGTGTCCTTGTTCTTATAACCTCTGATGTATAACTTATTGCTTGACGCTCCAACGGTGTCTTCTACGTCTATCTTCAACCAGTTGAAGTTTATCTCATTTGTATAGTTCTTCTGTGCTGGTACAATACCTGTAATAAATCCTTTGTCGTCCTTATTGAACGCATCAAATTTGAATCCATCAGCTCCTAATGCTTTCTCTCCAAAGTTTGAGTTAGAGTTAGTAATAGATGAGTCACCACCTGACTCACAAATAAAGTGCTTACCACAACCTACAGCAAATGTAGATACTAATTGTAATACAGCATCGTTAGATGCCTTGATGTGGAAACTCTCGTGAGATGGTTTGTGTATTGCAAATGCGTCAGTGTGTAATGTAGATGAATCGCCTAATGCTGTCTGGTCTTTATATGTTCCAGATACTGAGTCATACTTTACAAATGCTGTATCATCCTTGTTTAGTGATACACCAGTGAACTGAGCAGCAACCATGGATTTGAATCCAGATGCTTTTGCACCATCAGCCCAGAGACCGTTCATACCGAATACAGATCTGACTGAGCAGTTGAAGATATATGGAGAAGATGACGCTACTGTGTCACTCTCGATAGTAGCTGTCGGTGACAGCCCAGATAAGTTTGGTGTTGCTGTTGATGCAGGTGCACTTGTTACACTATAAGTGAACAACGTAGCACTCAGCACCTGAGTAACAATATGAACACCATCATACTCTGTACCGTTGACATTACCTGAACCAGCTACGCCCTTGATTATAACGGGAGTACCCACGTTGTAGTCATGAGGTTCTGCTGTTACAACAGAAACAACTGTGGTAGCAGTGGATGATGATGGGTTTACACCTGAATATATGTCCTCAATCTCAATAGCACCGATCTGTGATAATTCACCAACAATTCTTGATTCGTCTGTTACCTTCTCAAAGTCTGTGTTGCTAGGATATGATGGTATAGCACGACCAGAACTGTTACCAAATGCTAGAGTCAACTTAGCATAGTACATGTCAAGGTCAGTAATACCCTTACCTGTGACTGTATTTTTACCATCAGCAAACTCAAATGCAGTTAGTTTATGATGTGAATAGTTTGGTTGATATACTGATGTGGTATAGTCCTTGTAGATTCTATCAGCAGGGTCACCATCAAATATAGTTACTTCTCTAAAGTAGCAACCACCAGTTACACGGAAGATTGCACTAGAATATATGTTAGCATTAGCAGGGTCTGGTACAAACTTAGGTCTTACCTTAGTCTTTCTAAGATCCATACCAACGATGGATGTACCACGAGGTAGTATGACACCACCATGTATAGAGTTGAACTGGTATAGTACGTTGTTAGCGTTCTGTACGTCAAACTCTGTACCAATGGAGAACTCATTTATTGCTTGGTTAGATCCATTGATATCAGTAACTGCACCAGCAGTGTTGATTTGATATCCTGGTCTATTATCAATATAATGAATACCTGGTGCTACTACAATAGTAGTCTTATCAAACTTATCGTTATCTTTACCTAACTGATAAGAAAATCTAGCAGATTCTAGTAGTGCCCTCTGTATTGTTTTGAAGGGTCTAGTTCTAGAATTACCTGTGTTACTTATATCATCAGTCGCATCTAATTCCTCAGGATTAACGTATAGAACATTACCCTGTATATTTTTTAGAAAATTTTCAAGTCTACTTAACGGCATTACCTATAAATCCTGACACCAATTCCTCAACCTATTTAGCAGCCATCGTCATTGTATTTTGTATGCAATAGTAAAAACTCTAATTCCTCTTGATCTAAGTCGTCGTCTTTCTTTTCTTTTTCCTTGGCTTTAGGTTTGGTCATCGCATTGTGAGTTTTTTGATAAGTGGTATCAAATCTCCTTCTACCTTTGATACTACATTATCTATAACATTTACATCTAGGTGCATAAATGGGGGTACTATACCCAATACTCTTAGGAGTCCATCAACAAACAAAGCGAGTGCAGTAAAACCTAGAATCATGCTTATAATAGTAGCATCTCGGTTATGTTTTGCCATTGATTCTTCATCAATACGACGTGCTTCTTCCAATGCAGCAAGAATTAAAGCATCAACCTCTGACTTTGTATAGTAAGAACTCTCCAACTTGATGTTTATCACATCAGTCGTCGGTAAGTTTTTGACAAATTTCTTTATCATTGTACTTTAGTATTACCTTATGTATTTGACTTCTATCTCTTCGTCAATGTTTTTTGCGGTTTCTGTGATTTTCCACACATGCATGAAGTCATCTGCATTGTCGCATTCAATGTGCTTCACGCAACCATCTGAACCGAATATCCGGAACGATGCCCTAGGTATATTAATTTCTATCGCACTTACGTATTCGTCAGTAAACATGGTAGTAATTAGTATTTTACCTATTATAGCACTAAACCTTAGTATTGCAAATGATCATGTATGATCCCTTGATAGGTCCACTGGCAGCATTTTTTACAGTTGCTTTACGCCCATAGTGTATATTCTCAACGTATAGTTCTTGGAATGTACCATGTGGGGTAATCATTATAGTAAGACTGTCAAGGTTTATCTTATTATTCCATGCTTTAGGGAATTCTATAACCCCATCTGCTGGAATATCACCTTTTACTCTGACTGCACCCTGTGTGTTTGCATGATCTCCTCGATTTTTTGCCATTGGTTGTCCTTCCTCTTGAATGTAAATTTTACTTGAACCTGTTCTATACTTATGGTATAAGTCACCCCAAATCTTTAATTTGGATCCGTCACCCACCATTTACTATTCAAATGCTTGTGTATTACTATAGTTTCCATCCTCTGAACTTATTTCTTCACCATCATTTAGGTTAGCAATAAGGAAATACCAACCTTGAATTTGTCCTCCAGCAGCATTTCTAACGATTGCCTGTCTTCCATACTGTATAGACTCAACGTATAACTGCTGATAAGTTTTATATGGTGTTAGTATGATAGAGATAGTATTAGTCTTAATTTTATTTGCCCAAGCTTTTGGGAATTCTATAACACCATCAGAAGATAACCTTCCTTTTGCTCTCACAGCTAGGTTATAAGTTTTTGATGATGAATCCAAATTGACTGACATGTTATTCCTTTGAATATTTTGTGTTACTATTTATGACCTAGCGTACGTAGGGTTATCATAATTAGGATCAGGATAATCTTCCCAAGTATTTCCTTCATACTCTACCACAAGTGGGTTCACATCCTTCCTCTCACCATAAACATGGTAGAAACAATCAGTCACACCCTCAAGAGTTATCTTACTATCATCCCACTCTTTTACTATTATATCCTGTGCTCCTCCTACTGGTTGTGTCTGTATAGTGATAGTATCAATCACCACAAGGTCTTTCCAATAATCTGGTAATACAATCTCATTATCCTGAGTTCTACCTCTGAAGTATACACCGACTTCAGGTCCTTCAATACAAGCGTATCTTAGTCTATGACCCTCACCCTTGGTAGGATGAACCATATCAAAAGGTTTTGGTAGTTCGTCAGCAGTTTTGAATCTAGCAGCAAGTCTACCTTTATTACCACAATCTACAGCACCTGTGACATATACATCTCCATCAATATAGACTGCGTTTACTGCTTTCTCGCCATTTATCTCTACATCACCTTCTACTTGCAACGCTCTACCCTTGACGCCAGGTGAAAAACCTCCTAGATCAGTACCTATATTGAGTGTTCCTTTTGCAAAACCACCTTTATGTCTGCCTATGAACGCAGGTCCTGATGCAGCAAGAGTACCAGTAAATGGTTTGTCACCATCTAATGTATCTACTGATTGATCGACATGAGGTTCAGGACCTATGACAATCTTACCTGAGTGAATGTCTGGTATGTTCATTCTTGATATTTACTAATGAGTGCTTTGAGTGTAGGTGGTATTATCTTAGAGTTGTTCTCATGTACATGAACAAATCCTCCTTGAAGGATATGTGCAGCACCAGATTTTGCTATAAGATTTTGTGTTGCCTCCACTCGAACATTTACTTGTCCTTTTATTTTAGCAGTTTTCTTTGCTTCTGCAAAGAAGTCCTGCTGTGCTGTCAATTTTATATTACCGTCAACAGCGTCCCTTGCTGTCATGATAATCTTCTTGGCATTGACATTGAATTCACCGCCACATTCTATATTGAAGTCACCATCTACCTTTATATTCAGAGGTCCTGTGCCTGACTGAATAATATTAGAACCAGGATTCTCTGTCTCCTCTCCTAATTTGGATCGCAGTTCCCAACCACCATCATCAAAGAGTCTGAGTGTAGCATCTGAACCCGCTTTTATCTGTATGTCAGCTTTTCTGACTACATGGATATCTTCTTCACCAATTCTAATCTGTCCGTCTTCGGGATGATTTAAAATATACGGAGGAAACTTAGACATTATGAACCTCTAGGACAGTCAACAACTGTGAGTATTTGAGAAGCAGGTACGACTGGATCACTGTACTCAGTTACAGGAACGAAAGTAGTAATAGGTCTCACTACTGCACCATAACCGGTTTTGCTATTTATTTTGAGTTGTGGTAGATTTTGACCCAATGTACAACTTCCTGTTGCTCCTGTTATTCTACCATTTTCTATTGTAGGTGTAAACACACATCCTTCTGGTGTTGTTATAGTATCACCTGGCTCATAGTCGGTACCTGTACTTACTATATCAAGTTCTACTATTTGACCTATAACCTGCTCTCCGTCACTTCCGCCACCAAGATAACCGTCACCAGGATTTGTTATAACAACATTCTCCATGACACCATCTTTTATAATTGGTATAGCAGTAGCACCCATTCCATTTCTACAGTTATCAATGAAGGTCACATAAGGTACATCATTGAACCCTAAACCTAGTTTCTCCATCTTGACACCTACTATAGCACCAGTATTGTTGACAACTGCTTTTGCAAATGCACCAATACCACCTCCACCAAATATCTGTACACTAGGAGGATTACATGACTCAGGGTCATATGGATTACAAGGACCTGCTAACTGCTCCATCTCACTGATAGAACCATCGGAATCTCCAGTCAATCCAGGGAACATACCACCTACCAATCCATCTATACCAGAGTCTATCTTACCAAGAAGACTTGTCATTCCCACCATCTTCTGGAAGTCTAAAGCATCTTTACTCTCAGGTCCTTCGTTCAAGATCCAATCACTTATGTCTGGATCACAATCAGATCCCTCACACTGTAGTAAGTTGAGTAACTCTTGAATACCATCGAATGCCTTACCCATCATATCTGAGAAACTTGGAATAGAAATACCAGTTAGACCCCTCATCATAGTAAGAAAAGGTGCTATTCCTTTCTTTATCTTATCAAGAATGTTGGAGAATAGTCCTGAAAGAAATGACTCAGCAGCACATAACGGAAAGTTTAGTAGTTTACCAAGAAGAGATTTGATAAACTTAGATATAGTATCCTTCAAACCTTTCATCAAATTCTGCAATAGACAGTAGATACCATCCTTTGCTTCCTCTATACCTAGTTGCTTTGATAGAAAATTAGGATCTAAAAAGTCAATCTTATCTTCTATGGCTGCGTCAATCTCTTTGAATAACTCGGTTCTTGCTCTACTGATTACACCAGTTAGACTCCCTGCCATCTTCTGTGCTGCTCTATCAACCAGTTTGTCTACGTTTACGAGTGTATTCAATACAGGATCTATGTACCCATCCTTTACTTTCTCTAGTTTTTGTATCTTCTTCATCAAATTCTTCAATGCCTTTGATGCATCACCCATTTCAATTTTGGGTATAGTACACTCAGTTGCCTTTGTGAGTGTTATCTTTTCGTTGTTCTGTTGTTTACCAATAGTTTCTGCATCTTCTCCACCAGCATCTATAATCTCATCATTATTATCTGGTATACCACCTATCTTAGTACCGTTACTTGATAATTTAGTGGGTGTACCTAGTGCAAGCAAAGGATCTACTGAGATAGGTTGGAATCCAGAAGTTGAACTTGATATAACATCATCCCAAGTCTTTATGTTCTCAATGTTCTTATGTGCATATAATGAACCAATAACAATAGGTTGTTGTGCTTCTATTCCATCAAGAAAGAAACCCACTACAGTTTCTCCACCCTGTAGTGTGTTACTTACTCCATAATGGTTGTTACCAGAACCCATCGTGGCTGGCATTAGAAAATGTGCCCACGGTAATTCGTTATCCTCTATATCCTTAGTAGCAGGATGTTTTCCTAGGATTCTTAGTTTTGCTCTATAACCGTAGTCATTTGATTGCTTATGATCATCTTTTCTCCACCATTTGTCAACAACTACTTGTCCGACAAACCAGTAGAATCCATCATGCCCAAAATGACTACTCGTTATGGATTCTTGTTCAATCATTAGTCGTCATACACCAGACATTCAGGTTCATCAGGATGTAAGTCGCAGAATACTTCTAATACATTAGGGTCGTGATGATCCCCTGCTTTGATCTCATCCTTGTGGTGCTCTGCATATTCTTCTAGATCATGCAACTCCTCTTCGGTATGATGACGCATTGGTTCAGATGTCTTAGGATCAGCAAGGATCTCTTTGTCTTTTGCAATGTGGTCTTCGATTGATTTCATTATTCCTCGTATGGGGTATAGGATTGTCTTACGAGTGTAAGACCTGTAAAATCTCCTTGTGGATTGCCAAACTCATGTGCCAATTTCACAATGAGGTATTTACCAGAATTAGGTGTTTTTCCTCCACTCTCTTCGCCAGTATTTATGTCTGGAAATTGAAACTCCAAGATCATTCCAACCTCTAATTTGAGATTCATAGGAATTGTAACATCAACCAATTGTGAATACAATGATTGATATCTGGCAGCAGCATGTGATTGTCTCCAAGTCACTGCTTCGCTAAGTTTTTTGAGTTCCTTTCCTTCAGCAGCAGTAGATCCTAAGTCAAGAACAGATAATAAGCGACGAGACGGAGCCTCATCAACTGTGCTTGCTACATCTCCTGTCGTGTCAGATTTGTACTCGTGGAAGTCAACAGTCCTAGTCATTATATTATACACTATATTTGATGCTTTGTACTGTCCCATTCTCAATTTCTTAATAAGATCATGATTCTCCTTGAACTGAGGTACATTACTAAAGGTAAATGGATCAGCGTTCATAGGGTCTTTGAATGCCATTTGTTTATATTTTGGAAACTCAGATTCCTTCTCTAAACATGTCTTGATAGACTCAAAAATATATCCTCTGAGTTCACTCTCGTGGAAAAAGAACCCTACAAAACCTGACGAGGGATCTTCTTTACCTTCTGACTTCAGAGATTTAGATGCCAGTTTATTAATAAGATTCATAGGTCTGACAAAGTTACCACAGAAACTATAGGAATTATCAGTAGGTTCAACCATCAATCTATCTACAGCAACTTTCAATACATCTGTCAGTATTGACTTTACACTATCACTTAGTTTATTATCATATCTCTTTATAACTCTTGTGGTATGATTGCTAAGTGATGTTTTTGTTACACAAGTGAGGGTAAATAGTTCTCTTTTATTTTGTTTGATATTGTTTGATATGTTGACAATAATCAACTCGTTATTCTTATCTTGAGTGAATGAGAAAGGTTCAGTTCCCTCTTCTTCTCCTCTACTAGCATGATTTATAGACAATTCCACTGTCATACCGCTTCTTATTGGCAACTTATCTAAGAATCCGTTAGTATCAACACATGTTATCTCTACCACTAACATATTACCAACTGCTTCATAATACTTTATGAATAGTATCTGACCTAAAAGTGATGTTGGTTTTGAATTTTCCTCACCCTCTTCCAAATCACCAGCAACATCAAATAGAGTTACCTTATGACTTCTCGTATATAAACCAGGATTTTCTTCTGCCATTATACTTGTCTCATATACCCGTTCAGTTCGATCATATTTATCTGGTTATTATCACCGCCACGATTTAATGCTATAGGGGGACCTTGATTGAATACATTTGTGGTATTGTCTCCCTCAAATGTACTGAATGAAATAAGGTCACTCTTTTCCTTAGTTTTATTTAAGTTTCTTTGTATCTTTTTGATTCTTCTACCCTTAATACTCTGACCACCTTTCTGAATTGCCTTATCTATGGTAAGTTTGTAATTTCTCTTGATAAACTTGATTGCCTGTTCTAGTTTCTTTATCTCACTATCATAAGACTTCAATATTCTCTTATAAGAATCAAAATTGTCTTTCCTTCCTGATGTCAACGATTTTCCTGCTCTTGATGAGATACCTTGATACATGTTTCTCAAAAATTGTGTTGCTTTCTCTAAGATTTCTATACGTTTTTGTGGGTCTTTACTGCTTGATTTCTTCAAGAACTTTCTCAACTCTCTGAGGTTGAAATTCTTATCCTCTCTCAATTTTTTAGCAAATGTATCTTTTAAGATCTTCTCAGCAGCAGCTTCTTTCCTAAGATTTTTGATGATCTTGTCAGCTTCCTTTACTTTCTGTAGATTTGCTTTGTCAACTTTAGGAAAGTTCTTCTTATTTCTTATGGCATTATTCATCCTATTCACTGTATCAGCATTTCTAAGAAACTTAAAAAGTCTAGGACCGTTTTTTAGAATTTGTTGACCAAGTTTTGTTTTGGTTAGAATCTTTGCGAAAGTTCCATATGCTACTACATCATCAGGACCTGTAGGACCTGCAAGAACTGTTGCACCCACTACTAAACCAACACCCAATACAATCAATCCAACATCTTTTATTGTCTCTGTTATAGGATTTGGAACATTTCTTGGTGGAATTTTAGGTGTTTTTGGTATTTTTGATCCTATTTTAGCTGCTGTTCCCCCTGATCCTGGTTTAGCAACTACTGGAATGATAGGATCTCTATCATCTCTCTTCGATGTATCAAAATCACTTGCTCTAAGTTTTTCAAATTTATCAAGAACAATGTCAAAGGTATCAAGCGATTTACTGAAAAGTGATGCTTGTGGAGTTGCGTATTTTTTTACTTCCTCCTTTCTTCTCTTGTCAGACTTATTAACACCTGTAAGAGTATCAGAAATATTAGACCCTGCTGAAGCACCAATAAATGATCCAAGAATACCACCTATGACTGTTCCTACACCTGGAAATATTGCTGTACCTATTGCAGCACCTATTGAACCACCAGCTATCGCACCACCACTTGTAGATACTGCTCCAGATACTGCTTGTACATTGGTCTGACCTCGATTCTTTCTATCAATGATGTCATAACCAGTAAATGCTACTGTGAGTAGTGAGTTTAGTTTTGATGAACCTCTTAGTATATTTGTATTGACCCTAGGACCACCTGTTACTCTTGGTTTAGTTCTGAATATGTTGAATTTTTTAATACCAGCAAATCTATTACCACTACCAGTTGTAATACGTGCTCTTTTAGGTCTGAACCTATTCAATAATGTCAGTCCAGCACCACCAGTTGCTAATGATGCTACTATATTTCTACCCTTATTACCTCTTTTACTATTCTCAAGTTTATTCTTGAAAGATCTAAAGGTTTCTTCTCTTTCCTTCGCTAATTTTTTCTTCAGCACTAAACTAGAGTTCTCTAGTCTAGTGACTAGATCACCTCGCTTTTCTATAAGTTTAGAAGTTGCGACTACTGCTTCCATTATCCTGTAAAGACTGCGGGTGAGTTATACTGTTGTAGGTTGTGAAAATTATCGATATTCACACCATCATTAGAGTTATAATTTGTACTGATCTTAATACTTGTTGACTCCGAATTACCACTGATTTGTGATACATTCTTCTCTTTACCTGGCACATTGATAATGTTCATCCCCATTTTTTTACCAGATTCATCCTCACCTGTGTCTGGATCTAATCCTTCACTGATATTCAACATCCTAATGTAGTCATTTACATTACTCAAATCCTTTGATAAAGTATTCTCCCCACCAATAACGTCTGACGCTACGTCCAAAATATTTTTCATTCTATCTTTATCTTTCAAGACATCTAGGTTATCAATAGTAATTCTATCCCCTTCTGGTAACTTCTCATTCAATAGGAATAGGAACAATTCTCTTTGTAATTTCTCTGTAAATGCAATTTTATCAGGATTGAAAACAAGATTGTTTTCCTTGAACATTCTCTCCAATTCTTCCTGAGGATTTTCAATAGCAAACATACCCACACCAACGTTCTCTGCACCACTCTCTTTCATTCTCTCCTGTTCTCTAGTGATATCAGTTAGGGTAGATCCAGTTACGTTGAATCCCTCTTCCCCGATTTGATTTGGAGATGCACCTATGTCAGCAGATACAATGTTTTGTAATCCCTCTATATTCACTCCCTGAGTAGTATCTAATGAAGGGAATAATCCTGTGCTAGTTACTTTTCCTGTTAGATCATCTCCTGAAGGTGTGAATACATTTTGAGATGTTCCCTCTGGTCTATCAGATTGAAGTCTGTCAATGAGGAATCCGAATCTATCTAATTGTGCTCTAAATCTTTCAACATCAGGTGCATTTATAGTATTTCCTAAGTTCTGTTCATTTTTTACAAGGTCACCCCTCACTTGATCTGCATTTGCATCGCCACCAAGTGTTGATAATCCTAATATTGATAATAATGGTAATAGTAAACCAAATCTACCACCACCTCTAGGTCTAAAATTTCTTGTAGCTCCAAGATTCGGTCTCATCATGGGACCTCTACCACGACCTCTATTCAAACCTAGTAGTTGTGATATTATAACTGCTGATCCTGTTATAACCTCAGGTAAATATGCTGACAAAGCAGAACCTGTAGCAAAGAGTAAGTCCTGTGATCCTGCTGCTATATTACCTTGTCTAAACTGATTGATTGCTGATAGGAATCCAGCACCAGCTAATAATTGAGTTACAGTGTTTAGACCATTTCTTAGATTCTCTGTATTCTTGAGTTCTTTCTTGAGTATCTTTGATTCTTCACTAAAATATCTTTCTCTTGCTCTAATATCCTTATTGACTTGCTTCCTTATAACTATCATACTCTGTTCCATTCTATCCATATTACCAAATATGGAACTCATTCTTCTACTCAATTTCTCAGTATTATTACCACTCTCATCCTGCATCTCAATAAGCTGATTGACCTTTCCGACAACATCACCACTGGTGGTTGTCATCATGGATGATAGCTTTGTAATGTTAGCCATTTGCTTGTTGTACTTCTAGTCTTTGTTTCTCCAAAGCATTAGCAAGGTATTTGACATATACCTCTCTTTCCCAAGGTATCATAGATTCTATATCACTCAACGCCCACTTATGATGATGTATAAGGTTGAAATTTATCTCAAGAAAAGCATCAATTGAGCTATGATATAGCATTATCCGAAAAAATTTGCTAAACCCTCAATTACAACTTCTGTGTCTACACCTGTATTTGGATTAGTCACTTTGCCTTCATATCTCAATTTTGGCATGGTAGCAAAGAACGTTTCAATCAATTTGAATTGTGCACTGCTAAGTTGCTCAATAAATTTGACTAACTCTTTATGAGTGCAGTCCTCACTTGACCATGCTTCTTCCTCTGTATAAACTGTGTCAATACACTTTGCTACAGATTCAAATGCTTCATCAACACCACTTGCATCGCTAGAATTAGTGACTGTAAAGTTAGTGCTCAAAAACTCATCCATTGATGGATATTTCATTTGGAGTTTGATTCCACCACCTATATCGACGGTTTTATCATGCCCTTGTGGTACATCTAATCCAATGTCTCCGAGAGCAATAGTTAGAGGAACTTGAGTTTCCTCTTGATCTTTACAGTTGACAAGTAATTCAACTGATTCTCCTACAGACTTACCTCTTATATTAAGAAAAAGATACTCTAAATCAAAACTAGGTAGTTCATCTACCTTGATTCTAGTCATTACACATGCTTTTATTACATTCTTTACTGTAGAAATGATGTCTTTTTCATTCCCACTTTCAAGTGCTATGAGTAATGCTTTCTCTTCTTTTACAAGAAACGGTCTATATTTTACTGGTTTTCCAGTGGATAGCAATGTCAACTCAAACGTTGGTGCTACAACCTTAGGTAATGGCATAATAAAATTTCAATCGTTTTATTTAGTATAGCACTATTACCCTCTATTAGGGTTGTCTGGATCATCAGGATCCAATTCTGATAGTTCTATCTTTTCTCTACGGTCAACCATAAGGTCATCATAGTATGTTGATCTTGCTTGTATGGGATTTCTTGTCTCATACTGATCACTCTCATTACGTCCAAAGTCATTTGTAGCAGCTCTATCAATATAAAAGTACTCATATTTGAATGATACTGTGGTTTTTATCAACTCTGACTTACCATATGCAAGAGGAGATGCAACAATACTAACTGGGAAGGCATTCTCAAGATAGTATGTGATACTGTTTGATCTTCTGGTTGATAATGTGTTAGGTCTATTCTGTCTATTGAACTTCTTCTGTATGTCTTTACTAAATGCAGTTATTTCAATAGGACACTTATAGGTATTAGGATACTGCAATCTTCTGAATGATGGAGCATCATTTCTTCTTGATTGTGTACTAGAACCATGTCCACCCGATGATAGGTGTGTTGGTGATATAAACTCCATCCATGCATTGAACACATCATTAGTATAATAGTCTTTCTGACTGTACCATGTAAGGTTTATGTCAGGGTATCTCCTAAAGGTAGCATAGTTTTGAGAAACACCTTGTCTCAACCCATCTACCTGAGATGTCTGGATCTGTGATCCTGGTAATAGTGCTTCAGAGCAGAATAATGCTAGAAATTGCCCTGCTGGTGCACTTTTTTGAAATAGTGTGCCTTGTGAAATATAGTTTGCTAATCTTTGTGACTTCTCAAAATTTATGGATACATCATATATGTTATTAAAAGCTGGTGTTATATCACCATGATTAGAATCTGCAACATATAACTCCTCTGTCGGCATGTAGTGTCGATTGTTTGAAAAGACACTTGGTGTTTTAGCCATCTAAATATAGCGTGATCGTGTATACTATGTATGTCGTATCAAGGTAAGTTCCGACCCATAAATCATAAAAAATACAAAGGAAACCCCCAAAATATCGTTTATAGATCACTTTGGGAGAGGAAATTTATGGTTTATTGTGACCAAAAAAAGGAAATCCTTACTTGGGCATCTGAAGAATTCTTTATACCATATTATGACCCTACAACTAAAAAGGTAAAAAGATACTTCCCTGACTTCTACATCAAGTATAAGAATAATCAGGGTAAAGTAGTTGAGAAGGTGATTGAGATCAAACCATATAAACAGTGTAACCCACCTGCACAAAAGAGAAAAACAAAGAAATATATGTATGAAGCACTAGAATATGCTAAGAATCAAGCAAAGTGGAAAGCAGCAGAAGACTTCTGTGCTGATCGTAAATGGGAGTTTCAAGTCATGACGGAGAAGGAACTTGGAATATAAAGATGAGTTTCCAAACTCAAAAATAGTAGGAGACCCGACACCTGGCACACTGAATATCTTTAGATATGGTGCTAAAACTGCTGCAAAACTGCGATTCTACGATAGAAACCCGTTATGTTATATTATGTCCACTCAAGGTGGTATATTTTTTGGTGTAAACCTACATTATCACCCAACTACGAATAGAATGGCACTTCTGAAGTATATTGATGATGGTGGGGATCCTTCAAGGTTGCGTGGCTACCATAAATATATAAAGTCTTATATGGCAAGTCCTTTCTTACAGGTCAATATGACTGAATGGGATAAGGCACTATCATATAATAATGAAGAATTTGTAAGAGATTTAGGGTCTATTGAACTAAGTCTTGATGCAGATACAGTACAAAAAAGAGGTTTTTATAAGTAATGTCTTGCATAGGGTCTGATAAAAATAATCCATCATGTTCGTTCTCATTTGAGTCTAGGGCAGGATCCGACGGGACTTATAATGAAGATACTGGAGGTAATCATGGGACTGTTGATGGATATCATTTTATAGAAGGTCAATATGTCAAACCTGTAATTGATACAGATATGAGTAGTCCTACCTTTTTACAGGTAAAGGAGATTAGGACTCTTAATTCAACTGTATATCCTGGAGGAGTTGTACCAGAGAATTCTCAATTATTTAATGATTTACAAAAAAGCACTGAATATATTGAATTGAAAGATAGAACTGATATGGGAGTCAAATATTATGCAGAGAAAAATGGTCAGTTGGCAGACGCACTAGCAGCAGCTGACTCAGTAGGTAATACAAATTTTGCACATGTTGATACTACTAAGTATGATAATGCATTGAATAATAGCATAATGGGTAGTGGTTCTTTCCAACCATTATACAAAATAGATGAAAATGGGTTCCACCGAGGAACTCAGTATGGTATTAGCACTGGATTTAGTGATGTATCTCCCTCAGATGCTTTTGATGGTGGAAGTTCCAATCAAACACAAGCAGATAGAACCGAGGAAAATAATAATGGAGGTATCTTTGTAGAAGATGAGGAAGAAGAAGATCTAATAGCTCCTCCTGTAGACACTGAGAATAGTTTAGAAGGTCTATTCAAACTTGCACCAGTTCTAAAATATCCTTCTGATGGTGCATATGGTGCTGGTGGTCAAGATTATATTAGAATAGAAACTTTCCAATATAAAGCTCCTATGCCTGGTGCATTTGGTGAAAAAGGAAATGAAAATAGTGTCGCAAATGTCATAGACAGGGGACCTACAAGAGGTAGTAACCTTGGTAAATATGGTAATACAATCAAATTACCCATTCCTAATGATCTTAGGGTAAGTAACGGAGTTGAGTGGGGTGGTGCTAAAGCAAATGCTATAGAAATGGCAGCAATGACTAGTATGACTAATGCTATTGGTAATACGATGAATAATGGTGTAGTCGACACACTTATGAAGTCCTTTGGTAGTATGGGGAAGATTATCAATCAGTTGGGAGATTTAGAAGTTGCTGATGGTGGTTCTGGTCAAGCACTTACTGCTTTTGTATCAAAACTAGCATTATCTAAACTGAACATAAATGTTGACACTAATCAATTTGTTGCTCGTAGTAATGGTATTGCTATAAACCCAAATTTAGAGTTATTATTCTCTAGTCCAAAACTAAGGAACTTTACCTTTAGATTTGATTTTGCACCAAATGATGAGGTAGATGCTAGAAACTCAAGATTGATAATGAGAATATTCAAGCAAGGTATGTTACCAACTGGTTATGGTAGTAAAGATGGAACATCAAGTGTGTTTATTGGATCTCCTCATGTCTATAGAATTGGATATTTCAATGGAACTAATAGAATAAGGGGTTTGCCCATACATAAGATATGTGCTCTTACTCAGTGTTCTATAAACTTTACACCTGAGAACGTTTATCAGTCATATTCTGATGATAGAGCAGTATCTAACCCTGTTAGATCAGTCATGGAATTAGCGTTTACTGAGTTGACACCACTATTCGCTGAAGATTACAACATGAATTATCTTGATGCAGAAGAAGGTGAAATCAAAAATAACAGTCTCCTTGATCTTGCTAACGATTCTGGTGAAGGTGGTATCCTTCAAGGAAGCAATGAAATGAACAAATACGATATTGGATTCTAATGGCATATTTTACTAATTTTCCAAAAATAGCACTTCCTTCTTTTACTGACAATAGAAGGTCTTCTTATGATTACGTTGAATCTAGGAATATCTTCAAAAGGGGTAAAATTAGAGATGATGTTTTTAGAGATGTTGCTGCATTTGATAAGTTTAGTATCGTTGGAGAAGACCGACCTGATAATGTAGCATTCAAGGTTTATAACAATTCAAAGTTAGATTGGGTAATACTCATTTCTAACAACATAATCAATGTTAGAGATGAATGGCCGATGGATCAATATAGTTTCAAACGTTATCTTGACTTAAAATACTCAAAAACTGTATTATCACAAATTCATCATTATGAATCAAAAGAAGTTAGAGATAGTACTGGTAAGTTATTACAACAAGCAGGATTGGCGGTTGATGCCAATCACTCGTTCACATGGTCTGAGGGTGGTGGAACTGAATACACACAAACTGGCAGCACATCTGTTACTGTGCTTCAATATGAAGAAAAAAAGAATGACGCAAAAAGGTCTATTCACATCCTAAAACCAAGATACCTAGAAGTCATAAAACAAGATATGAGAGAGATATTGTCATATACCGATAGTAGTCAATATGTCAACAGAAAACTCAAAAAAGGTAGTAATCTAAGAATTCTTTCTCCACGCTAAATGATGTGGATTGTTCTTATTATGAGGAACGTCCCAAACTAAAGTATACCAATCAACATCCCCTACGTTTATCGCACCGTGGGGGATTTTATTGTTAAACCAGAAAAACGTGCCTGGGGCAACACACATTTGCTGATTACCTACCGTGTACAAATACGTCCCTTGTAACGATAAGTGGTATCTGTCCTTCTCTTTATAATATAACCCCCTATCAACATGTGTTCCCACACTGTTACCTGGTTTCAGCCGAAAAAAGGCTGCACGACCCGTTTGTGTTATATTATGTCTTTCCCAAAATTTTTGGACATTTTTGTACTTATCGTATAATGCAGTTTTACCTTGACCCAAGGCATCATGCGGATCTTCACCTTTTCTGACTTTTGCCCAAACTAACGGTAAGAACCCATATGGGTTTTTATTACCACCTATATTATTACCTTTTTGCTTAGATACCCAATCCCAGTCATCTAAGTCCATTTCTTCTAAAAACGGTTTTACGTCAATATTCTCTTCTATGATAATAATGTTATCCATTAGTAATGTGGCCAAAACTTAACTACAGACTGTGATCCACGTTCGGGAAAATAGTCGACTTGTTTACCTTCTCTAACTATATCTGAAGTCATACAATGTAAACCTCCATCCCAAAAATACCTATGACGGAAATTTATCACATGTGGTGTAATTCCATGTTTTTCAAATGCCTTGAAAACAATTGGATTTTCAGATACAACACAAACATTCTTTTCGTCTATCACCAACATATTTGTGTCAAATACGGATTCTTGAGCAAATGTTGTCCAGTGATCTAACCAACTATTGACATAATCTGCTAGATCTTCATTATCCTGTTCGCCCTCAACCCACCATTTACCTTTATTGACATCCTTCATTTTCTGAAAATCACTGATTTTATCCCATGACTCACCAGGTATTGTTACCACATCCCATCCAGGAAATGTTTTTTCGTAATTTTGTATATCTCTCAATGTGATAATCAGACCTGGTTTGACAACTGTGAAGCATCCATCAGTATGTCCATTTTGATGAAGAAAATGTGTTCTATGATCTGGAAAGAGACGACTCATTTTATCATAAAACCTATCTTCATTGATTTTATTAATTATATTACCATATCCAAAATATAGATCTTTACCCATTCTCGTCATTACGCCACAATTGATATATTCATCATATACGATTGGTATATTATTCTCTTTCAACCAATCTTCTATAGATTTGAAAGAATAATACTGTTTATTCATCGGCCAATACCCTGCCTTACCTATGGTCAATGTCTCTGCCTGTAAAATCTTATGTTTTATCTCTTTTACGTCAAGTGCACTAAATGCATATCTACGTCTTTTATAAACATCTTTAGATCTAAATCTCAGCACAGATCCTCCAGTGGACAAGTTATTAGGATCAAGAGTATCCTCTATCATTGAAGATATCATCCTAAATTTAGGTGTGTTGACATCCTTCAAAGGTTTAGATAAAATCGCATTATAAATTGTCTCCACATCAATATTGTCCCCATACCTATCAGAAGGCATAAAAAACCTACCACCAACAGCAGCAGTATGGTCTCTAGGAGTCATTGGTGCTGGTGCTGGTTTTTCACCACCTGGCCAATGATCATCAAAATTCTTGCTAATATCAGTTCTTAGTACTTTTACTCCAAATGACTCTAATTTGCTTATTAGCTTTTGATAGTCTTCTTCGGTCTCAACTGCTATTTTCTCCATTGCAGTTCTAACCCGTATATTGGTTATTCTCTCATAAAACTCTGGTGGATAAGAACGACCTACCGCACAAACTCTCAAAGGATCCCAATGTTGATTTACTGTCTGTATCATAAAAAACCTTAAGGAGCAAAAAATTGCCTGAATTTTTTTTGCCCGATTTTGTAAATGAAAAGTCGATTTTGGTCAGCCATGAACTAAGATGTGAAAAGCAACAGACACTCTGTCCTTGCTCGACCTGTTGATGTCAACGTAGTGCATAAGATTACTGTTGAAAAACGCACCTTTGTTTGCTCTTGGTTTCAATACCAGTGCATTGTAGTCCATATACTTGTTAGCAGTAGTGGATACTGACTTAGGAACAAGAGATGTATTGAGGTATCTGTTTGTAAATGGACTCATGATAATTAAATCACCACTATTCAGTGGTGCTTTCAACCAATACACTCCACTGATCTGACCGTAAGTATGATGATGCATACTATTTGATGCACCTTTAGGGTTTATGTTAGCAAATAGATGTACACATTCTAGTCCTGTTGGTCTTTCTATATTATGCTCTGCCAAGTAATCATAACATCTATTGATGATCATTTTTTTCAATGGATCAAACTGTGGCATCTTATGCAAACCAGTCTTCTGCCATCCATTTATGTTAGAGTATCCATCTGACTCAGGATCACTATCATATAACTTTTTTATCTCATTAAAAGAAGAATCTAGGACGGTGAGTTTACCATCCCAGATTCCGATAAGTTCCTTGAAGGACTTTATTTCCACTTACTCTTCAGCTAGTTTCTGAAAGTAACTTAGTGCATCATCATCTTCATTCACTGATGCTGGTGCAGATGCAACAACAGGTTCTGGTGTTGCAGTTACAATCTCTTCCTCTTCGTCAGCAACCTCAGGTGCTACCGTAGGACGTGATTGATTCAAGACTGCATTCAATCTCTTCTCAAGATCAGCATATGATTTGAACTCAGAAGCATCTGTGAATTCTTTGAGTGAGTACTCTTTCTTCCACAATGTTTCTAGTGCATCGTCATCATCAAGTATAGCAGATGGTGCAGCGAACTCAGAACTATCATAGTTTCTGTATCCTGCTACGTTCTTTGCTTTCAACTTGAAGTTAGCACCCTGCCAGAAATCGAATGGATCGATTGCTTCTTCATCCTCAAACTCAGGTTGCATTGCTGCTGTGATCTTGTCAAAGATCTTCTTACCAAATTTGTATAAGAATGTTTTACCTTCGTTGTGTGGATTGGTAGGGTCTTTTACAACATAGATGTTTGCAATGTAAGTAAGTTTTCTCTTCTGCTTACGTGCAAGATCTTTGTCTGCATCGTTACCACTGTTCCATAATAGTCTGTTGTACTCTGATACTGGATCTTTACCACCAAGAGTAGTAAGACTGTTCTCTATGTACCAACCACCAGGTCCTTGAAAAGCATGTGACCATACCTTTGCCCATGGTAGTTCTTCTCCGTCAGGTGCAGGTAAGAACCTGATGACAGCGTAACCATTTCCTGCCTTGTCTACTTCTAATTTCCACAGACGTTCATCCGCAGTAGATGAACCAGTGGTATTCATTTTCTCTATCTCTTTGGTCAACTTAGAAGTAAGATTTCCCAAGCGAGATTGTTTTTTTAGATTTGCAAATGTCATAAGTTTGACTCGTAGTATTCGTCGTATTGAATGGATTGTTGGATTAACACCCTGCATACGCAAGTTTAGTATAGTATACTATTTATGCCTTGTCAACCCTCTTAAACCACTCTTTCAATGAGGTCTGATACCCTTTACCTACTGGTGGTTCCTTGATCCCCTTCATCTTCTTGTAATCGTTGTACATCGCTTGGAGGAACCACGATTGTGCCAGTTGATGAGGACCCTCTTTCAACAATTGGATTTGTAATTTCGATAGACCAGCCTTCATCTCCAAATACTCCTCTCTCCACGATAAGGGGTTGTCGTTTTGGTTCATCCCAATCCTCCAGTATTTGTTTTGTTTGAGCGTCGACATCTCTCATTGTATTCTCTATTTTAGCATCAATCCATTTAGAATACAACCACTCTATCAAACCTAAAATTAGGTGTGATATGAAGGGAGATTTTTTCTTTGCCCATCTCTTAGATTTAGTATACCAGTTATCCTTGCCACCCCATGTGTGCTCAAATTCAAACTTCATAGTTTCGGAAATGATGAGCGTACATATCATCTATGTCTGCTAACTCTATCGGAGGATTGAAAGGTGACTCACTACTGATACCTGCATTGTGCAAGCACTCTTGCAACATCATGTCTGCTACTTCATCATCATTCATTGCTTCAACTGCGACTGCATCTTATCTAGGGTATCTTTCATGTTAGAAAATATAGTTCCCATGTCTGTGCTACCGAACCCTAGTATTTCTATCTGTGCTATCAATCTTTCCTTCATCTTCATTGCTTCTGGATCATCAGACAATGCCATCCTAGTCCACATGATCTGTTGCTTCTCTAATAGTTCTTTCAATGTCTCTATGTGTTCCCACTTTGCTTCTTGACTCATGTATGGAAACTTTAGTATGACATCGTACAATTCTTTCTGCATCTCATAGATGTCTCGCATCTCTTTTCTTACTGTGTCTGACTGGAAGAACTCTGCCATCACTTATCTTTTTCAAATATTTATATCCACCATTCTACTATCGGGTGGGTGTGTTTGTCAAGCATGTGGTTCTTAGGTTCCTGATGTAGTAGTGCTATTGACTTGTGTTTTCTAAACTCAAAACTATTATACTGATTAGGTTTTTCTCCGTCACGATAGGAGTATATTATATGCGGTAGTGCAGTCCTCTTTATCTTTTCATTGTGATAAAAGTCATCTGTACCTGCATACTTTGAAACAAATTGCTGTGGTGACTTCATGTAATGATTGTACACATTAGATGCATCCTTCCACACTATGACACTTGAGTTATACAATGACTTGTTAGGATATTTTATCTTGAATGGTACTCCCTTCCATGTAGAGTATACTAATGCAAATTGTGCATCATGATCCAGCACTTGAGATATATCACCATGAATTATCACATCTAGATCAAAGAATATCTTTCTATCATACGATAACAATATTGGATGTACAAACATCTCTATCTTCCACCATGCTGCCCACCAATTATCCCATGACTTATACTCACTAACATCTATATCAACAACAATAACATCGGGGTTTATATCTGTAGGGTTATCTGTAAAGCAATAAAAAGGTGCATCAGTTTGTAGACGCACCATATTATAAAGTTTGTTCACATATTGTGAGTCAAACTTGTCTCCTATTTTTATACATGTAATACAACTAGACATTGAGTATGAATTTCTTATACTTCTCTCTGTCTATCTTCATGAAGGGTAAGTACTTTCTTATCTTCATACCTATTGCCCTCCATACAGGGTCATCTAGATCTTTATCAAACTGATCACAGTACTTGAATAACTTTTCAAAGATACACATGTTCTCTACACTAAACCTACCTGCTAGATGTTCCTTTAGTAATGGTGGATGACCCTCAGAGGTGTCAAATAATTGATCAATCTCATGTGTATCAAGTAGTGTATTAGTTTGAGACTTGAAGTCATAGAACATACTCTCTGATCTCCTCATCCAATCTTTATATACTACCTCTCCTGATCTTATTATGTTTCCTATCCACACACCCTCAGGGTTATCTGTTGCTACGAAGTTAGCAAGAAAGAAATTATGTATCTCACTGTCCTTGTACTTCCTTGATGTTTTCTCAAAGAAATATCGATCCTTCCTCTTGTAGAATGATTCTATCTTTGCTTTCGATCTACCACCATACTTATGGTAATCATACTTCTCTCTAGTAAAATGGTTCTTGAATGCAAGATACTCTTTGTAAGTATCAAACGGTGTCATAGGTCTCTTCAGCATACATCGGTACGTTTTTCTTCATTCTAGCATCTAATTGCTGAGTTGCAGTAAACCATACAGGATTACGTGGACACATCGTACAAATGTCATGAGGTTTCAACACTTCATCAAATGATTCTTTGATATCATCTAGTGATGCATCGATACTGGTAGGTTTGTAGTCGAGATACTTCTTCCATGCTGGATCATCTATCTGATCTGTTGCTGCCAATGATTCTCTGAGATATGATATCATAGGACACTTCCATAGGTGTCCATTATATAACTGACTGTTAGGACATGAGCAGTGTTTGAAACTCTCTACAGGATCACCCTCCTCGAAGGGATAATACTTTATACTATCATCATTGATTTCATACTTGACAATATCAAACCACTGTCTAGGTTTACCATCTAGTAATCTAAATGCTTCACTAAACTCTAGTAGATTCTCTGTGTCCACACCTCTAGACTTGAGATATCTCACAAACTTTGCTGCGTTCTCCCAGTTGACAGATCCTAGTGGTGTGTACCATGGTTTATGAAAGGTAAGTCTGAACACTACTCCCTTCAACATCTCATCTGCAATCCACTCCTTCTCCTGTAGAAGTCTTGATCCATTACTGAATAGTTTTATATTACATTTCTGACCTGTTGCTTCTGCTACTTCTCTTGTTACAGTAACAACTTCTTTAGTTCTGGGTTCGAGTAATGGTTCGCCACCTATGATACTGATGTGACTCCACACATATATCTTTGGTAGTATATTTTCTATGTCCTTCTTGAGTGCATCTATATCTACTCTACTATCTACACCTAGTAAACTACTGTTATGATTACATGCTCTGCATGCTAAGTTACATCCATTGATGACATGTATACTGAGTAACCTAGTGGTAGGACGCTCCTCCTCTAGTTGTTTGATCTCTTCCTCTGTACACTGTCTAAAATTACTTATCCAAAAACCTCTTTGCTCCCTTACATAATCAACACTCTTCGCTATCTCTCTAAGTCTATCCTCAGGTAGTTGGTTGTGGATCTTTCCAAACGTCCACTCCTTGATCTTCATTAGATGCTAAAGAATTTTGCCTTTGATGTTCTCTTTAGATAATTTAGGTCAGTAGCATTCCCTCTGAGTTTTTCTTTCAAAGGTTTAGTGATGAGTTTGGAGACAGACTCCACCTCTATATTATTCTCGTCACAGTAATGACAGATTGCTTCAATGTAATTCATTGAATCATTATTACTAACTAAGTTTTCAATGTCATTAGTAAATTTATCTTGACAGAGCAATCTGTTCTTCAAGATCTCACGCATCTTAGTTTTGGCACTCATTGATTTTTTCTTCGACAAATTTTTGAATGTAAAGGACTAGTTTTTTCATATACTTTATTTTATCATACTCTTCGTAGACTGTCACCTCTCCGTTCTCACATGTCATAATAATGACAAGTTTCTTTACAGGTATACCTGTTCGTTCAAAAAACATACAAGCATACGCTGCTGCCTGTACAAAATAGTTCTCTATCCAATCCCTAGGTTTAGGTTTCTCTGCTGTCTTGAAATCTATTATTGATAACTCTCCATTATATTCAGCGATGCAGTCGACAGTACCGGCAACACCTAACTCTTCACTGTAAAGACTTTCCTCAAGAGCGTATATATTATTTATATTTTTTAGAGTTTCCTTCGCTTGCAAGAACAACATCTTAGGACTAGGTTTATCAAACTCTACATCCTTGTTGAGTAAATGATTCTCTATTAAACTATGTGTAGCAGTACCTCTGGAGGTTGCACGTTTTGTGATTCTGTTTGCTTCTGCTTCACCTATCCTCTTCCTCCAGTCAACAAAGATATGTTTATTCCAATGTGAGGTGACTGAAGTGATCGAGACCATCGGTCTACCATTGACAGTGTAATACCTAGCACCATCTATATTCTGCCTCTTTAGTTTAGGCAGTTCGCATTCAATGTGAGTGAACATTACAAACCTAAGGTGTGTTTACTGGTGATATAACTCTTGACTAAACCAGACCTGACTATATCATCAACACCAAACTCAACTTGTGCAAACTCAGGCATCATTGAGATGATCTTTTGAAAGTCTAGGATACCATTCTTCTCATTAGTTTTAATGAGGTCGGTCTGTGCTGCGTCTCCACAGAACATAATCTTAGTGTCTTCACCTACTCTTGTTATTATACTATCTAACTCATGAAAATTCAAGTTCTGTGACTCATCTACTATAACAATAGAAGCATCAAGTGTTGTTCCTCTGATGAAAGATGTAGACCAGAAGGTCACACTCTCCTGTGCTTTGAGATTACCCCACAACATTTCAAAGTCATTGTCCGTTGCCAACTCAAACATATACTTGACCATATTCTTGTATGGTATCTGGTATAGTGCTGACTTGTCCTCGTGATCACCAGGTAAGAAACCTATCTCTCTGGTTGACACAAGTGATCGTACTAAGACTACCTTATTGTATGGTGTCAAAGGATCTAGCACCTGCTTCAGTGCCATGTAGAGAGTGATGAATGTCTTACCTGTACCTGCTGCACCGTAAAGGAATAGGTTCTTGCCCTCATTATAGTGAGCGAAAGCAGTTCTCTGATTAGGTGTGATAGGTTCGATAGGAACCATCATGTCAGAGTTATATGGTTTCTTCCTACGTAATTGCTTTGCTGTCATGCCAGCACCTACACTGACTGACATTTTCTTTTTGCGTGGCATTA
>VTLG01011137.1_pt1 | contig 35053 bp, 47 predicted proteins | sample 4694571 | NCBI WGS metagenome assembly VTLG01 (sample SAMN12604809, study PRJNA352737) | marine metagenome | biome: ENVO:00000447; feature: ENVO:00000209|ENVO:00000569|ENVO:01000036; material: ENVO:00002151; isolation source: viral sequences binned using virsorter ...
TTTATGTATAAGCGCTCTTAATGAATCGGTAACATATTTATCCAATTTTTTTAAATCATTTGAGACCGCATCTGTTCTAACATCAACATCTTTAACAGTATCAGCAAAAAATTGTTGCATGTGTTTATTTTTAATTGTCATATTGTTCCTCCTGTTATTATAATAGCATTATTTTGTTGTTAATAAAAGCTTATTTAATTTACTTCTTTTTCATAATTATCATTAAGAATATTGACTTCTTCGATAACTCTTTCTAGTTTCGCCTCATGCCAAGCCTCGTAAGTCCTAACCTCTTTATCAACAATATTAGTTGCATTAGCATTTATGATTTTGTACCATTCTGTCCAATCTTCATCCTCATATCTTGTCCTATTCCATGCAATATAGTATGGTCTGCTAGGAGTAGCACTCCCAAGACTATGGGTTTCTGGTATATTATCGAACTCTGGTTTTGTTCTATTAGATTGTTTCATTTTATTTTCCTCCTATAATTAAGATAACATTATGATAATGTTTTAGCAACCTTTTTATAAACAATAATCTTTTTACCGATTGCTTTTGTTCTCATGTTGTTGTCTTCTAGTCTTTGTACGTTGTTTACCCACCATTGGGACGCATCTTTATATGTGAGGAAATTATGAAACTCGCATATCACTATTTTTTTAGCCATCATTTTCCTCCTTACTAATTCCAGCCATTGTTTTTGTGTGTTTGGTCATACATTTGAAGTATCCAGCCGTTATAAGGTTCGGGCTGAAATCTGGCATTTTCTGGATATAGGTCCCAGCTGCCAAACTGATAAGCCCATTCGTAGCCAAACCATTCATCTTCCATTATAATTTCTACATTTTTAGTGGGATTGCCGTAGTCATCTACTATTATTCTGGCAAACCCTCCTGTGTCATAACCGACTTTCTTTATCCTTGCAAATTCCTTATTAACTCTTTTAACGAGGTCATTAGCTGTTTTGCCTTTTGCAACAATGTCTTGAAAATGTTTTAAGAACTCTCTTGCCCATTTTCTCATATTTTTTTCTTCGTTCATTAATTAACCTCCTTTAGCCATTATCATAATTCCTCAAATCATCAAGAAATCTGATAATTAAGTCTTGTTTTTTCTCGCCAATCTTATCCCATAGCTTTTCAGCTGCTGCTTTCTGTATTTCCGACAGGTCTTCATTCTCAACATAAGCTGTAATCAAGCCTAATTGTTCGTTATTCAATTTCATGTTTGTTCCTCCCCTAAAAGACTTTCTATATAATCCTTTATAATCCTTTGTTTTCTTAATTCATATTTAGTGTCATCATCAAGTCCATAATACCTATGATTGCGTTTAATATCTTCTTGTGTCTCATAAATATAATTATTTGCGTCTTTCAAATCGTTTTTTAATTTAGTTACTAGATTCATGTTTATTCCTCCTCTATGTTGATAGTAATAAATATTGGTTCTGGGTCAGTAATGTATATTGTGAAAATTATTGTCCCAATGATTGCTGCTAATAATGTCATTATGTTTACCTCCTTTAGTTTGTTAATTTTTCTAAAATGTTTTTTGCTGATTTGATATTTCTTGCAACTTTTTTATCGACATCCTCGTTTCTGTAAGAATTATTTTTACTTCCCTCTAAACTTATTTCCCAATCATAAATATAGTCGGACAAAGCTGTCTTCATGATATCAAGCTGTTTGTCTGTTAGTTTGATTGTTTTCATGTTTGTTCCTCCTACACTTATACTTTATCACAGCTTTGTTATCGAAACAATACTATAATAGTATCATTATATTATCTACATATTCTTTGACATCCAGCGCTGCGCCATGCTATCTTTTTGGGGATGGAGGAACAGAGGAACAGATGGTTAAGAAGAAATCGAAAGATTTAAGATTATATATTCACTTGCCAATTAGGGCATATAAAGATAAAAGACTACAACAATACCGACAGGCACTATTCGTGTTAGCTGCGCTATGTTCGCACACAAACCCAATGGGTATCTGTTTCCCGAATCAATCCTCACTAGCCAAGGACCTCAATGTATCGAGACAAGCTGTAACACGGTATATAAAGAGACTGATGGAATGGGGTTACGTCAGATATGCTCGTAAACAATTCAAGGGACAGAAAGGCAATAGTTACTTTATTGTTTATGATAAGAATACCAGCGAGGCACAGGCACGCAAGAATATCTCTCTGAGTGATTTTGATGTGCCAGACCATGAGCAGAGAGAGGCTCAAAAGACTTTAGATAAGGTAAGTGGAAAAGCTGTGGATAACCTGTCAATAACTAGATTGAGTGGAAACCCACGGGTTGCCAAAGGAAAGGGTAGAAGAAACCCACAGGTTGCGCATGAGGAAACCTCTGAGGTTGCACATAACGTATCATCTAACGTAAATAAAGATATTAATATAATTAATTTAAGTAAACATTTACTGAAATGTATGTGTAAAGCAGTCAATGAAATCTATGCCAAAGACATTCAGTACAATGAACGTCAGCACATGGATGCGCAGAGGATGATTGAGGAAGGATTGAAAGTTACAGACGATGTAACCGAGAGGATGAAGGATGCTCTCAAATGGTATCGGGAAAGAGAGCCATACAAGGATGCACCATCGCACATAAACTTCTTCAAGCCATGGCTATTGCCTAAGCCTGTAAACAATTCATTGAGGAACAAGATAAATAAGCTAGGCAACGCACTAAGATACAAAAGCAAAAGGAACGTATAGCTTTTATACATCCCAAAAACACACGCATACAGGTACAAAAAAAATATACACGCAGAAAAAAAGACCCTAGGGGAGGGGTGCCTCGAGTATAAGTAGGGGTCTCTCACACAATATTTTTGGTATTTTACAGAAAGTTTGCTTATCATCGTCTATGAAAAGAATAAAACAGCCAATATGAGGGCAATAAGAGCCTCTAAATTGATGTTTACAATCTCTCAAAGCTGATATATCATGGCTGTAACAATGTTCACAAAGGCTAAAGGATTGGAGCTGTTTACTCCGCACAAAAAAAATTGTTCCTCCAAGAGCATTTTTTGCTTTTATCCAGCCTGTCTTTTAGCCCAATGACCAATAAAACTCCTCACATAAAACTCATAGCCTTCAAAAACGACGATGTTCCCGCTAATGCACCGCAATATTCTATGAAAAAATATAAAGTTGAAGAGGATATTCACATCAAAGCTGGCGAATATGATGTGGATGTTTTTGAAAATGTCTCGTCTAACGGCAAGGCTTACCTTAGTGTTTTGTTAAAAGATGTTTGGGTTAAAGACAATCCATCTCCAGTTGCCGAGGAAAGCTCAGAACCCGATTTTTAAACTGAAATGGACAACCAAGATTTCCAAAAATGGATGCTCAGAACAAGAATTGGCATCGAAGAATTGTCAAGAATAACTGGATTAGCTCCGCAAAAAATAAGACAATACTTGAAAGGGCAGCGAAAAATAGATTCGATTTTAGAAAATAGACTTAAGGGAATTGAAAATGCCAAAAAAGAAAACGGATAGCAGCAATCCAGTCGTTAGGTACGGAGGAGTTCGTATGCTACAAAGACGCATCAAACGCTCTGAGATAATTGACCATAACAAAGACGCCGTAGCGCAAGAGTTAGTTAATATATCTACCAGTAATATTACCGATGTTTTGGACTGGAAAAATGGGAAAGTCTACTTAAAAAACCCAAAAGATATTCCAGAGGCAGCTTTGCGGTCCATCAAGAAAGTTAAGGTATCTGGCAAGGAAGGAGAAAATATTGAGATTGAATTACACGACAAGATAAGGTCTTTACAGGTTGTAGCCAAGGCGGCGGGCTTGCTTGACCAGCCAGAGGATGATTCTGACAAACCGTCTGTTATTGGCATCCAGATTCAAGGACCAGACGTTATAGAAGTAGTTGATAAAAAAGGAGTTTCCCCAGATTTATCTGACGGAGTGCCTGTGATAAAAAATGAGTGAACACGACTTAAAATTTAATTTTAAACAATCCCCAACAATCTATAAATTTTTACAAGACAACTCTTTTGTTCGTGGAGTTGTAGGACCTGTAGGTAGCGGCAAATCTTATGCCTGTGCTGCTGAAATTTTTTTAAGAGCAGTCAAGCAAAAGGCATCCCCAAAAGATGGGATAAAACATTCGAGGTTTGTTATTGTTCGTAACTCCTATCCAGAGTTGAGGACCACTACCATTAAAACTTGGCAAGAGATTTTCCCAGAGAATGTCTGGGGTCCTATGCGGTGGTCTCCTCCCATATCACACCACATCAAACTTCCCTCGAGAGGAGCAGCCGCTGGGATTGACTGTGAGGTTATTTTTTTAGCACTAGACCAGCCAAAAGACGTTAGAAAGTTATTGTCTTTAGAATTAACGGGTGCTTGGGTAAACGAGGCAAGAGAATTACCAAAACAAGTAATTGACGGATTGACGCACAGGGTAGGAAGATATCCAAGTAAAGCAGACGGCGGACCGACATGGCGTGGAGTATGGATGGATACAAACCCTATGGAAGATGACCATTGGTGGTATCAATTATCAAAAAAGGAAAGGTTGCCCACAGGCAAGTTTGCTTGGAAATTTTTTGAGCAGCCATCTGGAATTGTTGAAATAAAAGCAAGTGATTTACCAGAAATGCCAGAGGCTAACGGGTATATTTTTTCAGCTAATAGCTGGTGGAAAGAAAATGAAAAAGCTGAAAATATTAATAATTTACCGTCTGGATATTATTCGCAAATTTTGGCTGGCAAGACCAAAGACTGGATTTCTTGTTATGCCGAGGGAAAATATACTTTTGTTCAAGACGGGAAACCCGTATGGCACGAATACGAGGATTCTACTATGGCGGTAGAAAACTTAGAAATTACTGACAATGTTCCAATAACCGTAGGAATAGACTTTGGGCTTACTCCAGCCGCTGTATTTGCTCAAAGACAACCAAACGGGACTTGGCACGTTTTGGCAGAATTAGTTACATTCGAGATGGGCTTAGAAAGATTCGGAAGATTATTAAAATCTGAAATGGAAATAAGATTTCCCAAACATAGTTTTACGGTATGGGGAGACCCAGCTGGTAGCGCTAGGGACCAAATTTACGAAGTAACCGCTTTTGAACATTTAAAAACTTTAGGAATTACCGCCAGACCTACAGCTACCAATGATTTTAAATCAAGGAGAGAGGCTGTTGCTGGACCAATGACCAGATTGATAAATAAAAAATCTGGGTTTTTGATAGACACAAAATGTACCAAAACCAGAAAATCTCTTGCTGGGGGATATCATTTTAAAAGGGTAGAAGTTTCTGGACAAGAAAGATTTAAAGATGTTCCCAATAAAAACCAACACTCTCATGTTGGCGATGCTTTAGGTTATTGTTTATTAGGCGGCGGAGAACATAGAAGGTTAGTTAGAGGAGCTGTAAATAAATATTTTGTAGGTACCGCAATAGCGAAGACGGAGTTTGATATATGGTAGATTTGTTAAAAGTTTTAAACGAAGAAATGGGTTTAGATAACACCAACAAAGAAATAAAAAGATTCGAGCAAAGACATTTTTGGATGATGAGTTTGCCAGAACATGAGAAAAAAACATTTAATCTAATTCCAAATTATGAAAAATATCTTATGGAGAACACAATAAAAGAATCTTCTTTTACTGCCTTTATAGACAAAAAACCTATTGTATGTTTCGGTTTAATAAAACTTTTTCCTCAAGTAGCGGAGGCTTGGTTAATCCCAAGTATTGATTTAAGAAATTCTATAAAAAACTCATTAGCTTTTCAAAAAGCTACCAAAAAATTCTTTAATCATGCGTTTGATGTTTTTGACTTACGCAGAATACAGGTTACAATAGACGAAACGAATACTATTTCTATGAATTGGATAGATACTATGGGATTTAAAAAAGAAGGCTGTATGAGACAGTTTGGAGTAAATAAACAAAACCACTATATGTTTAGTAGGCTTACAGGAGAATAATTATGGGCGGTATATTTTCAAGACCTAAAGCGCCTCCACCACCAAAAGCGGTAGAGACAAAAGTTTCTGAAAGAGAAAAATCGTTGAAAGCAAAAGAGGACGAGCAAGCTCAAACTCTTAAAGCAAGACAAAGAGCAAGACTTACTGGAGGCAGACAGATGTTGTTGTCTTCATCTAGGGCTAACCCAAGTACAGGTATTGAATTTGAAAGGACATCAACTCTAGGATACGGAAGAAATCCAAGAGGTTAAAATGGCTGAGAAAGAAGAAAAGGAATATTTAAGAAACCCTATACACAGAAAAAGGAGGATTAAGTAATGCCAAAAGTTACAACTAAAGACGGAAAGACAAAAGTATTTCCTTATACAAAAAAAGGGATGTCTCAAGCTAAAGCGTTTGCTCAAGCTAAAGGAGGCAAGGTAAGTATGCAAGGAGCCATGAAAAGAAAAGTAGGTGCTGGCTATTAACACCAAAGAAATATTAGAAAGGTATAAAAAAGCAGAACAACGCAAAGATTTATGGCGTGATATATACCAAGAGTGTTACGAGTACGCTTTGCCTCAAAGAAATTTATATGGCGGCGAATATGAATCTGGCAGCCCAGCTCAAAGAAAAATGGGTAGAGTGTTTGATAGTACAGCGATACATTCTACACAAAGATTTGCCAACAAGATAAAAGCTGCATTGTTTCCATCTCATAGAGAATGGATAAAACTACAATCTGGCTCTGACATACCTCCAGATAGAAAAACCGAAGTTCAGTTAGCGTTAGACCAAGTAAATCAAAAAATGTTTAACGTCATTAATAATTCTAATTTTGACATGGCTATTGGAGAGTTTTTGTTAGATTTATGCGTTGGCACAGGGTGTATGTTAGTTTTAGCTGGAGACGAATCAGAGCCTATAAAATATATTGCGGTCCCACAATATTTAATTTGTTTTGACGAAGGACCGTTTGGGAAAGTAGAAAATGTTTACAGAAAAATGAGAATGAAAAATTCTAATATACTTAGAGAGTTTCCAGATGCCGAAGTACCAAAAGAATTAGCAGACAAAATAAACGACAAGCCAAACGATGACACAGATTTAATAGAGGCAACTATTTATGATGCAGATAACGGAGTTTACAACTATTGTATTATTTATAAAAAAGGACAAGAAAAAATAGTAGAGCGTTCTTTTGAAACTAATCCTTGGATTATATCCAGATACATGAAAGTAGCTGGAGAAATTTACGGAAGAGGTCCTTTAGTTACTGCTTTGCCAGATATAAAAACTTTAAACAAAACAGTAGAACTATTGTTGAAAAACGCAAGTATTAACATCGCTGGTGTTTATACCGCAGCAGATGACGGAGTTTTAAACCCACAAACAGTCAAGATAGCTCCAGCTGCAATAATTCCTGTTGCAAGCAACGGAGGTCCCAGAGGTCCGAGCTTACAGCCTTTGGCTAGGTCTGGGGATATTCAGTTATCACAAATAACCTTAGAAAGATTACAAAACAATATTAAAAAAATTATGTTAGACGACAGCTTGCCTCCAGACACTATGTCTGCTAGGTCCGCTACCGAGATAGTAGAAAGAATGAAAGAACTGTCTCAAAACCTAGGTTCTGCTTTTGGTAGGATGATTTCTGAGGCAGTTATTCCAATCGTATCAAGGACGCTAGCTGTTATGAATAACGCAGAGTTAATAGACCTACCTTTAAGGGTAAACGGGCTAGAAGTTAAAATACAACCAACAAGCCCTTTGGCTTTAGCGCAAACAAACGAAGAAGTACAAAAAACTTTACAATGGATACAAATGGCAAGCCAATTTGGTCCAGCTGGTCAAATGGCAATAAAAGTAGATGCGGCAGCGGATTATCTTGCAGACCAATTAGGGATTCCTCCAGAAGTCAGAACTACTATGGAGGAGAGAGAACAAATGGCTCAACAAATGACCGCTATGGCGCAGCAACAATCAGCTCAACAGCAAGCCCAAGCAGAGGCTCCGCAAGAGGCAGATTTGCCAGACCAAGCTAGATAGGAGTAAAAAATGTCTATAATTGAAGAAGGATGGGAAGGATTAGATTTTACGCAAAACGACAATGATGTTGATTCGATAAACATGGATATGAAATACGCAAAAGTTTTTTCTACTCCAGAAGGAAAAGAAGTTTTAGAAAATTTGAAACAAATGACAATAGAAAGACCCTGTTGGTATCCAGAACTACCAGCAAATTATGGGTATGTAAGAGAAGGACAAAACATGATAGTTAGAGGAATAAACAGAAGAATTGAACGAGCTATAACCAAGCAATAGGAGGCATACTATGGCAGAGGCAGCAACAGAAAATAACGCTACAGAGCAAACAGAAGAAAGCAAACCAGAAGAAACTTTAACTTCTGGTGCATTAGAAAACTTAGAAAGTGATACTCCTTCGGAAGAAGAAGGGATATCTCATACAGAAGAAGTTGGAGACGAGGACGCTTTTGGCAAAGACGAAGACGAACTCGAGTTCAAGAAACCAGATTATTTGCCAGAAAAATACTGGGATGAAAAAGAAGGACCGAGAGTAGAATCTATGGCAAAGTCTTTGAGTGAGTTAGAAAAAAAATTATCTCAAGGGAAACACAAACAACCTAGCGAATACGATACCTCTGTTTTATCAGAGCATAACGTAGACCCAGAAGATGAGTTAGTGAAATCGTATTTAAAAACAGCTGGAAAGCTAGGCTTAAATCAACACGCAGTTGATGAGATATTAAGTAATTTCTTAGAAGGCAATGCGCAGTTTTTAGAAAAAAACAAAGCTAGTGTTGAGGCAGAAAAAAGAAAACTCGGCGGTAAAGCTGATGAAATTATCGAGGATGCTGTAAGGTTTCAAAACAGCTTAGTAAGCAAAGGAGTTTTATCAGAAGAAGAAAGTCAAGAGTATTTAAAAACGTGTAATACTGCGGTAGGTTTGAAAATGATGCGCACTATTAGAAATTATTTTGGAGAAAGTTCAATACCTTCTATTCCTAGCAGCGAGGAATTAGGTATGTCTCCAGAAGAAGTAAAAGCTCAAGTAGGAGACCCAAGGTATTTAACAGACCCTTCGTATAGAGCGAAGGTAGAAAAAGACTTTGAAAAGACTTTTAAAGGCGTACATAAAGGCGGGGATTAATCTTTTTTTAAAGTTTGAAAAACAGTTTTGCCAGTAAGTTCTTTGTGTGCTTGACATCTCATTTGATGTTCATGCAAATTTCTCTGTATAGCATTTTTATCATTTTCATCAAGTGGCTCATCAAACCATGATTTTAATTCTGCTTTTAAATATGGTCCACGAATCCTATGATTTTGAATTGTTACAGAATTATCATGGCTAAGAAATATATCCTTAATAGGCTGTGTATCATATTTCTTTATCTGCTCTGGTTTAATAATTCCTAAATGACCAACTGTGCCTAAATTAGAAAGACTGTCTTTCCAAAGATGTTGAAAATGTAAAATATAATCTGAATAAAATTGGTGTTGTTTTTTTGGTTCCCAGTTTCTAAATTTTTTCCAGTAAATTTTTATTTTATTTCCTTTTAGTTTTTCTAATCTTACAATCTCTTCAAAAACTTTTTTCTTTATTTCATTCGACGCTTGCATAAACAAATCTTCGTCGCAATACAATTTATCAGTATCAACCTCAACCTGTAATACTGTGCAGTTTTCATTATCCTCGTTTGCTTGATTTATGGAATAATACCATGCGTAAGTATCGGTTAAATAAATTAATTTATTGTTGCTGTATAAATCCGCATGAACCCAATTACCTTTTGATGTTCCACGGGGAACAATGCCGTTAGTTAGAATATTATCTAAATTATCGGTATCGGTCCCATGGTATAAAGTTAATTTCATCTATCCTAATTTCTCTAAAATTTTAGTACAGCTTTTTATGTCATGCTCAATATGTTTATTATGAAAACCTCTTAATGCAATCTCTTGTTTTTGCTCTTTTAGAAGTTTTTTTAATAAATCATTCATTTGATGCTCTAGAAAAATCATATCATCAAAATCTAATTTTATTTTTTCTGTTTCCATTTGTTTCCTCCTATATAATTATATTAACAATAAATGGGTAAATTATCAACAACATTATAATTATAAAAAGATAACAAATAATCAAGAAACCCTAGGGTTGCATTAAGTTTTATTTTCATTTAATCTTATGGTAAGAAGATAATCCTACCAACGGACCTTCAGTTATTAATTTAGCTGTAGCCTTTCTAAAAAAGACAACTAGAGCATAGGTAAATATTTAATTTATTAAGGAGAACTTAATATGGCACAAAGTATAACAAATGCTTTTGTTACCCTGTTTGACGCAGAAGTTAAACAAGCTTATCAAGGAGAATCGAAACTTCGTGATACTGTTCGTATTAAATCTGGTTCTGGCTCTAATACTGTAAAATTTCCTAAAATAGGAAAAGGTGCAGCGACGGTCCGAATCCCTCAAACGGATGTAACGCCTCTTAATGTTACATATTCACAAATTACTTGTACTATGAGTGATTATAATGCTGCCGAATACAGCGATATTTTCCATCAAGCAAAAGTGAATTTTGACGAAAGAAGAGAATTGGTTGAAGTGGTATCTAAAGCAATATCAAGAAGACAAGACCAATTAATTATAGACGCTCTTGACGCAGCATCTTCCCCATCTACCGTTGCAAAAACTGTTGTAACTTCTGGTTCAGCAGCTGCAAGTAACTTAAACGTGGGTAAAATTATTGCTGCTAAAAAAGCGTTAGACGCTAAAAATGTTCCAGCTGAGGACAGATGCCTAGTCATCCATGCTAACAGCTTGAGCGGATTATTAGCAGACGAAAGAGCTATTTCTAACGATTTTGCTGTAAAGGCATTATTGAATGGAGAAGTAGCAAGTATGCTCGGTTTCAGAATCATACAGATTGGAGACAGAGACGAAGGCGGATTGCCTCTATCATCAAGCGATAGAACTATATTTGCTTTCCATAAATCTTCTTGCGGAATGGCAGAAGGTATGGGAATCAAAACTGAGATTAACTATGTACCAGAAAAAACATCATTCTTGGTCAATAGCATGTTCTCAGCTGGTGCTGTAGCGATTGATGACGAAGGCATAGTAAAAATAACTTGCGAAGAATAGGAGGAGTAAATAATGGCATATTCTAGTACAGGCTTACAGCCTATAGGTGGACAAGCAAAAGCTGGTAACGCTCCTCAAGTATGGAGCTATACATCGACTGATGCTAAAACAGCTATTGATGCTGCTGGATATTTTAATGACGCCTCTGACCTTTTAAAAGTCGGAGACTTAATTTATATCTACGCCTCAACAGGTGGTACAGCTACTTTTAGCTTACACCCAGTAGTAAGCAACGCATCTGGCGTTGTCGATATTGGAGATGGTACAGCTATAAGCGCAACAGATAGTGATTAATCACTAAACATATTGGCTCTCTTGTTTATACAGGAGAGCCTTTATTGGAGGAATTTATGGCATCTGGAGATACATCCATAACAGTAGTAAATAATTCTTTACGACTAATCGGAGCTAACACAATAACATCATTTTCTGATGGTTCTAAAACATCTGGTATAGCTGAAAATTTATACGGATTTGTAAAAAAACATACGCTTTCTATGTACCCATGGAAATTTGCTATGAAAAAAGTACAACTTGCAGAGGCGTCTGGGTCCCCTGTTAATGAATGGGAAAAACATTATACCATGCCTAGTGATTCGGTAAGCGGGTTGCCTAACGCTGTTTTCTTTAGCGGTCAATCTAATGCACCCACGCAACTAGATTTTGAAATATACGAAGGAAAATTACTTACAAATTCCGCAACAGTTTATATTGATTACGTTTATACAATAACAGAAGATTTAATGCCTACTTATTTTATATCATTACTTGTATACCAACTTGCTTGGCATTTAGCAGAACCACTAACTGACCAAACTAACAAGTCAGATTATTGGAGACAACAAGCTATAGGTACGGCAGCAGACCAAGGGCGAGGAGGATATTTTAGAGTAGCAACAACTATAGACGCTCAAGGACAGCCTCCTAACGTAATAACGGATTATGTATTAACAAATATTAGATAATGGCAGATTCAGAAAACATAACCCGAATACAGACTAATTTTACAAGCGGGGAGTTTGACCCTTTACTAAGAGGAAGAATAGACTTAGACCAATACCAAACAGCAGCTAGCACACTTAACAATGTTTCTGTTTTGCCTCAAGGAATAGTGCAAAGAAGAGCGGGTTTAGAATATATCGGGACCATACCGACTGCGGCTGCTCCGCAAAACGGAGTTAGATTAGTTAATTTTGAATTTTCAACTACTCAGCAATATGTTTTTTTGTTTTCTAATAATAGATTATATATTTACAAACTAGGCGTTTTGCAAACAAACATAAACGGTAGCGGCAACGATTATTTAGATTTATCTTCTACAGGTATAGCATCTGCAAATTTAAGCGAATTATATTTTTCTCAATCAGCAGACACAATGATTATAACCCAAGAGGATATAGCTCCAGTTTCTATAACCAGAGGAGCAAATCATACAACATGGACAGTAGCAAATATAACTTTTAAATTTACGCCCAAATCTGGTTTTAATGTTAGCACTTCAAACCCAGCTGGCACACTAACGCCTAGCGCAACAGAAGGAAATATTACCTTAACTTCTTCGTCGAGTGTTTTTGTATCTGGGAATGTAAATCAATACGTTAATGCGGTAAATGGATTTGGCAGAGCAAAGATTGTTAAATTAAATAGTTCTTCGGAAGTAGAGGCTCATGTCGAAATACCTTTTTCTGACACCTCGGCTATTTCAAATGGAGATTGGGAATTAGAAAGCGGATACGCTGACGCTTGGTCTTCAACTCACGGATACCCTAGAACTTCTACTTTTCATGAAGGGCGTTTATATTTTGGAGGAAGTAAAAACAAACCCACCACAGTATGGGGTTCTGTAGTAGGAGATTTTTTTAACTTTAATGAAGGGCAACAATTAGCCGATGAGGCAATACAAGCTACATTAGATACAGACCAAGTAAACGCAATAACAGGGATTGTTAGTAACAGAGATTTAATATTGTTTACAACAGGAGGAGAATTTTTTGTTCCCCAAGGTTCATTGGACCCAATAGAACCTACCAACATAGTTTTTAAAAATACAACTCGCTCTGGTTCTTTAGCAATAAAACCTATAGCAACAGAGAACGCTACATATTATATACAAAGACAAGGAAAACAATTAAGGGAATATGTTTTTACAGACACAGATGTAAACTACAGGGCTAACAATTTTTCTTTATTTTCTTCTCATTTAATTAACAGCCCAGTCGATATGACTTTTAGAAAACAAACAAACACCTCTTCTGCTGATATGATTATAATAATAAACGGAGACGGAACTATAGCGTCCTATCCTTTTTTAAGAACGCAACAAGTAGTGTCTCCTTCTAAATGGACTACCGCTGGTTCTTTTAAAAGCGCCTGTGTAGATTTTGACGAAATATATGTAGTTGTAAGCAGACCAGCTAACAACTTTGCGTCTTGCACAATTACTGTTACAGATTATGCAAACATAGTAAACGGTTCTACATTAACGCTTACTAGCGCAAGCGGGACGGAGGTTACTTTTACTTCTGTTACTTCTGCAACTTCTGGGAGTTTTCATACCGTAACTAGCAACAACCAAACTGCTACAAATTTAAAAACATTAATAGATGCTGATTCTAATTTTAGCGCTACTGTATCATCAAATGTTGTTACAGTTACTCGGGCAGTCAGCGGCTATGAAAACTTAACCGTTACAACATCTGACCCAACAAGATTAGCTGTTACTCAATTTTCTTTAGGAACAGAATCAGATTATCATTTAGAAAAGTTTGACGAAGATTTTACAACAGATTCTGCAAAACAATATTCTAGCACTCTAGGTAATGCTATAACAAACACAACCGCAACTGGGTTAGACCACATAGACGGTTTTAACGCAGATGTAATAAGAGACGATTTAGCTTTATCAAAAAGAACGATAGCATCAAATCAAGTTTCTTTAGATGCAGTTCCAAGCACTTATGTTGAAGTAGGAATACCTTACGAAATAACAATTAAAACATTACCTATAGAAACGAGACTTCCTACAGGCAACGTGCAAGGTTTTATAAAAAAAGTTACAGAGGTAAATCTTATTTTGTATAGAACACAAAGTATAAATGTAGACGGAGAAGACCTGTCTTTTAGAAATTTAGAATCATTAAAATTAGGGTCTGGAATAGAATTTTTTACAGGAATAAAAACAATACAACCTGTATCTGGATTTTCGGATGAAACGCAAATAACTATTAAACAAAGTCATCCTTTGTTTTTTTTCTTATTAGCAATAGAATATAAAGTAAGTGTATAAGGAGAAATAAAAATGGGAGCAGAAACAGCAATAATAGCATTAACGGTAGGCTCGGCAATAAACCAATATAATCAAGGAATAGCCGAACAGCAAAAATACGACAGAATGGCTCAAATGGAAGAATTGAGAGGAAGGCAAGACGCTATAGGGCATAGAGAAAGAGGAATTATGATAATGGATTCTATGCTGGAACAGTTTGCTTACGCAAACGCTTACGCTGGCGCTGGTAGCGTAGACCCATTTTCTGGCTCTAAACTAGGAGCATCAAATGCAATATTTAGCAAAGGAATAAGAGAATTTAATATTACAAAATATAACGCAGAAATAGGAATAGACATGGCTAACTATCAAGCAAGTATATACAGATATTCTGGGAAAATGGCTAAACGACAAGGCATTACTAACGCTATGATGACTTTAGCCCAAGGAGCGTATATGTATAATCAAGTAACTCCTCCATCTGCCTCGGCTGGGTCTTCTGCCAGCATGAGTAGCGCAAATCAACCTAGTATGCGAATAGGTTATGTAAATTATAACCCGCAAGGATTTGGTCCTAGCATGGATATATATAGGTAATAAATGGCAGTTAAAAGAATTAAATACAAACCTTTAGGAGCCTCTATTCAGAGTATAGGTAGAGTTCAGTCTACAGATTTAGACCAATCTATCAGAGGGTATCAGTCTTTAGATTCTAGGATAAATTCTTTAAGTAAAAACATATATCAAGATATAGCTTATGAAACAGAATTAAAAGCGCAGCAAGATGCTGGAGGCTACCAGCCATTTAGTTACGATTCGGAAGGAAACATAAGTTTTAATGATGCACCAAAAACTGGTAGCAGCGTTTACGACAGGACTTTTTATAAGTACGCTCAAGAAACCGCAAAATACAAGTTAAAAAGTTATGTAGATAAAGAATTGATGGGAAGTTACTATCAAAACCAATTTAACTTACCAAGTTATATTCAAAGAAAAACAGATATTAAAGACGGGATTATGAACTCTTTGAGAGAAAAAAATCCAGCCTTACTTGGTTATTTTGATTTAGACATTGAAAGCTCGTCTGCTACCCATGAGGCTAAAATATTTAGTAATCAAAGAGCAAGAACAAAAGACGTTAAAGAAACCACTCTTGCAAATATGAGAGATTCTTTTGCATTAGAATATTATATTAATTCAGCAGATACCGACGCTGGAGCTAAAAGGCTTGGGCTTTTTGTAAACGAAACATACCAGAGTTTTACCTCTGCTGGTCCTTCTAGCGAATATATAGCTGGTAATGTAGTATTCGATAAAGACGATACAAGATTAAATTTATTTACAGCAAAAGAAATAAACTCAGAATTAATTACTTTTAGAAAAAAATTACAAACTCATTACTTAACAAAAAAAATATCAGAGACTGGCAACCCAGTAAACAGAGCAAAATTAATTTCAACAATACAAGATGGAAGTTTTGAAACCGTAGATTTTTTAAATCCAGAATCTCTTGCTAATGGGAAAACTTTAATTAGTACAAAAAAATTACCATTAGGACAACTTCTTAGCTCGGAAGAAAGAATGAAGTTAGCAGACGATGTTCAAAAAATATTGTTGGACCAAAAAAATAGAATTTCTACTTACAACGAAACTTTAATGAAAAGTATGGAATATGAGGCTAGAGCAGAGGTTACTGGCGTTTTAAGAAACTTTATGAATAGACAAACCGACGGGAACTTTGACAGAGCAACTTTTGGCAAAATGTTTATGGATAGATTAGACGAAATAGGAAGAGAGTACCCGTCTCTTAAAGGGTTAAAAGTTATAGAGGAGGCAAAGGATTTAATAAACAGCGATGCTTTGCCAACTAAGTCAGACGCAACAACATTAGCTAGTTTTGAAAAACAAGCAGAAGGCGGAGTGTTAGATACTCAAGAACTTATAAACAGCAGACTAATATCTCTCAAAGATAAACACAAGCTTTGGACCAAACAAACCCAATGGGATACTGGTCAAATTACATATCAAAGTAGCAAACTTTATCAAGACGCTTTAAAAAGAATTAGAAACATTGGAGGAGGAGATAGCATTTTTAGTTTCGGCGATGATTCTAAAAAAAGAAACGAAAGAGTAAATAAACTTGAAGATAAATTAGAAGATTTTACAAGAGACATTTCGGCGGAATACGGAGCAACTGTTGGAGCCAAAGGAGCTGGGACCGTAGACACTAGAGACGTTGCTAGGTACTTAGCTTATTTGTACGACACAGACGATTTGGTAGCAACAAAAGCAGATTTCGATAGCAAAAAAGCAACACTAATTAAATTTACCGACGAAGAAGATGCGGTAAAAACAGCAGATAGCGCAATAGCACGTTTATCAGAAGAAATGGCAAGGCATGAGGCTAGCGGCGAAGAAACTCTTTTCCAAGAAAAATTAGAAAAGCTTACGGAAATATCAACAAATTTATTTAATAAATACCCTAATCTTGATGAATTAAGAAAAAGCATAACAAACAAAAATGCTAAAAGAAATTCTTTGGTATGGCAAGGAAATATGGCTATTGTTGAAAGAGACAAAAAAGGGCAACTTTTAGGAATGAGAAATTTGGACACAGATTATATAATAGATTTATTAATAAATGACCCTAATGGTTTTATAAGCGAAAATAGAAAATATGAATATTTAGATACGTTTGGAGTAGAAAGATATCAATGATAAAAAACACAGACAGCATTAGTATTAAAAAAAGAAAAAACTTGTTAAACGAGATAGATTCTATGCACCCCGTTGATAAAAAAATTGCTCTTAGAAAATTTGAATTTGAAAATCAAACATCGTCGCAATCTGATAATTTTAAAAATATACAAGGAAGAGTAGATAGTATTAATGTTGCGTTTGATAGCGGCAACACAAAAACCTCAGATGCTTTAATAGAGATAGAAAAACAGAACGGAACCCTAGGAGAAATAGAAGAACATATTAATCCAAACGCTTTGGCTTTAGGAAGTGGGATGATAGGGGATGTGCTGGCTGGAGGCAAAAAAGCTGCTATAAAACAAACTACTAAAAAAAGCGTAAAACCAAAGCCCGTAGAAGAAAATCAAGAAGAAGTTAATCTTATAAATGAAACAGGAAGGGTTGTCGGAGATATTTTTGATGAAACCATTAATAATGTTTTAGAAACAGGAGACGATTTAGCTCAGTTTATAGGCTTACCAATGTCTGGAATTGTGTATGATAGTAATGATTTTTTTGGAACTGTTCGCTGGGTAGACAATGACGAAATGATGTATTTAAAAGAAGACGGCAGAGTTTCTCCTAGAATTGTAAATATTGCAGATAAACCAAAAACTGGAGGCGGACAAATAATATCTGGCATTGGTCAATTTGTTGCGTCTATGGCGGTAATATTTAGAGCAACCAGAGGATGGAAAGCAAATACCCTTCAACCAAGCGAAGGTAGTAGAGCAAGAAAAATATTAACAAACAACCCATTTAAAAAAGGCGAACAAATAGAGTTAGTTGCTGGAAGAACTCATTTACAAGAAATGTTTAGATTATATGGAGCGGCTGCGTTTGCGGATTTTTTATTCTCTCCAAACAAAGGAAATATATCAACAATATTTAGAGATGCTGGCGTAGACAATATGGTAGTAAATTATTTTGATAGTTCGCCAGAAAATGAAGAACAATACCTTAAAGACATAAAAGCAAAAATGATGGGCAGGCTTAAAAACGTCCAAGAAGGATTGGCTTTTGGAAGGCTAATAGATACCGTTATAGATACTTTGTCAGTTATAAAATTAGGGATAAAAAGAGGAGGAGAAGAGGGGAACTTATTAAAAGAAACTATCGACAAATATACAGATTTTGGAAGAACAAAAAAATTAGATGAAACTCAAGGAGGAAGTGCTTTATCACTAGAACAAGCTAAATCAGAACCTACGCAAGTAGTGGGAGCAAGAGAACAAGCGCAAAGAGAAACTCCGTTTGATATGGTTTCTGGAGTTACAAAGCCAACAGATATACAGTTAAACAATATGAAGAATATAACTAAAGATGATGTAACAAACAAGATTTACAATTCTGCCGCTAGTTTAGAAAACGTGGCATATTTTGCTCAACAAGCAGAAAAGAAAACTAGAAAAATTTTAGCTGACAATATGAGTGCAAATAACAAAACTCCTTTTGTCGATATAAAATTTAGAAAAAAAGACATTGATTCTTTAACAGAAAAATTACAATCTAAAAATAATAAAGGCAGTTCTATTTCGGATTATTTAGGGTTTAGGTTTATTACAGAAGAAAAAGATATAGGAAAAGGCAGAAAATTTGTAGTAGATAATTTTACAGTTTTAGATAAAGAAGTTAAAAAAAATACAGGAGTTACGCATTATCAAGTGTTAGATGATTCTGGAAAATTTACTTATGAAATACAAGTAGTATCAGACAACGCCGCTGCGGTTCTAAGCAGAGAACATAAGGATGCTTTTGCTCCTTACAAAATGTTACAAAGAAAAGGATTGGCTACGCCGTCGGATGATGCTTACATGAAAAGAGAAACCGTTAAATTAGAAAAGAATTTAAAAGATATAGATAAGAAAGAAAAAGAAACATTCTTACAAGGAATAGAAGTTACACCATGAGTAGATTTGGACCAAAAGGCAAAGAAGAAATAGTTAAGTTTATACAAAATATTATAGGTATAGACAAGGTTCCAGAAATGACAGAAACTGGAACTAAAGACATTGTTAAGAAACAAAAAAGAACTTCTGAGATTTTAAAACAAAAAGGGAAAACTCTCGAAGAAAGTATTGACCCAAAACTTCTAAAAGATTTAGAAAAAGGTAATTTGCCAAAAGAAATATTCCCATCTTCTTTTGATGATTACAAAGATAGCTTGTGGTTTAAGGTAGACAAAGAAGAAGATATTATTGAGGTCATAGAAATACTTGGCAATTATTACAAAAAATCTTTTTTAAGCGCAAGAAGAGGAAACAAAGAGGGAGTTCTAAAAGACAAAGCGGTTAAAGAACTTGCTAATGAATTAAATTTAAGTATAGACGATTTATTAAATAGCCCAGTAGGTAAATCTTTTAATGCAGAAGAAGTTGTAGGTTCTGTAGAATTACTAAAGGCTTTCAGAAATTCTATGGCTGTTGCTTTAAAAAGAGCTACAAGCAATACCGCTGGGCAAAGAGACAAAGCTTTTGCTATGCAAATGGTGCAAACTTATGCGGCTATGACTTCTAAAATGATGGGAGCTAGAGCAGAAATAGGAAGGTCTTTTAGGCTTTTAAAAACTTACAAAAAATCTTTAAATGAAATAGAGGATGAGGATAAGGCTATACAACAAATATGGAATCAAACAGACGGCTTAGATTTAACGGAACAAAAGCTAGAGGCTATTTACGGAATTATACAAGCGAATCCTAACGGAGCTGCAAAAGGAGTTAGAGAATTAGCTTTTGCAAAAAAAAGAGATATGTTGTTTCAAATTTATTACAACAACTTGCTTAACGGGATGACAACACAAATGGTTAATTTAGGAGCTGGTTTAGTATATCAACAGTTTTGGCACGCATCTCGCATTTTGGGCGGAGCATGGAATGACGCTGGCAGAATGGTAAAATCTGATTACGAGGTAGGAGGTCCTAGCCTTCGCTCATCAGCAGCAGCTTACTACGGATACATGGCAAGCTTAATGGACGGAATGAGAGTTTTTGGTTCTTCTTTCTTAACAGGTAAGTCATTAGATACTTTTTCTAAAATCCCATACAGCGGGCAAAGTGGCGCAATCACAACAAGAAATCTTGCTTATAATTTTAGTCCAAAATCTGTAAGAGAGCAGCTTGAAAAAAATCCAGAGTATTTAAATGACAATATTTATTTTAATGCGGTAGATGGTATTTTAGATTTTAGCACAAGAGCCGCTCCTAGATTTATGAAGTCTGCGGATGATTTTATGAAATATATTTTTTATAGGTCTCAGTTACATGAATACGCTTTTTTAAAAGTACAAAAAGAAATAGCAGAAGGGGTAATTCCAGAATCAGCACACAATACCAGAATGGCTGAAATACTAAGAAACCCAACAACTCAACTTCCAGAAGTAAGATTAACTTCTATGGAATATGCGCATGAAACAGTTTTACAAAGACCTTTAGATAAAATGGCTGCTGGTTTTAACAAAGCCCTTAGAGGAACAGACCAAAATTTAGCTATGCAAGTAGGAGCTAAAACAGTTATACCGTTTTTTAACACATTATATAATCTAATGAAAGTTGGTGTAGAACAAACTCCTCTTGTAAATTTAGCTTTGGCTAAAAATAAAAATACAAGATTAGGTAGGATGCTTACGTCAGACGACCCTGTTGAGCGTTCTATGGCAAGAGGAAATTTACTTACTTCTTATATGATAGTTGCCGCAACTACGAATCTAGCCCTTAACGGATATTCTACTGGAGGAGACCCGTTAAAAATGGATAGACGAACAGCACAAAATTTTCAAATCCATAGACACGGGCAAGAGTACAGTATAACCATTCCTTGGTCTACTGTAGACCCAGACGGTAAATACAAAGGAAGTATCCACGAAGGCAAGGATAAAAGTTATAAAGTAGACAGGCTGGACCCTATGGGAATATGGTTGCAAATTGGTTATTCAACGGCTCAGTTAATGGAAACAGATGCGGATATAGATGACATATCGGTATCTTTAATAAACGCAACAATGAGACTTGGCGAAAAAATATTAATAGATAGTTCTTTTGCGGTAGGCTTGTCTGATATGTTTACGGTTTTATCTCAATCGGCTAACAAACCAGAAAATGTAGCTGACAATTTTGTTAGATTTGGAGCTAGAAGTTTAGTTAATTTTGTACCTTTGAAAGGAAGGTTTGGAGCAAAATTAGAAGAACATTTTGATAGAGACGAAGAAGGAAATTTAATTGCAAGAAGTGGCGATTTCCCAAATGTTTTTGAAACTAAAGACGAAAATGGAGCAACTGTTGTTTTTATAGATAATGGATTAGGAGGATATGATGTCATCAATAAAAACGAGGTTCACGAAAATTCTAAATTATTAGATATATTTTCTACAGAATTAAAAAATGAAAACAGAAGAAGAACAGATAGAAAAGGTTTACCACAGGCTTTAGACTTTTGGGGTAACAACGCAATAAGCTCAAAACCTGTAGGAGGAGAATGGGCGGTTACTTTTTCTCCAATACGCTCTATGGACCAGCCATATAACAGAGAAGATTTAACGGCTCTTGGTTTATTTAGTGAAGAAGATTTAGAAAAAACCCAGCCTCTGATGTTTGGTAATGAAAGAGCAAACTCAATAGCAAACTCAAGAGATTTAAGCAATATATCTTTAATGCGTAATTTTATTAACACCGTTGGAGTGTTTGGGGAATTTGAAAGATTAGGATGGTCTCCGAAAAGACATCCTAAATACATTATGGTTCAAAACGAAAGAATACCGCTGAGCAGCGAAGAGTACAGAGATTATGTAAAAATGATAAATGGAGACTTTTCTGTTCTTGACGAAGATACGATGTCCCAAGCTATCAATCATGTAAGCTCAGATTATTATTCTTATATGCAATCTGGCAAAACTTTAAAAGATAATTTAAAAGATTTGATGACATCAGAAAGATATTTTTTATTAGGGAATGACGCAGTAGACACAGGAGTTCTTACTTCCAGAGTGCATGGTACTGACATGATAGCTGACCTTATATCCTTCCACAGAAGAGGAAACCCAGAATCTCAAGTAAATGCCTTGGGAGAAGAAAATAGACCTATAACGCTTGATGGACCAGAAAAACTGTTATTATTAAAGTATCCAAGTCTACGAGAAAAGGTACAATATGTAGAGGATAGGGCAAACAAAGTAGATGTCGCACCTTATCAAGAATTGTTAGATAAAATGGGAGTAGAGTAATGTCGATAAATGCAGCAGCAGCAGCAACAAGACGAGTGCAATACACAGGCAATAACTCGACGACTACGTTTAGTTTTAGTTTTGTAATCTATGACCAAACAGAAATTGCTGTTTATTTTGACGGAACAAAGAAAACCTTAACTACTCATTATACGGTCAGTATATCTACAGACGGGACTGGGAGCATAACCACAACTTCTGGGAACACCGCTGGTACTGGAGTTCTGGTTACTATTATCGGAGCAAAAGCTATAGGTAGAACTTCGGCTTTTGTGTCTGGCGGACCTTTAACAGCAAACGCATTAGAATCAGAATTTAATAATCAAACGGTACTGTTGCAACAACTCGATGAAAGAATAACCAGAGGAATACAATTACCTATAAACACAGATGCTACGACGCCTATAGAATTTCCTTACGACAATACAGAATCTAACAACGCTAATAGAATTATAAAATATAACAGCGCTGGGTCTGCTTTAGAATTAGGCTCCACAACAACTAACATTGACAATCTTGCTACAGTAATTACAGAAATAGGCTTGCTTGGAAACTCAGATACTATTGCAGATATGGCATTATTAGGAACAAGTGCGGTAGTAGCAGATTTAAATTTATTAGCAAATGCAGACGTTATAGCGGATATGGCATTACTAGCAGATTCAGATGTTATATCTGACATGAATACGCTTGCTACATCAGATATAGTTTCTGATTTAAACACTCTAGCTACGTCTGATTTTGTATCCGATTTAAACACTTTAGCTACCTCAACAAACGTCTCGAACATAGATGCTGTGGCTGGAGCAATCTCAAATGTTAATACGACTGCTGGAGCAATTTCAAACGTAAACATCGTAGCATCAAACATATCTGATGTTAATAACTTTGCAGCTGTTTATAGAATTGGCTCGTCTGACCCTACATCCTCATTAGATGAGGGAGATTTGTTTTATAACTCTACTGATAACAATTTAAAATATTACAATGGTTCGTCATGGACCAGTATTGATACAGGGCTTACAGATATTGTAGGAGACAGCACGCCACAATTAGGCGGCAATCTGGACGTACAAGCCAGAGAAATTAATACCTCTACAAGTAATGGTAATATTATACTTGCTCCAGATGGTACAGGTATGTTGGAAGTTAAAGGTAATACCAACGCTGGCACTATACAGCTTAATTGTGAAAACAATTCACATGGTGTAAAACTTAAAGGACCGCCACATTCAGCGGCACAATCTTATACATTGACTTTGCCAACTAGCATTACAAGTAATTATTATTTAAAAACAGATGGTTCTGGAAATTTATCGTTTGGAGACCCAACAGAAACCAAACCAACAGTATCAGATGTAAGTCAAACTATTGCACCAGCTACTGCAACTACGATTAATATTACAGGTACAAATTTTGTAACTGTGCCTATCGTTGAATTTATAAAAACTGATGGCTCTATTACCAGACCAAACTCTGTATCATTTACTAATGCAACAACCTTATCTGTAAATGTAACGCTTGCATCTGGTAACTATCATGTACGAGTAGAAAATCCAGATGGTAACGCTGGACGTAGTACTAACAATATAATTACTGCTAGTACCGCACCAAGTTTTAGCACAGGCGCTGGAAGTCTAGGAAGTGTAGCGGCTAATTCAAGTGTAAGTTTATCAGTATCAGCATCTAGTGATAGCACTATTGCATATTCTGAAACGACTAGCGTACTTACAAGCAACTCTGATACACCAGCAAGTACAATGAATTTAACTTTAAACTCTTCGACTGGAGCAATCACAGGCACAGCACCTGCCGCTACTGCGGAGACTACTTATAACTTTACATTGAGGGCTACTGACGCTGAATCACAAACTGCTGACAGAGCATTTAGTATAACAGTAACAGTCGGTGTCAATAACTCTGCACTACTTGGAGGTTCATAATGTCTGCACATTTAACAAGAGCAACATCATCAGCAGGTAATCAAAAAACATTTACATTTTCAGCTTGGCTTAGATTAGGTAAAATAATTACAACTGCACATATATTCGGCAGTGATGTAGATGATGATGGAGCTAATTATTGTCATCTGTCTATAGAAGCAGATGGACTATTAAAATTTTTATCTTTAAATTCTTCTAGTATTATTGCAAATCTACAAACACAAGCAAAATATTATGACACGACAGCTTGGTATCACATAGTATTAAGAGCAGATACAACTCAAAGTACAGCAGCAGACAGAATTAGAATGTATGTTAATGGCAATCAAGTTACCGCTTTTGCTACATCAACTTATCCAAGTCAAAATGATGATTTAGGTTTGTTTAAAAGTGGTAATGCTACTTTGATTGGTGCAAGAACTCCAGCAGGAACTGGTTATTTTTGGTCAGGAGAAATGGCTCACGTTCATTTAGCAGATGGGCAAAGTTATGCACCTAGTACCTTTGGAGAAACCGATAGCACAAGTGGTATATGGAAACCTAAAACAGCACCAAGTGTTACTTATGGCACTAATGGTGCTTTCCTTAAATTTGAGAATAGTGGAGCTATGGGTACAGATTCAAGTGGAAATGGAAATAACTTTACTGTATCTGGTAATGTTTTACAAAGTGTATCTACACCAAGCAATAAATTCCCAGCATTAAATTTAAGAACAACACATTATGATTATGAGGGACCAAACTATCAGCCAAATGGCGCACATACATTTTGGGGAACTACAGGCACAACAAGAACTTGTTTAATTGATATGTGTTTTGGAGCTGGAAAGTGGTATGCAGAATACAAAATAGAAGAGGCAGATGCTGAAAATTATATAGGTGTAGTTTTAACAGATAGTAGAACACCACAAAAAACAATGAAACATGAGGGAGACTTAGCACAAATGTCTACATCTAGTGGTTCTAGCGCAGCTATAAGTTTTAAAGCATCAGGTACATCACTTGTTTATCAAGGTAATACTTCATCAAGTTATGGTACTGGTATAGTTGATAACGATATTATTATGATAGCTTTTGACTGCGCTACAGGGAAGATGTGGGCTGGTCGTAACGGCACATGGTTTAATGCTCCTAGTACATCTAATGCTGGAGACCCAGCAGCTGGCACATATGATAGTGGTAAAACTATAACGAATACAGATAGAGAGTTATATACCTTTTATGTTGGTGGAACAGCATCTGGTGGTTCAAATAGATACTCTCATATAAATTTTGGACATGGTTATTTTGGAACGACAGCTGTTGCATCTGCTAATTCAGATGCTAATGGTTTTGGAGTATTTGAATATGCTGTACCAAGTGGATTTTATGCGGTATGTTCTAAGAATATACAGGATTACGGAGGTTAATTATGGGAACATTTACTAAAATCGCAAAACCATCAGCACACCATGATGAAAAAACATGGGCTGGTAGCGCATCTACTACAACAATAAGTGGATTAGGGTTTCAGCCAGACTGGATTCATATTTCAAATAGGTCATCAACAACAGACCACAATGTCGTAGATACTGTAAGAGGTATTGACAAAAATATATACTTCGATGAAACAGATGGACAAGATACTGCCTCAAGAGTAGCAAGTATCACATCAGATGGTTGTACTTTGACAGGTGGAGAGGCGAATACTAATACCGCAAGTGCTGGTTTTATTGGACACTTTTGGAAATTAGCTAGTTCAACAACTACGAATGATGCAAGTTCTACAGGAGTAGGCACAATAGATTCAAGTTATCGTGCTAACACCGATGCTGGACTATCAGTAGTTACATGGACAGGCACAGGTTCAAATGGCACGATAGCTCATGGTCTTGGAAAAATACCTGATATGATAATTTGTAAAGATATAGAACAAGATGGATATAACTGGGAAATGTATATGCATTGTGGTAATCGTTCAGGTCAAACATTAATTGGACATGGCACACTTAATGAAACAGATACACAACAACCTTTTAATGTAGCTGTTGCTGCAAATGATGACCACGAATATTGGAATGATACTGCTCCAACATCTACTGTATTTAGTATTGGTACTAAAAATAATGTAAATCAAAGTGGTATAGACCAAATGGCAATATGTATTGCAAACACTAATGGTAGTGTAAGAGTTGGTTCATATTTTGGAAATGGAAATGCTTATGGTCCATTTATATTTACAGGATTTAAACCAAGAGCAGTATGGATTTGTAGGTTTGATACTACAAATGAAAATACATCATGGAAAACTTCTACCACTATAGCTATAGGTCCAGATAATGCTGCTCAAACTGGAAGTGGTAGTAATCATGGCAATCCTATTATGCATAATATAAAAATGGATAGTACCGATAATGGCGGACCAGAGGTTGCAAACCAAGACAATATAGATTTCTTTGCACAAGGATTCGGAATAAGAACAACGGACCACAAGTCCAATGGAGATGGACATATTTATTGGTATGTAGCATGGGCGAAAGAACCATCAGTATCAACTAACAAAATATTAGGGACGGCATTTTAAAATGATACCAATGGAATTATTATCAATGTTAGCGTCTACTGTACTAGGTGGCATCATGTCTATCATGGCACAAAAAGGACAAGCTCAAGCTGAGAGAGAAAAGATGTTAATGCAACGTGCAAACTTTGCAGCTAAACAAACTGATAAAGCTAGAGCAGTATCAGACCCACACACTAAACATACCAGACGATGGATAGCTTTAATGTGTGTATTCTCAATCATAGTGGTGCCAATTTTGGCGCCAATTTTTACGGATGTAAATATTGCATATCAGATAACAACTGAGGCTGATAGTGGCTGGTGGATATTTGGCTCGACTTATGAAACATCGTATTTTCAAGAGGGCAACACTATCTTTATAACTAACTTACAATCACACACAATTTTTTCAATTATTGGATTATATTTTGGAGGCAGCCTAACAAGAAAGTAATTATGAACAACAACTTACGGAGGTAATTTACAATGTACGGTAAGAAAAAAAAAGGAAAAACAAAAAAGAGAGGTAAGTGCTAATGGCAAAGAAAGGACTTTATGCAAATATACACGCTAAAAGAAAAAGGATAGCTGCTGGCTCTGGAGAAAAAATGAGAAAGGTTGGCGCTAAAGGAGCGCCTACTGCTGCTCAGTTTAAGAAAGCTGCCAAGACAGCAAAGAAACCTAAAAAGAAAAAGTAATGGTTGCAAAGAAATATCAATCTAAGTCTGGCGGTCTTAACGAGGCTGGCAGAAAATACTTTAAAAGAAAGACGGGAGCTAATCTTAAAAGACCTGTAACAGGTAAAGCTCCCAAGGGTTCTAAGGCAGCGGCAAGAAGAAAAAGTTTTTGTGCAAGAATGGGTGGTGTCAAAGGACCAATGAAAGATAGTAAGGGCAGACCAACTAGAAAAGCATTGGCATTAAGAAAATGGAAATGCAAATAATTAGAAAAGTAATTTATGTAATGCTGATGTTGATTATAGCATTAGGGATAGAGAACTCTATTGCTGATGTTACATCTAGTAACAGTACATCAAATCAGACTAATGTGAGTGGTGGCAACACAAGTATTCAAGGTTACGAGGCAACAACAAACAACACATACCAAGGCGAAGTAACAAATACAACTTCAAATTCTACTTCAAATTCTACTAATCAAAAATCTGTCGTAAACCCAGCCAATGCTCCATCAATGAACGTATACTCTCAAGGGAGTTGCGTGGTGCCAATCACATCTGGAGTAAGTTTTATGACCTTCGGGTTTTCGGGAGGTACCTATGTGGAAGATTCTAATTGTGAACGCCGCAAGGGTGCAGCAATCTTAGCTAAGCTCGGCATGAAAGTTGCAGCAATAAGCTTGATGTGCCAAGACCCTAATATTTTTGATGCGATGCTTACCAGCGGTTCTCCTTGTCCACAATTAACAGAAGATGGCAGAAGTGTCATAGGGAAAGAGGCTACAGAATTAATTTTAGAAAAAAGAAGAAAGCAAATTAGAGAACAAACATCCAAAAGGTCTATGACATGGAATCAATAAGGTATATAATATGTTTGATTATCTGTTCATTATGGGTTCCTAGTTATTCTCTAGCAGATACGACTGGGAACCTCATCCAAAACGGTACGTTTGAATCTGGAAATTCTAATGGCTGGACAACAAGCGGCGAAGTAATGGTACTCAATGACTGCTGCGGCTCTTCATACGATTTAGAAGTAGGTTCTTATGGTTCCATAGAACAATCCTTTAACTTAACATCAGACACCATAACACAGCCTATGTTAGATAACGGCATTACAATTAACAGCTCGGTCCTCGTTCAATCGGGGGAAGGGGGCAACGGAGGCTGGTGTAACTCTTGCGGCAGCGCCGATAGTTTTGTTATAAGATTACAAATAAAAGATTCAAATAATAACGTGTTAGCTACAACAACACAGGAGAGGTTTGATGTTACGTCGATTAATGGAGAAGTGTTCAGCGATTCTGTCTCGTATGGAGAGAGTGGCTCTAATAGCGGAAGTATTTTTGTTAGTGGTACCGACGGTGCTGGTGTTGTTGGTGGTTTGGGTGGTCCTAACTTTGATAACATAAGCGTTACAATGACTTATGACCCTGTATTGTTAAGCCTTGCGCAAACACAAGAGATAGAAACAAGCGTAGAGTATGTGCAAGAAATAGAAGAAGAGATTAAGATTATAAAGATAGAACCAATAGAGGAAATAACTTTTGAGGAGTACAAAGAGCCAGAAGTAGAAATTGTTTTTGAAAAATTTTTTGTGGAAGAATTAGCAAAAGAAGAAATAAATACTGGAACAGTAAGCGTATTTGAGGAGGTTGCTTATGAAGAACCGAAGACCATCGAGGCGTTCACAGCAGAAGTCGAAAGCTTTGAAGAAGGAATTGAAACTACAGAAGTCGCAAACTTTGGCGGAGGCTTTGAAGGAGGACCCGTTCAAGAAGGGGAGACCATCACAGAAACCTCTGAGCTTGGCGGAGAAGTTGAGTATAAGTCTGGAGAAGAAACAGTTGCTCAAGCAGAACCAAGAGAAGAAAAAATTGGAGAAGGAAATGGAGGAACACCAACAGAAAGTGAAGGCGCAGTTGATGAAAAGTCTGGAGGAACAGTACCTCAAGAAGAGCCTTCTCAACAGAGTGAAGGCAATACTGAACAAACTGAAACAGAAACTGTTGCTGCTAATGAGGAAGTAAATGAGACTGACAGAGAAACAGAAACAAGAGATAGTGAATCAACAAGCGAAGGAACTGAGGTCGCTGATTCGACAGAAGAAATTAACCAAGGCGGAAATCAAGAGGTGGCAGCTAGCGGGGATAGTCAAAATACTACAATCAATAACCAAAGTTTTTCAATAGAAGATATCGAAAAACAAGTTAATAAAACTGTAAAATCTGTAGAACAGAGAATGTCTATAACCTCTCTATTGGTGGCTAAAGCCATGGAAAACAATAGCGTTCTTGACAGTTACAGCAATATAAACCAAGATATATTTAATAATCAATTAGTTATTGATGGTGGAGAATACTATGAGACCAGAAAATACATTGATAATAGAAATATTTATGCTAAGAACCAAGACGTATATTTGGATTCTGTTGCAAAATATCAAAAGAATTTACAGGAAACTGTGGACGAAGTTATAAGAGCAGAAGAACATTTAAGGAGGATTCGTGGATATTAAAACAATAACTGGTGCAGTCGGAGCTGTTATCGCTATAGCCTCGCTTTTCGTATTTCAAGGACAGCTTATTGAAAGAGTTGAAAATCTTGAATCGAAACAAGCGCCAAACATAAAACCATTAGAACAGGATATAGCAATCAACAAAGCTGAAATAGCTGTGTTGAAAGCTAAAGTAGATGAAATAAAAGCTAGGTCAGATAACCCATTATCTCAATGATTCTTTATGTATCTCGTAATTAAACCAGCTTTGTCCAGAACCTTTTTTTAGATATCCTTTTTTTACCAAAACTTTCAGCATCCTATGTACGCTAGATTCGGAAGTAAATGCCACGGCTGCTAGCTCACGGACCGTTGGAGTTCTTCCTGTTTCTTTTTGGTGTCTACTAAACAAAGTTAAAACCTCGGCTTGTTTTTTTGTCAAATTAGTTGTAATCATTTTTCCTCCAATTTTTTTTCAAGACCTACCAAAACTTTTCCTATGTCTTGCACTAGCTCAGAAAAAGCCGTCTTGTCATCTATCTCAAGATTACCCATACCTTCGTCATTAATCTCTTGCAGCTCATTTACAAAAGCTATTTTCTGCGAAATCTCGTGTTTCTTAGACTGCAAAATTCTATTCAAAGTTTCTACCATAGTGTTCCTAAATGTTCTCGGGTCTCCACAATGCTGAACTTTTCCGTTGATTTGTCTTACTACATAGTCAGCAAAAGGTACAACTTCTTCCGAGGGTTTGTTAGAAACAGGCTCTGTAGCCTCCTCAACAGGCTCATTTTGAGCATTTTCTTCGTTTGTCTTGTCCTCTATTACGGGTGCATCTTTAAGCTTATTAAGAGCATCGTTTGGATTGATAATCTTTCTAGGCTCTGGATAATCCTCTGCCTCCTCCGTAGTTATAACTCCGCCTAAAGCATCAGCAAACACATCTCTAAGAACAAAACCTCTTGCTCTCATCTGCATCATGCGCTCTAAGTGAGTTTGCCATGGTCCTTTTTTATTAAGCAATCCAGCTTTTCTAGCCATAGAAATTGTAAAAGTATACTCACTCCAAGACTGCCCTTGTCTTTTTATCTTGCAAGTAGCTTTCATGTTTTCTCCGCTGCCGCTTATACTTTCTTGTATATCTTCAAACTCGGGATGTTTTCTACACAAAGCCAGCATCGCATCCCCATACACAGACGGCTTACCATTGATAACCGCAATACCTTGCAAGGACGCAAGAGGGTTTAACCCTAGTTCGTGTCCATAAGATATGGCAATAAAAATATCCTCTGGCTTATTCCTGTAACCAGCTGGCGTTAAATCAGACTTTGCCAACATAGAGCAAGCCTTCATTGGGTCCTTTTGCAAGGACTGTTCTATTAAACTTTTTCCCATTATTGTTCCTCCTTTCTTTTAATTTTTAATTTTTTAGACCTAATCGTGTAAGCCTCTTTGGCTGGCACAATTTTTTCTGGCTGCGCTTTGTAATGTCGCTGGTCCCAAACAACAATAGCACTCTTGTATTTGCCAGATTTATTTTCTTTTAACTTATCTTTTAAAACTATAGTTGCGGCATCAATCAAAGCTGTTGCATCTTTTTGCAACTGATGTCCCTCCTCTAATTTATTAAAAGCGTAAGCAAACTCTTCGTCGTCGTTGAAATCAACAGGTTCTTCTGCCTTAACTTGTGGATAAGCAATCTGCATATCAGTATCCGTTTCTGGCTCGTAGAACTCTTTTGTTTTTGTGCGTTTCATAAAATCATTACAAACCGTAGAAATTTTTTTCTGGATTTCTACATTTCTTTTGATGTTAAAAAACTCAAGCTGCCACTTGTCATTCCATTTAAATCTTACCACTACCGCTTGATTAACATTAGAACACAGCATTTGTCCTTGGACTTGTACTGGTCCTTGGTACAAAGGCAGCTCGTCAATCCTTAATCCTGTTGTCTTATACTCAAAAATACAGGCTCCCTGTATCGTAAAATCTTCTCCAGTAGCCGCATCTTGTAGAGTTACAGGTTCTTTTGTGTATAAAATATCATCCAAAGAACCTCCAAGGGCAGCCTTTTTATTAATTAAAGGTTTTTCTCTGTCAAATTTTTCCCATACCTGTAGACTAGGATGTTCCGAAAGTATAATGTTTCTTATCGCATCCTCAAAATGGTCCGTGTATTTAGAATAATTTAATTGCTGCGGCTCGACCCAATCTCCAGATTTCTTATCCAGCACTTCTTGCAAATATTCATTTTTTGTAGGCGCCATAGGGTGCGCACACCCGAGAAGTATTGGCAGTCTTGAACAGGTTACATACTTTGTATCGTCAGTAACCTTCATTCTTTCGGTCCTACGCTGCAAATTAATTTAAAATCTGACATCTGGTCTTCTTGACTTTCGTATCCGAGATGCAAAAATTCTGTCCTTCCAACAAACCCAATCTTGAGCCAATAGCTATCTTTGCCTTCTGTTTCTTTTTTTACATAAGGCTGCACTATCCACACTTGGCTTAAATTTATAGTGTGCAAATCTTTGGTTTTAGGTTTAAAAAATGCCGCCATTACTTTCTAACCTCTCTAATATGGTATTGCACAAATCTACATTCCTTATTTTGTTTCTCTACTGATTCGATGTTGTACCCATATTTTCTTAAATTAAAGATAATAGACGAAAGTCTAGTCGCTTTGTATTTGGTAAACGCAACCCATGTGTTGATACTGCCATACCTTATGAGGTGCGCCAGAACCTTATCGGTCTTGGTTTTTGGTTTTTTGATTTCCGTAAATTTTAGGTATTGCTTTGCGTTCATAATCATATTGTTCCTCCTCTAATATATTTTTAATAGGTTAATAATAACATCTTAACAAATCTAAGCAACCAATTTGATAATGTTTCTGACACTAGATGCGTGCCACTTTTTTTGAGTTCTGGTTTTAACACCTCTTGCGTTCAAAGCGTTTGCAATACCACGCAAAGTATAAACCTTGCCGACATTCTTTATTTCATTTATGACTGGGAATACTTTAGCAGCAAAAGATTTAGCCTTATCTTTTTGAGCCTGTCCTCCAAGCGCTGATATTTCTGCGTTTGTATTGCCAAGTTTAACGCCTCTCTTTTTAGCCTGTGCAAGACCCTTTTTGGTGTTAATTCTGAGTGTTTTTAGATAATCCTGTGCAATAGCAGCCATAATATTTATAGTCAATTCTGACGCCTCTGGCATATCGCAACAAACAAACTTTATTTTGCTCTCTTGCAACATCCCTATAAACCTAACATTCCTAGCCAATCTGGAAATATTAGCAATTACTAATGTAGCTCCCGTGTCTTTACATAAACTGAGAGCCTTGGTTAGTTCTGGTCTATCTGTTTTAGAGCCAGATTCGACCTCAACAAATATGTCCAAAAGTTTATTGTTTCCAACAAACCGCTCAATAGTTTCTTTTTGGTCAGATGCTCCGTAGCCATCGCTGCCTTGCTTTGATGTAGAAACTCTGACGTATCCTATATATTCAGTCATTTATCATACCTCCAATATCCATAAACACATCTTGAGCCATCTCTGGAACAATCATAAGTGTCATTGATTACGCCATCAATTACAGCGCAGTAATGATTACTTAAAACCGTTACTATTCTGCCGCTAGGCAATTCATCAGCTCTTAAATGTACTTTACACCCGCTGCCGATAAACATTGTAGGGACCCAAGTAAAACCTAATTCTTTCATATAATCCTTAAACCACTTTCTCTTGGTGTAAACACCATTTCTGGCTGATTTAACCCTAGGTCCCTTATCATATTTAGATTTTCTTCTGTTAAAATTGCCCTCCGCTAACTTGTCATAAACTTGTTGGTATGGAAGGTTAGCGGCTATGGCTATCGACCTAGCAACACAGTCTCCAGCAGCGCCTTTGTAGCCAGCGGTTTTCCTTCCTCCGTCATTATATGTAAATATTTTAGTCATTTATTATGTCTCCAATCAAAACCCTCTTCCCATTCTCATCAATCCTGTATTCTTTTATAGAAATTACGGGGTCTGGCTGATTTAGATGATATGTTTTTTTACCATTCTTATCTGTTTTTACTATGGCTTTGTATACTTTTCTAGCTTTCCTTTTTATTGTCATGCTGCCTCCCTCATCATTGGCGTGTATAACATTCTCGGCATGCCAGTTAAAGTATCGTACCAAGTCTTATCTTTGAAAAATGACGCTGGCAACTTCTGTAAATTTTTGATAAATCTAACAACATTGTATTTTTTGTTATAGATTTTATAAGTAGTGCCATCAAACTTGAACGTCATTATTGGCGGCTTGCCTGTAATAGCGTCATTCCAGCCGTCTTTGAAGTATGGCTGATATAACTGCCACCACTTGAAAGCGTCGTTTATATACTTGCCTTTGTCTGTATTGTTGTTGGGCAATATGAATGAAAACCAATCTTTTTTGCGACCATTTTTTGGGTCATAATCGAACTCAATCATGGTGTCATTGATAATTTGCCAATTATATTTTGTCATTTTGTTCCTCCTTTTAGTTTATTTAGTTTTTTATAAGTCTCTCGACAAAACTATTTTCTTGTCTTTAACTCTCTTATCCCAATCCGATATTGCGATTTGGCTAAACGAATTTAAATGTAATAGGTGCGATAAAACTGATTTTGCATCATCGTCTAATTTTACGTCGCCATGAATAACAAACATATATAAATCGTTAAATGATAAGTCTGGATTAAATAAATCATCTATTGGATTATCTTTTTGATATTGATGTATAAGCGACCTTAATGAATCGGTAACATATTTATCCAATTTTTTTAAATCATTCGAGACTGCATCTGCTCTAACGCCAACACCTCTAAAAGTATCAGCAAAAAAATGTTGCATTTGTTTATTTTTAATTGTCATATTGTTCCTCCTGTTATCATAATAGCATTATTTTGTTGTTAATAAAAGCTTATTTAATTTACTTCTTTTTCATAATTATCATTAAGAATATTGACTTCTTCGATAACTCTTTCTAGTTTCGCCTCATGCCAAGCCTCGTAAGTC
>VTLG01014638.1_pt1 | contig 35046 bp, 48 predicted proteins | sample 4694571 | NCBI WGS metagenome assembly VTLG01 (sample SAMN12604809, study PRJNA352737) | marine metagenome | biome: ENVO:00000447; feature: ENVO:00000209|ENVO:00000569|ENVO:01000036; material: ENVO:00002151; isolation source: viral sequences binned using virsorter ...
GGCTCAAGCTAGAATGCAGTTTTCTCCAAGTGGAAGTTACAATAGTGGATCTGATGGTATGGCAGTTGGTGGGTCCAATGTAGGTAATCCTGTGTATAATAATACTGAAGAGTGGAGTGCAGAAACAACAGCGGTTAACGTAAAAACTATTACAACTAGTTAAAAAATATGATATATAAAATTAAAAGGAGGAAATAACTATGGCACTATTTATATATGGTACTGCTACAAACACTGGAAAAGGATTCTTTACTGCAGAAGACAGAAGAGCATTCTTTCTTAGAGGTTATCCTGGAGACGTTTGGGTCATTGGAAACAATGAAAAAGGCGCTCTTTGGTTAGCTGAAAAGAACGGTGTTGAAAAGACAAAAGCAGAAGCTCAAGCAATTGTTACAGCTGAAGTTGAAGCTGCACAAGCTGCATGGGATGCTCAGTCTGATGAACAAAAAGCAGAAAATCCAAGACCAGGCGATATAACTCTTCCATAGTAACTAATTATGGCTACTTACGAAGAACTACATGGCAAAAGAGTAGAGGTATTTACTACTGACCCTACGCTAGATTCTAGCTATGAAGGACAGGTATGGTTTAACTCTACCGATGGAGTTAACAAAACTGTCGTTGCTTTTGATTCTATTATTTCTAAACCAGGAATTATTAGAGGCACTACTAATTCGAATCAAATGGGTTCTTTCTCAGGTGGTTCGGCAGACGCTATGGCTGTGTTTGGAGGAAACCCTCCAACAAGTGGAGCAACCACAACAGAAGAATTTAATGGAAGCGGTTGGTCAAGCGGCGGTGACATGGTTAATAGTCTATTTAATAGATCTGGTTTTGGAACATTAACTGCAGGAGTTGCATTTGGAGGAAGAGTTCCTCCTGGAACATCTAATACAACAGAACATTATAATGGTTCTTCTTGGACAGCGGCAAATGCAATGCCAGAGGCAATTAGAGGTGGAAATGGTGGCGGACCACAAACTGCAGGTATTGTATTCGGTGGCTCACCTCCGCCAGGAACAGGTTCAGTTAAAACAAAATATTATGATGGTACTAGTTGGACTGTTCAACCGAACGATATGAACACAGCTAGAATTAATACTTCAGGATGTGGAATTCAAACGGCAGCTTTAGCTGCATCGGGAGAACCTGGTCCAGGAACTGTAACAGAAGAATGGAATGGATCATCTTGGACAACAGTTAATTCTTTAAACACAGCAAGAGCTAATCAAGGACCTGCAACGATGCAGGGAACATCCTCAGATGCAGTGATCTTAGGTGGAAACCCGCCTTATCCTTCTGGTGCGAGAGCGATTGAAAACTGGGACGGAACTTCATGGTCAACTAATCCATTAAGTTTAGTTTCAGAAGGAAACTCACAAGCAGCTGGTCAAGGATCTAGTGCTTCTAGCGTCAGTATTTTTGGAGGTGGTGCAGGAGCTTCGTTAGCAGAACAATTTTCTAGATCAATTAATACAGTTACAGCAGCAGCATGGGCAGCAGGTGGTAATTTAAATACAACTAGAAGATCTATGCATGCTGGTCAATGTGGCCTTCAAACGGCTGGTTTAGCAGTGGGTGGATATATTGGTCCACCGAGATCAGGTGCAACAGAAGAATACAACGGTGCTACTTGGGCATCAGGAAATAATGCTCCGACAAAATCAAGTAGAGGTTTAGCAGGTACACAAGCAGCAGCGATAGAATTTGGTGGTCTTCCAAGTGGTCCAAGTTCTACAAACACGTCATCTGTTTATGATGGAACAGATTGGACAGCTGCTCCAACTTTAAATAATTCAAGAGGTTATAGCCCATCTGGAGGTGGAACTTCAACGGCTGCAATCGCTATAGGTGGATACGCTGTTCCTCCTGGTGCTTATGTTACTGTAACAGAATATTTTAACGGCTCTACATGGAGTTCTCAACCTGCAACATCTCCAAACCACTACGCTGGTGCGGGAGGTGGAACTCAAGCTGCTGCGTGGTGTGTTGGTATAGGTGGATTTCCAAGTTCTAACCAAGAAGCTTTCAATTGGGATGGTTCTGCTTGGACTGCTTCTGGTAATTATTTAATGAATAGTGTTGTCAATCATTATGGAGGAGGACCACAAACGGCAGGATGGGTTTGCGGTGGAGAAAAAGATCCTCCATCATATCCAACTAGTACAAACCATTATGATGGAACAGTATGGTCAACTGCCCCTAACATGGGAACAGGTAGAACACAAGGAGGATCAAACGGTACTCAAGCTGCATCATTAATTTTTGGTGGCTATACTGGTTCAAATACTGCTGCCACAGAAGAATTTACAGCAGAAACATCAAGTGTAACTGCCAAGACCTTGACAACAAGTTAATATAGTATATATTGCTGGATGAAAGGAATATTATGACAGAAAAAAGAAATATACATGCACTTATAGAAAAAGAGGCGCCTAGCCTAAATAATTTATTAGATCCAGAAGATGTAAAAGAGTTTAAAGCTATGACAGCCGAGCTCCGAGACACATGGACCAAGAAACAAGTTTTTAGAACAGAAACAGAGATGAGAATGTCTGTTCTTCAAGATATGAAGTATCCGACCAAAGCTGCAAAATATTGGCAGTGTGTTAGAGAACAAAATGTATTCTTAGAAAACTTAATGAGTCTATCCTTTGATTGTAGAAGACAAGAATCTAAAATTGAATGGTTAAAAAGAAAAATTGCATCAACAGAAAGTGAGCTAGAAAGAGCTGATGGTGCACCGATGGATGGACCAGATGAAGAAATGTTTGAGTGGCGAATTAAAAAAGAGTATCAATTAGAAAAATACAAAATTGATCTTGATGAATCTAGATATGGTTTAGCTAATATGCAATTAGTTGCAAGAGATCGTATGAGAGAAATTAAACTTTGGTCTACGTTGAAAAAAGAATTTGATGATGGGTCGTTTGATACACAAGATGTTAACAGACATCAATTAGATTCTTATCATTTAATAATGCAAAATAAAGCAGAAACATTATCTGCTGGTTCTTCACAACCAGAAATATTTAATGTCTTAGGTCAATTAAAAAGTATAGAAAGAGTTAAAAAATCAGGAGAAATGATTTACAATAAGAAAGAACAATTAACAAATGATCTCGGCGCAAAACCAAAAGTTTAGTTTTATATTTTTAGGACAATCAGTATTAAAGTATCAAGTACCGTTTGATATATTTAATATTATTAATCATATTTACGAAACAAAATATCCTGAATTAAAACCTGCTAATAAACAACTTGTTGGTAAAATAGAAAAAGAACATAGCTTGTTTTATGATGGTGAAGATAGTTTTAGAATGACTAAACATAATCATTTACCAAAAGACATCCTTATGTGGTTTGTTCAAAAATTCAAACATTATTTAGAATGGAATGAAATAAAAGAATTTAAAATGGGTTTAGATTCTATTTGGGTTAATCAAATGTTTGAGCACGAATATAATCCAGTGCACGTGCATCAAGGATCATTGTTTACTGGCCTGTCTAGTGTTATGATTTTAAAATTACCAAAATCTTATGGTTTAGAATATTCCGCAGCTGAGCAACCACAGAATGGTAAGCTACAAATATTAGGTGCAGCCAACGGTCAGTTTGCAAATGTAGATTATCAACCAAATATTGAAGAGCGAGACTTTTATATTTTTCCGTATGATATGAGACATTGTGTATATCCTTTTAACGGACCAGGATACAGAAGAACACTTGCAGCAAATATGAATGTTGATTATGATCCAATTAGAAATAGAGGAGTAAGTTAATGTACGAAAATCAAATTATAACAGAACCTAGATGGAAGAGTTGGATAATTCAAACAACAACACCAGTATTTACTCCAGATCAATGCAGACAAATTATAGAGTGTGGTAGAAAACAAATGCCACAAAAAGCACAAGTTGGTATGAATAAACCTGGTGGTGGATTAGATACAAATAAAAGAGTCACAACAATATCTTGGATACCATTTAAAGAAATGGAGCCGATGTATCGTGATCTTGATAAGTTTATACAAAAAGCAAATTTAAATCATTTTGGTTTTGAAGATGTTAAAGTTACGGAACAAGCTCAATTTACAGAATATCCAGAGGGTGGGTTCTATGATTGGCATATGGATAGCGATACAAACATGGCTCATGAACCACCTGTTAGAAAAATATCTATGACACTTTTATTAAACGATCCATCTGAATTTGAAGGTGGACATTTAGAATTAATGGCACCTGGTAAATACGCAGAACTTAAACAAGGTCATGCTATTTGTTTTGCATCTTTTTTAAATCATAGAGTTAATAAAGTAACTCGTGGTGTTAGACAATCTTTAGTTGTTTGGTTTGGAGGAAAACCATTTAAATGATTAAAGAACAATTTTTTCCGACAACTATATATGGTAAAGATATAAAGTTAGATAATCAATTATTTGCTAATGAAATAGTTGAGTGGTCCAAACGAGACCCTGGTGTTCAAAAAACAAATCGTAATGGTTGGCACTCTACAACAGAAATGCATAAAATGCCTGTATACAAACCTTTAGTAAATGAATTATTTTTAATGATGAATGATATATGGAAAGAAGAGTGGCTGGATAGAGAACCTGTTTTAGGTAATATGTGGGCCAACATAAATCCACCAGGTGGGTCTAACGCTCCACACATACATCCTAATAGTTTATTTAGCGGAGTGTATTATATAAAAGCTCCAAAAGAATCTGGTAATTTAGTTTGTAATGATCCTAGACCAGGAGTGCAATTAAATATGCCTACAAGAAAAAAGGGACAACCACCAAAAAATTTATGGAGAGAAGTTAATTTAGAACCTAAAGAGGGTAGAATAATTATATTTCCATTTTATCTTTGGCATAGTGTTGAACCTAACAAATCAAATGATATAAGAATATCCGTAAGTTTTAATTTTGTACAATATGGCTTTCAATAAATATCAAGTAATTAAAAAAGCAATTAGTTATGATTTAGCTAATTTTATATTTAACTATTTTTTATTAAAACGTGATGCAGTTAAATTCATGTATGATAATAATATTACACATGACACAGGAATCTTAGGCACTTGGACAGATAACCAAATACCAAACACATATTCTCATTACGCAGACATGGTCATGGAAACCCTGTTAATGAAGGTATTACCTAGAATGCAAGAAGAAACAGGTTTACAATTAATACCAACATATTCTTATGCAAGAGCTTATAAAAAAGGAGATGAATTAAAAAGACATAAAGATAGACCTTCTTGTGAAATATCCACCACTATAAATCTAGGTGGAGATCCTTGGCCCATATTTATCGACGGTACGGGGGCTGACAGCGTCATAGACGAGCGTAAAAACATACATAAGCCCAATGCACCCAAAGGAACTAAAGTCTTGCTTGAAGTAGGAGATATGCTAGTATATAGTGGTTGTGAACTCGAACATTGGCGAGAGCCTTTTGAAGGGAACATTTGCGGCCAAGTATTTCTACATTATAACCATGTAAACGGCCCATTTGCTGAAAAAAACAAATTTGATGGAAGACCAATGCTAGGTCTACCTTCATTTGCAAAATAGTATTATAATGGAGTCGTATGTTACAAAAAATAGGTTTTCAGCCTGGAATAAATAAACAAATATCTGCAACCACAGCCGAAGGCCAGTGGATAGATTGCGATAATGTTAGATTTAGATATGGCACCCCAGAAAAAATAGGTGGTTGGAGACAACTAGGAGATAGTAAACTAACTGGTGCTGGTAGGGGTCTTCATCATTTTGTAAATAGTAAGGGCAGAAAGTATGCAATCATTGGAACAAACAGAATTTTATATGCATACTCTGGAGGTATTTTTTACGATATACATCCAATCAAATCTACAAACACACTTACAAGTGCCTTCACCACGACTAACGGATCAGCAGTTGTTACAATAACTTTTAGTGGTTCTCACGGTATAAATGAAAATGATATAATATTATTAGACAACTTTTCAGCTATAACTAATTCTAATTTTGCAGCCGCAGATTTTAATGATAAAAAATTTATGGTAACTAGCGTGCCATCAACTACAACACTTACAATTACAATGCCATCAAACGAGTCAGGATCAGGTGCAACAACATCTGGTGGTATTAGAGTTCAACACTACTACCCTGTGGGTCCAGCTGTACAGGCAAAAGGTTTTGGTTGGTCTCTTGGATCATGGGGAGGAACAGCAACAGGAGTTGCAACAACAACTATAACAGCAGGAATTAATAGTTCTACAACGACAGGAATTATTTTAACAGACGCTAGTTTGTTTCCAAGCACAGGAACTAGTATTATTAAAATAAACGACGAAGAAATATCTTACACAGGTATAAGTGCATCTAATGAATTAACAGGTGTAACAAGAGAAGTAAGAGGAACAACAGCCGCTGCTCACAACGGTGGGGACACTGTAACAAATACAACAGACTTTGTAGCGTGGGGTGAGGCAGCATCAGGTGACTTAGTATTAGAACCTGGTATGTGGTCATTAGATAATTTTGGTGATAAAGCTATTTGTTTAATTCATGACAGTGCAGTGTTTGAATGGAACTCTGCTGCATCAAATGCAGAAAATACAAGAGCAAGTATTATATCAGGTGCGCCAACAGCATCACGTCACATGTTAGTATCTACACCGGATAGACACTTAGTATTTTTTGGAACAGAAACAACTATTGGAGATGTTACAACACAAGATAACATGTTTATTAGATTCTCAGACCAAGAGGATATAAATACATATACACCTACAGCAACCAATACAGCAGGTACACAAAGACTCGCTGATGGATCAGAAATTAGAGGGGCTATAAGAGGTAGAGATGCAATCTACGTTTGGACTGATACAGCATTATTTACACAACGTTTTGTTGGCCAACCATTTACCTTTGCGTTTGCACAAGTTGGAACTAACTGTGGACTTGTTGGACAGAACGCGTGTGTGGAAGTCGATGGTTCTGCATATTGGATGTCAGAAAATGGTTTTTTTAGATACGCTGGTAAATTAGAATCACTACCTTGTTTAGTAGAAGACTTTGTATATGACGATATAAATTTAGCATCCGGTAACCAAATGGTATCTGCTGGCTTAAATAATCTTTTTGGTGAAATCATATGGTTTTATCCAACTTCCTCATCATCTGTTGTAAACAGAATGGTTGCATACAACTATTTTGATTCTTCACCACAAAGACCTGTTTGGACAAACGGAACACTAGCCAGAACTATGTGGAAAGATTCTGCAGTATTTGGAGTACCACATGCATTAGAATATAGTGCATCAGTAGATACATCTTTTGATGTTGTAGGGAACACAGAGGGTTCTACAATATACTATGAACATGAAACAGGAACAGACCAAGTAAAAGGATCTGCAACAACACCAATTACAGCTAATATATCTTCAGGAGATTTTGATATTACACAACAGCAACAAGGTGTTGCAAGTATTAGAGGAGACGGTGAGTTTATAATGAAGATTAGAAGATTTATACCAGATTTTATATCTCAAACAGGTAACACACAAATTACATTACAATTAAGAAATTTTCCAAATGATGCCCAAGCTAGTTCATCGTTAGGACCTTTTACAGTTGACTCAACTACACAAAAAGTAGATACACGTGCAAGAGCTAGAGCTATTGCATTAAAAATAGCAAATACAGGATCTAGTCAAAGTTGGAAGTTAGGAACTTTTAGATTAGATATACAACCAGACGGACGTAGATAATGGCAAAGATAGTACAAGTATTAACAAGACCTAGTGCACAATATGATCTACCTACAGCAGAAGCTCAGGTAAGAGATCTTGATGCTATCGTAGAAAAATTAAATACAACGTTTCAACAAGAATTAAAGGATGAAGTAGAGGCTGAAAACTTCTTTTTAAATTAATGGCTAATAGTTTTATAAATAAAAAAGCAGATTTAACTACAACAGATTTAACTACACTGTATACAGTGCCTAGTTTCAAAACAGCTGTTATTAAATCATTAATAGTATCCGAGGATGCTGGATCAGGGAGCACAATAACCATAACTTTAGTAAATGCTAGTAGTGCAATATTTAATTTATTTAAAGATAAAGCCATAGCATCTAAAGCAACAACAGAACTTTTAAGTCAACCTCTTATAATGGAAGAGGGTGAAGCATTAAAGGTACAAGCTGCTGACGCGAACGAGCTGCACGTCATAGCTTCAATATTAGAAATACAGCCGCGAGAGGTAACAACGTAATGAAAGATCTACCAATAATAGAACCAAAAGAAGTAATAACAACAATAACCAATATGAAGACAGGCGAAAAATATAAGGATGATGCCGAATGGAAATCAAAAGGTATACCTGAATCTGACATAAGAAAAGATGTCAGAGTTATCATGCCTAGCCTTGATTTATTTGGAGAAACAAAATAAGATAGATAGATGGCCATAACAAACACACAACAAGCTAGACAGATGTATAATAAAGGTAGTAAAAAACCTGTTACACAAGCTGGAGTTAAGAATTTTCTTGGTAAACAAGAAATGGTTACGGCCCCTAAATTTTGGTTATCAGAACCAGATCACGTTAAAGCAAAACTAGCTTACATAACTGATGAAGAAGAAAAAATATTAATAGATAAAAATTTATATGGATCTTTAAAAGGTAAACCTAATAAAGGACCTGCGGGACTTCCTAGTCTTCAAGGTGGAGATTTTGGTTCTGAAGGAGCAGGAACGGGAGACTCACAAGGTGGAGGTGATAAGGGAGGAACTGGTAAAGGTAGAGATTTAGACTTTCAACAAAGGGGTATGACAAAAGGAGACTATGCTACTGGAAGAGGAGCTGGACGGGGTGGAGATAGAAGTCAAAATTTTGGTGGAAGAAGTAAATTTTCAGCTTTAGATTTTATTCCAGGTGTTGGCACAGTTCGTAGATTTGCACGTATGTTTGGTCCTGTAAACAATTTAGATTTTTTTAATCAAAAAGTTACACCAGCAGGAAAATTTAAAGGAAAAGGTTTTGATGATTATATGAGTCAAAGACAAGCTGGTTTAATAGATGCATATGGTAATCCAATTGATCAAGATAATGATGGCAATTATATACCTCCTACATTTGCACAAACACAAATAACTGGAGGATTACCAGCAGCAGTACAACCAATGCAAACTATGGACTTAGATAGGATAGCGTATAGGTTTATGGCAGATGGTGGATTTTTAGATGATGAAGTAGATGAAAGACAAGCTTATGGTTTAGGAAGTATTGTTAGAAAAATTACAAGACCAATTAAAAAAGTTGTAAAGAAAGCAACTAGAGCTGTTAAGAAAGTTGCAAAGAGTCCAACAGGTAGATTACTATTAGCAGTTGCAGCACCTTATGCTCTTGGACCAGCTATGGCTAATTCAGCTTTTTTAAGTGGTTTATCTGCTGCACAAAAAGCAGCTTTAATATCTGGTGCAACAACAGGTATTACGCAAATTGCATCAGGTGAAGATTTAGACCTTAAAAACATTGCATTATCAGCAGCGATAGGTGGAGCAACTGCAAGCGCATTTCCTCCGGGAGGTAAACCAGCACCAGGAGTTGATGGAAAATCGTTTGCTGCAAGTCGAGCTTCTTCACCAAATTTATTTGATGCCGACGATGTAGTATTAGCTTCTCAAAGAGCAGCATCAGATCCTAGTAGATTTACAGCATTTACAAAAGAGGTTCTAAATCCTCAAGGTATTGCGCAAACAAAACCAAGCTTGTTTTCTAGCATAACAAAAAATCTTGGAAAATTTGGTGGTAAAACTTTAGAGTTTGCAAAAGAAAATCCATTCTTAACAATAGCTGGTGCATCAGGATTAGCTGGTTTAATGGCTAAACAGGAGGAGCAAGAAGAACCGGGAGAAATAGATAGAGGACCAGGAATAGACATAGCTGCAATTAGAAGAAGACCTTTTGATTATTTAGCACCTAGATTTGCTGGTAGTGAGTTTGACTTTTATGCAGCAGAGGGTGGTCAAGCAAAAAAAGAACCTGTAGCTAAAAAAGTAATGCCATTATTGGATATGGGTGGTATGGAAAAAGACTACAGAGAAGATGGTGGATTTGTCCCTATTGGACGTATGGAAAAAGCAGATGATGTGCCTGCAAGATTATCAAAGAATGAGTTTGTATTTACCGCTGATGCAGTCAGAAATGCAGGTGACGGAGATGTAGACAAAGGAGCAGAAGTTATGTATAACATGATGAAAAACCTCGAAGCCGGAGGTGACGTATCTGAAGAATCGCAAGGCTTAGAAGGCGCAAGACGTATGTTTCAAACATCACAAAGACTAGAGGAAGTATTATAATGAGCGTAGCTGAACAAAGAACATTACCCGCAAAATTTGTTGAAGATTTAGGTGTTGATCTAGCAAAACAGATCACGGCCCAAACAGGTGTACCAATTGTTACAACTGGTATTGCAGGTATATCACAGCAACCAGGAGAAACTGCAGCAGGTTTTAAAGCAAGACAAGATGCAGCTAGAGCATTTACAACAAGACAACAAAGTTTAGCTGGACTTGCACCACAAGTTGCAGCGCAAGATGCATTACAAACACAAGCACAACAACTAGCACAAGCTGGTATAGGATCTTTTCAACCATTCGTAACCGCAGCACAACAACAAATAGGTGCAGCAGGAACTACATTAGGTGGCATATCCACGGGAGCCCCAACAACACAACAAGTGACAGATTTTATGTCACCATTCCAATCACAAGTAATTGATGCTTCATTAGCAGAATTTGATCGTAACACTGCGCAAAGAGAACAGCAGATAAGAGATCAACAAGCAAAATTGGGAGTGCTCGGCGCTGGTCGAGCGGGAGTGCAACTCGCCGAGTTTGGCACAGGGGCAGCGAGAGAACGAGCTTTATTACAAGCAGGACTCTTGCAACAAGGATTCGGACAAGCAATGCAAGCTAGACAGCAAGACATTGCAAATAGATTTAATATATCACAAGCGCAATCTGGATTAGGACAACAACAAGCAGGTTTAGCATCACTAGTGCCTGGATTACAAGCAGGAGATATTTCTACTTTAGGTCGACTGGGCGCAGCAAACCAGGCACAAGCACAGGCTCAACTCGATGCACAAAGAGAAGCAGCAAGACAAGCAGCGTTCCAACCACAAGAACAACTAGATAGATTTGCTGGACAAGTAACTGGACTAATGGGTGGATATCCAGCACAGTTTACACAAACTGTTCAACCTAACCCTACACCATTACAAACAGCTCTTGGTGTTGGTACAACGTTAGCAGGAATTTACGGATTAACAAGATAGTATGAATAGAATATTAAAAAGACCAATGTTTAGAATGGGTGGTTCGTCAGGGACTGGTATTACATCAGGACTTGATAGACAAAACTATTTTGAAGGAAGTAGAGTTGAATCAGATGCACAAAAAATATTTGATCTTGAACAAAGAATGAGAGAAGCAAATCAGATAGAAAGATTACGTGGTGCTCCAGGATCAGTGCCAAGTTTTTTAACAAATTTTGGTTTAAATTTATTAGCTCAACCTGGTGGTAAAAATATATTTCAAACTGCTGCAAAAGCAGCTCAACAACCTTTTGCTTCGTTTCAACAAGCAAGGCTCTTGGAACAAGAAAGAGGCAGAAAAAGAAGAGATGATGCAATAAGCACATCCATAGCAAGTGCTGTAGATTTAGAACGTGAAAGATTAGAAGCTGCAGGAGAAATAGGCAGTGGGGATGAGTTTAAATTTCAAGCTCAAATAAAAGCTATAACACAATACACAAATAGAAATGATACTTTAACAAGTGAAAACACAAAACTAAGAACAGAAAAACAAGAATTACTAAACCAAAGAGGTCCAAATGTGGATCAAGCAGCCATTAGAAACAGAATAATGGAAATAGATAAAGCGTTAGAAAAAAATAATTCAGAAATAAGTTTAAATAATAAAGTGCTTAGACAAATTGAAGGAACAGATCCGTTAAGAGTTCCAGAAGCTACAGCTATTCTTGAAGAGTTTGGAATTGATTCTCCTCAATATAAAGAATTTAAAGAAGGCAAAGCAGAAGGTGGACGAGCAGGATATCGAATAGGTGGTAATGTATCAGAAGAAGTTATGGAAACAGCAGATGATACTGGCACAGTTCAAGAGTTAACGTTTACAGAATTAAGAGCTAGGTTACCACAAAGCATTGATAACACTGTTGTTCAATTACTTGCAAATAGTAAACAAGCATTATTAGAGTTTGCAAATATTAGAGACCAACAAGATGTAGATTTATTCAATCAACAATACGGCGTAAATTTGAATATACCACAGGAGGGTTAAAGTGGACCCTTTTAAAAAAAAACAAGAAGAAGTAACAACTCAAAAATTTAGAGAAGCCTTAAAAGAATCACTTAATAAAAAGAAAAAACCTGTAAGATTTACTTGGAAAGGTTTAGGTAATTTAGGTATAAGTTTAACAACAAATCCCGGTCTCATTCCATTAAGACAAAAAAGGTTAGAAGAATTAAAAGCAGGAAATAAAGCTAACGAAAAAGATTACATAGATTTTTTTGAAGACATAGAAGCATCTTTTATAGGTGGTATTCAAGATTTAGATTACTCTATAGGAGATATAATTACAACAGGTATAGCTGGTGTATCAGGTAATGATAAACTTATAAGAGAATTAGATGAATACTATGAAAGAACTAAAGTAAGAGATCCTGAAACATTAACAGGTGGCATTGTAAAAATATTAACTCAATACGGTGCACCTGGTGGAGCTGCGTTCAAAGTTTTAAATAGAGTAAAAATATTTCAAAGAAGTAGAAAGTTAGCTGAAACAGGAACTAAATTACAAAAAGGAACTCAAATAGCAAAAAGAGTTGGCTATATGGCAACAGCAGCAGGAGCAACTGATTTTATAGCTGCAGAGCCAGATAGAGAATCTTTAGTTTTAAAACAAGAAAACACAGATAACTTATCTGGTAGAGATTTAGCACTAGCTAGGTTTAGAAACAGGTTAAGATATGGTGCAGAAGGAGCTACAATAGGAGGCGGTTTTTCACTAATAGGTAAACCAGTTGCTCTAGGTTTTAAATACGGAATATTTAAACCGACAGCAAAAGTAGCGGGTATTGGATTAAAAGGTATAGACAAAGCAGTTGTAACACCGCTTACGTATCTTGGGGCAAAAGCTATACCAACACCTGTTGCAAGAAAAATTAGAGATGCTAGTGCGTACACTGTTAACAAAGCATTATCTACTATAATAACAGGTAATCCTAAAAAACAACTCCCAGAGTTTTCTGAATGGAGACTTTTTTCAACTACGTCAAGAGATCCAATGAAAAGAAAATTAAAAAGATTAGATCAACTATTAGCTAGATTTAGATCCGTAGGAAGACAAACAGGTCTTGGTTATCAAATATCTTCTGAAGCTAGAAGAGAAATAAAAGCACAATCTAGAACAATAGAAAAATATTTAGAATCAATTGAAAAGAAAGCATACAATCTTGCAAAAGATTTTGAAACTAAATATAATACAACAACATCTTCAGAGGCTAGTCAAAAATATTATTTAGATCAAGTATTAGCATTTTTAAAAGGTAATTTAAAAAAAGAGGCACTACCGGTTGAATTAAGAAAAAGCGCAACATCTTTGCAAAAAGAATTAAGTTTAATTAAAAAAAATTTTGCAGAGTTAGTTCCAGAAAAAGATCTTAAAAATTTTATTCTTAACAATTTAAATACATACATGAGACAATCTTTTTCTATATTTACAAACCCTGCATACCAACCAGATAAAAAAGTTTACGATGGTGCTGTAAATTGGGTTCAAAAAAATGTTGTGGAAAAAAATAAAGATTTAAGAGAAGAGGCTCTTAAAACATTAAAAACACCAAAAATGACTAACAAACAAGCTTTTAATGAAATGGCTGATTCTTTAACAGATAAAATATTAAAAGCAGGAAAACAAGACGGAGCTGATCCATTAAGAGTCTTACAACAAATAGCTGGTAAAGAATTTTTAAGAACAGATAAAATAATTAGAACGGGTGAAGAGTTACCTGATGTAATTAGAAATTTATTAGGACAAGAAGATAATTTAAAAGCATCTGTTTTAACGACAACATCACATGCAATTACTCATGCTGTTAACAAGAAAAGTTTTGATAAACTAGCTGAGATAGGAGTAAAAGAAGGTTGGTTGTTTAGAAGTAAAGCTGCTGCGGATGCTAAAAGATATTTTGATTCTGAAAAAATAGGAGACATAAAAAGTTTAGGTATATTAAAAACTGACATGTCTAAACTATACGCAACACCCGAGTTAATACAGGTATTTAAAGGAACACCTGGAACATTAGATAATTGGATACAAAATAGCGCTTACAGAAATATTTTACAACTTAAAGTAGCTGCACAGTATGGTAAAACAGTATTATCTCCAGTCACACAAGTTCGTAACGTTTCATCTGCCAGTTTATTTCCGTTAGCTAATGGTCACATTGGTGGTAGGTCATCTGTATCAGAAGCATTAAAGATGACTATTGATGATATATTTGGTGCTGGTAAAGTTATCGATGAAGATAAGTTTATTAAAAATATAGAAAATAAAATACGTCTTGGTGTAATTGATGAAAATATTGTAGCGTCAGAATTAAAATCTGTACTACAAGAAATTAAAAATACAAAAGGTTTAACAAGTTTAGATAGAATTATACGATCACTTTCTGATGGTAAATTTAATTTTGCTGAAGGGTCACTAACACAAAAAATTGCAGAAGGAACAAGTAAGTTTGGAAAAGGAGCTGCAAGAGTTTATGCTGGAGGTGATAATCTTTGGAAGTGGTACGGACATGAGTATGTAAAGTCACAATTACGAGGTGTTTATAGTAATATTGATGATATTTCAAAATGGTACAAAGAAATAGTTGGAAGAAATTTTAATCCTGTAAATACATTTACTGGAAAAAGAAAAACATTTGACGAAGGCATAGAAGAAGCAGCTGCGTGGTATATTAGAAACACATATCCTACCTACAGTAAAGTTCCACAATTTATTCAAGATTTAAGAAAACTACCATTTGGTAACTTCGTATCTTTTCCTGCTGAAATGTTAAGAACAACTCATAATATTATTGCATTAGGAGCAAAAGAGGCAACGTCTGATAATGTAAAATTAAGACAGATGGGTCTTAGAAGATTATTAGGTGCTTACGTAACATTAGTTGGAACAGGAGATGCTATTGGTAAAACAGCCTCAGCACTTACAGGTGTGACTATGGAGGAGATAGAGGCTTATAAAAGAAGTTTATCCGCACCTTGGGAAAGAAGAGCACAAATTATTCCAATAAATAAATGGGTAGATGGTGTTGGAAAAGCAATTAATTTTTCTTACTTTAGTCCATATGACACGATTACAAAACCAATAGAGTCAATATTTAAAACTTGGCAAGAAGGAAAATTAAAAGATAGAGATATAGGTGATCAATTACTAGCACAAGCTTTTTCTGAAGAAGGCCCTCTACGAACATTATTAGATCCTTTCATAACTCAATCAATTGCATTAGAAAGATTTACTGATGTTTTACCAGCAGAGCTAGGTCTTGGTAATAGAGGTGGTCAAACTAAAACTGGCTCAAGAGTTTACTCAGATACAGATACATCTGGTGAAAAAATATCTAAAAGTTTTTTTCATATAGTAAAAGGTGTAGAACCAGGTGCAGTTACAACAACTAGAAAACTAGTACAAGGTGTTCAAGCAGATGTTCAAAGAGGTGGCCAACCGGTAAATCTTCGAGATGAATTACTAGCTTTATTATCTGGTGTTAGAATTATTAATGTAGATGCTCCTAGAACTATGCAGTTTAAAGTTACGGAGTATAACAGAAATAAAAGAAGTGTTACAGCTACAGAAAAATTTTTTAGTTTACAAGATTTTAGACAAAGGGGCCCTGAAGCATTAGCTGAAGAATTTAGACAAATACAAGATGAAAATTTAAAAGTTAACAGAGATTTTTATCAAGTCTTACAAGATGCTCAAACTATGGGTGTTCCTAAATTTGAGTTAAAAAAAATATTAAGACAAAGAGGTATATCTGGAAAAAACACTGGTAAATTATTGAGAGGTGTTAACATACCATACACTGGATATGATGGTCGTATGAAAAAAAGAGTTAAAGATGCTAGAAAATTATCAGATAAATTTGGTGAAGGAGATATTAATAGAGAGTATTTTTATCCAAGAAGATTATTTAAAGAAATTGAAAGAGAATATAGAAGAAAAAGTTTAATATTAAAAGAAAAACCAAATACTCCAGGTATGATAGATAGAGGGTTGGATGCTGTTGGTGATTTATTTGGAGGTGTAGAACAAAGACAACCTGTAGCAAGTATACAAACACCACCATTACCAAATACACCAATGCCAAATATACAGCCAATAGCGCAACAAATTAACCCAACAACTAACTTGACACGTACGGAGCAAGCTCTATTATCTCCTGAAGAACAAGTAATAGCGAGTAGAACATAATGGCGAGAAAATCGGCACTACAAAAAATTGAATCACACGAGAAGCTTTGCAGAATAATGCAAAAGCAAACGTTCGAGCAAATAAAGGAAATGCAAGAACGTATTAAAAGATTAGAATATTGGATAGTAGGAGGTATGGGAGCTGTTCTCATAACTTTACTTACCGATGTTGCACGATAATGAAACTTTCACGTAACTTTAGCCTTTCAGAGCTTATTAAATCAGACACAGCTATCAGGCTGGGTATTGATAACAATCCTAATGCAGATCAAATAGAAAAATTAAAACTACTTTGTGAAAATATTTTACAACCGGTACGTGACCATTTCGGCAGAGTAACGGTGACCAGCTGCTTTCGTAGCCCTGAGTTATGTGTAAAAATTGGCAGCAGTTTAAATTCGCAACATACCCGTGCGGAGGCGGCGGACTTCGAATGCCTGGGCACAAGCAACGCTGAAGTCTTTGACTGGATCAAGGCAAACCTTCCGTATGATCAAATGATATTAGAATTTTACACTCCCGGTGAACCAAACTCGGGGTGGATCCACTGCAGCTATGTATCTGATAAACCAAGAAAACAATTATTAAGAGCGTACAAAGAAGAAGGTAAAACTAAATACAAACCTGTTATCGGTAACGCTGTAGATTTAAATTAAATCCAAGCTCTTAACTCTTCACCCATAACTTCAGATGCAATATTAATTTTTTTACGAAGTGATTCTTGTATCTTTTCATCGACGGTTTTTTCTGCAATAATATCTATGTAAGTTACATTTTTTTTCTGTCCAATACGGTGTGCACGGTCCTCTGACTGTAAACGCTTCTCTAGGTCATATCCGTTAGAATAGTAAATTACGGTGTTTGCGGCCGTTAAAGTTATCCCATAGCCGCCCGTAGACGGCGTTCCTACCATGAATCGGCACTTAGGGTCGGACTGAAATTTACGTATGTTATCTTGTCTTTCATCTTGTGGCGTGAGTCCATAATAACTAACCACGGATCCCGGACCATATTTTTTTTCTATTTCGTCTACAATGTTTTGTATATCTTTTTGCCAGTGTCCCCATATGATTGCTTTACCCTCTATTTCATCTAACACATCCATTAGCTCCGTAATTCTATTATTTTTTATCTCTTGTGTGGTGCCATCATCAGCAACAAAATGACCACAAGTTATTTGTTGTAATCTCATCAACTGTGTAATCACAGTCATGGTAGAAGTAACTTTACCATTCAACACAGCCATTGCAGCTTTCTTCATTTGATCATAAACTTTTTGTTGTTCTTTACTTAACGTTATGTGTCTTTTAATCCAGTTCTTAGGTGGTAAATCAAGACAGTCTTCTTTTAAAACTCTGTAAGAAAATCCTTGTAGTGTTTCTGATAGCTCACCTAAATTTTTAAATTCATCTACAACCTGTATTGACCTGCCACGTAAATGCATAGTTTTCATTTCTGCATATCGATTACGAAAAGCATAGTAAGATGTAAAATCTAAAAGATAAGGGTCAAGAAATTCACACTGACTATATAAATCTAAAGGATTTTTAGTAATAGGAGACCCTGTCATTATACGTCTGTACTTTGAATTTTTACTAAGACCTACAATACTTTTTGTTCTTTTAGCTGCTGGATTTTTAATAGTGGTAGATTCATCAATAGCCATTAAACACTTGTGTGAGTTTAAAAATTTAGACGCAAAGTTAACTCCTTTGTCTGTGCTAAAAGCTTCAACATTCATTATTAAAATATGTAATGCTGTTTCTATTTCAAACAAACTTTCTAATTTTTCTTGTTGTGTTTTTGTAATATTTGGTTGCCACAATACCGTCACATTCTCGATATGTTTTGGTAGATGTGTTGGAAGTTCTTGTTCATACCAAGTTTTAACAACACCCTTTGGGGCTATAATTAAAGCACCATCTATCTTACCTTTGTCATAAAGCATGGACATATTATCTATTAATACTTTTGTTTTACCTGTACCCATCTCCATAAAGTAGGCGTACGTTTCTTTATTCCACGACTTTTCTAAAGCAGTCAACTGATGCTTGTATGGCTTTGTCTTAAATTTATAATTCATCTTTCTATTGACATTTATATATAGGATGTTATATGATTTGTCAATGTCAGAAAGTACGAAATATGAAAAGCTAAAAAATAACTATACTTCTACAGTATATGTTATTCAGGAAATATCTGGTACCAGAGCAGGAGCTCCTAAGATAAATATCATGGGTGCTTCTCATTATGGACAGTTTAAATTTGTATTACCAGAATTTTCGCAAATGATACATTCACCTGGACCTTTAGTTTATACATTAAGACAAAAATTAAAAAATTATAAACCTAGAGATTATTTACTACTTACAGGCGATCCTGCAATAATAGGTGTTGCATGCTCTATTGTATCTGATATTACAAATGGTAAATTTAATTTGCTCAAGTGGGATAAACAAGAAAGAAAATATTATCCTATTGAAATTAATCTATATGAGAAAGGAGAACTAGATGAGCATTAAGCAAAAAATAAAAATGCCTGACTTTGAGGCAGATCAACAAGATGCAATGAAAAAAACTGATAACATTCAGTCCCTTGCTGACCAAGTTGAAGCACTTGAATTTGTTATACGTAACATAGATGGTGCAGAAGAAAATTTAAAAGATTTAAAAAAGAAACGAGACCACATATCAGGTGAAGTTATACCTACTATGATGGCAGAGATGGGACTTGCAGAACTTAAACTGCACGATGGATCGCATCTAAAAGTTTCAACGTCGTATCGTGCCACTATTACAGAGGCAAACAAAGAATCGGCGTTTAACTGGCTTCGTGAAAATGGCTTAGGCGATATAATCAAAAACGAGATATCCGTATCGTTTGGTCGTAACGAAGATAACAAGGCGGCTGATTATGCCGAACTTGCAAAGAGTAATGGGTTTCAACCAACACAAAAGATGAAGGTTGAGCCCATGACTCTAAAAGCGTTAGTCCGTGAGCGTATTGAGGCAGGTAAAGAAATGCCAACGGAAATTTTTGGAGTATACTCTGAAAATAAGACTACAATAAAAAGGAGCAAATAAACATGAACCAAGTAGCAAATAAAAAAGAAGGAGCACTGCAAACAAATTTGTTTGAAGCAGATGCAAACCAAGGGGCTCAAAACATATCGCAAGAAGATCTTGCGTTACCTTTCTTAAAAGTTTTGGGTCAGCTCTCTCCAGAAGTAAATAAGAGAGATGCAAAATATGTCGAGGGCGCAGAACCCGGCAAGATCATAAACACTGTTACCAATGAGTTGTTTGATGAGATACAAATTGTACCTTGTCATTACAAAAGACAATACATTGAGTGGCAGGATAGAGGTACCAGCACTGGTGCACCTGTTGCAATCCACGAAGCGGATAGTGATATCATTAGTCAAACCACAAGAGGTAAAGACTACAAAGATAGATTACCAAACGGTAATTATCTTGATAACACTGCACAACACTTTGTGTTAGCTGTAGGCAAGACACCACAAACAGCATTGATTTCTATGAAAGGCACTCAATTAAAAGTGAGCAGAAAGTGGAACTCAATGATGATGGGTATCAAGATGCAGGGTAAGAATGGACTTTTTACTCCGCCAACATACAGCCACATTTACAATCTAAAAACTGTTCAGATGTCTAACGACAAAGGAACATGGTTTGGATGGGACGTGAGCAAAGTGGGTCCGGTCTCAGATAAAAATATTTACGACATGGCAAAAAATTTTGCTGTGAGTGTAGGTAAAGGTGAGATTGAAGCTAAACATGAAAATCAAGAAGTAAAAAAAACTTCATTAGATTTATAATATCCCGGGTAGTGGGCGTCGAAGCTAGCGTGGAAACGCCCACGCAATAATATGATTGATAAATTTATTAATATATTTGAGGGGTTAAGTTCGGCCTACGGACAATTCAGAAAAGACAACAACAGATTAGCTGTTAAAGTAGAAGGTAAATCTTTCATAGAAAAGAAACCTGTAACTAAAGAACTTTGGCAGAATCATTTAAACGGAACAGGACCAAACTTAGGAGTGTTTCCTTTGACAAGAGAAGGAACATGTAAGTGGGGAGCTATTGATATAGATGTAAACAATTTTGATTATGAAGATTTATTAAATAGAATTAGAAAGCAGAAACTACCATTAATAATGTTTAGATCTAAAAGTGGTAGAGCACACGTTTATATGTTCATGAAAGATTTTACTCCTGCTCAAGAAGTGCAAACAGTAATGAAGAAGTTTGCAGGTAAATTAGGTTTAGCTGATAAGTTAGATAGAGTTTACCCAATGCAAACATCTTTAAGTAAAAATGATTTTGGTAGTTGGCTAAACATGCCATACTATAATCAAGAAGAAACAAGCACGTGTGCGTACAAAGATAATTTTGACGGAGCAACAATAGAAGAGTTTTTTGAAATGTATGATAAATATGTTCAAACAGATTTATCACAACATTTAGTAGAAGAGGTAAAACAAAATATAAAAAAACCAAAAGAAAAGACATTAGAAGATTTTTTATTACCATGCACAAAAAATTGTTTAAAGTTAAATAACAATAAAATACCGGATGAAAATCGAAATGATTACTTATTACATATGTATACCTGGTCTATGCGTGCAGTTGAAAAGGGTGTTAAAAAAATTCCTGAATATAGTAAAATGGATGCTGAAACTTTGCTAAAATATTTTAATCAAGAATATATGGCTAGACCGGTAGAAGAGAAAGAAATACAGAACACAATATTTAAATCAAAAGATAAAGAATACAAATACCTTTGCAAAAAACCAACTATAACAAAATATTGTGATTCTTCTGCGTGCACTAGACACCTTTGTGGAATAACTCCTTTAGATGCTGAAAAATTAGTAAAAGCAACCCAAGCTTTAGGAAAAATAACTCGTTATTTAAGTGAACCCCCAATTTTTTTTGAAAGTGTTGATGTAAAAAATGAAAATGGCAGCGGCTACAAAAGAATAAGAATAGAAATGCAAGGAGAAGATATAATAAATAAACAAAAATGGTTAAATAAACTAGCAAATCAAGGGTATTTTCCTCACATATCTTTACATGAACAAAAATCTTCAGATTTTCTTGTAATGCAATATGAAAGATTAGAAAATTGTTTGAATGAGGCAGCAGACGAGGAAGCCTCTGAAGATTTTGAATTTAAATCAATAATATACTCTTTTGTTAATAAGATGACCGTTAGTTATAACAAAGAAGATTTATTAAAAAACGCATGTTATGTTAATAAAGACACACACGAGCTAGACTTTAAACTTCCTAGTTTAATGGAATATTTAAAATCAAATCACATTAAAATACCAGCAAATCAACTAACACTTAAGTTAAAAAAAATAATGGGAGCTAAAAAAATAAATGGGACTGTATACGATGAAGTCCTTGATAAACAAAGATCTTATCCAACATGGAGATTTAAATCAGATACAGACAAATACGTCGTTCAAATAACAGGAAGCGCAGCAAAACAAATAGAACATGACCAAGAAAATTAGAATAGCAGGGCCGCCAGGCACAGGAAAAACAACAAGTTTAGTAAAAATATATTACTCTCACTTAAAACAATATTCACCAACCGATATCATAGTAATATCACACACTAATACTGCTGCTGATCACATAAGAGGTACAATATATTCAGATAAAAGTATACAGGAGTATCAAGAGGATACAAAACACGAGGTGTTTGGTATAGTTAAAAATGCAAAAGAAACATTAAAACAAAACGTAATTACGATACATAAGTTCTGTAAAGATAGAGTTGAAGGTAAATCTTTCTTAATAGAAGATTATGAAATACTGGCCAACTTATATGATAGATTTAATAAATATACGACAAGTAAAACTTTTCAAAGCACGGAACTATTATTTAAAAAACATCCATTTTTTAAATTTATGAGTTTTGCAAGAGACAACGGTATGCCTTTTCTTGACTACTACAGGACCTTGTCTTTAAAAGAAAGAGATGATTACAAATATACCATTGAAGAGCTACAATTTTTAGAAAAAAAATATAATGAATTTAAAACAAATCAAAAGGTAAACCAACGAGCTAAAGTAATTTTAGACTTTCAAGATATGATAGATTATTTTTGCCACAATGAAGCAGAATCAGAAAGACTTTGCAAAAAAATAAAAGTGTTAATCGTAGATGAAGCTCAAGACTCTAGTGTAATACAAAGACAAGCGGAGAAAGTTATGTCAAAAAATGTAGATTATTTTTACAAGGCAGGAGATCCTGATCAATCCATATTTGAATTTGCAGGAGCTGATCCAGATAGTTTTCACAAAGAGTTTGCTAATCCAGAAATAGAATTAGAACAAGGTCACAGGTGCCCTAGAGTTATAAATGAATATTGTAAACAAATAATAAAACCTGTGTGGGAACACTATGGTTATGAGAGACTTTGGCGACCAAGGGAAACAAAAGAAGGTGAAATTGTAGAGGGTGAAATATTTGAAATGTCAAATTTAACGCAAGACCCTTTTGCGCCTGAACTAAAAAATAGAATATTAAATACTAAAGAGCAGTTTGTTTTTACTTACAGAGGTAATGAACCTAAAATAATGATAGATTATTTAGTAGAATTAGGCATGCCAATGAAAGTTCCGTCTGGTGCAAAACTTCAATTTAAATATCCAACAAATGAAATAAAAAATCAAAGATCTTTTTTAGAGTTAACAAGAGGAGAAAAAGTATCTTCAGCAAAAGTAAAACTAATGTTGAAAAGCACTAGTCCACAATACATTAACAATCAAAAATCTATAGATGATATAGACAGAGGTAGTTATACTTTAGATTGGTTAGTACAAAATAATTATTTAGTGCCGGGTGTAAAAGGTGTTGATGATTTTCAACTTATATGTAAGGATAATTCTATCATACAAGCTAACTACATACGTAAAATAGTAAACAACAATAGAGATTTAGAAGACAAAAGAATTTTTTTAGAAAACATACACACCACCAAAGGTAAAGAGTTTGAAAACGTAGTAATAGATTTAACAATAACTCAAGAGGAAGAAGACTTTGTAAAAAGACGTATAAAATTTGTTGGGTGTTCACGTGCAAAACAAACTTTATGGACTATAAAAAGCAGAACAAACTTAACATTGTAAAGGAGGTTAAAATGACAAACAAAGAAATGTTCAAAGGTGTATCTTATAAATCTTTGGAAGAACAGGTGGGGGGCAAGCACTATCGCAGTATGAAGATCCAACCAGCGGAGTTCATCAATGAAAATAAACTCTTGTTTGCTGAGGGGAATGCTATAAAATATATTTGCAGGCATTCTGTAAAAGGAAAGCAGCAAGATATTGAGAAGGCGATACATTATTTACAAATGATATTGGAAAGAGACTATTCATGAATTTATCCATAGAAGATATACCTCATTTAAAAGATGGGACTGTAGTGGCTGTTGACTTAGAGACACACGATCCAGACCTCAAGACCAACGGATCAGGGGCCATAGTCGGTAGAGGTAAAGTTTGTGGTATTGCTTTAGCATGGGACGATAGAAAAGAATATTTTCCGATACGACACAAGGGGACAGCTGGTAATCTTACACCTAGTTTTGTTTGGAAAAGAATGAACAGGTTAATATTTCAAAACGAAAAAATTACAAAAGTATTTCATAATGCAATGTACGATGTGTGTTGGATTCGTGCAGAAACTGGTTTAATGTTAAAGGGACCTATATTTGATACGATGGTGGCTGCATCCATTATTGATGAAAACAGGATGAGATATACACTAGACTCATTAGCTAAAGATTACTTAAATGATAACAAATACAAAAATGATTTAAAAGATCTTGCGCAAGAACTGCACGGAGTTTCTGACCCAATGTCTAACATGCATTTGTTACCATATGATTTAGTAAAAGATTATGCAGAACAAGATGTAAGTTTAACTTTAAGGTTATGGAATAAATTTAAAAAAATTATTAATACTCCAATAATTACAGATTCAAAAAGTAAAAAGACATTACAAAACATATTTGATTTAGAAACAAGACTGTTTCCATGTCTTGTTGAAATGAGGTTTAGAGGTGTAAGAGTTGATGAAGAGGCTGCAAAAAAACTGGGTGATGAATTAAAAAAAGAAATAAACGATATACTTACTGTTATAAAAGAAGAAACAAAAGTTACTGTAGACATATGGGCTGCTGATTCTATTGTGCCACTGTTAGAACAACAGAACATTACAGATTATAAAACTACCCCAAAAACAGGGCGACCTAGTATAACAAAATTATATTTAGAAACACACCCAAACAAATATTTAAATTTAGTTGCAAAAGCTAGACAATTAGATAAACTACACAACACTTTTGTGACTAGTATTTTAAAATTTGTGCACAAAGGTAGAATTCATGCAGATATAAATCAAATTAGATCGGACCAGGGCGGGACAGTCACGGGAAGATTTAGTATGTCTAATCCAAACTTACAACAGATACCTACCAGAAGTGAACAAGGTAATAAAATAAGAGATTTATTTTTACCAGAAGAAGACAGTGACTGGGCTTCGTTTGACTATTCACAACAAGAACCTAGACTAGTTGTACACTATGCATTAAAAAATAAATTTTATGGTGCAGAAGAAATGGCTGATGCTTACAAAAAAAATCCTGACACAGACTTTCATGAAATGGTCGCTAAGATGGCTAAAATTACAAGAAAACAAGCAAAAACTATTAATTTAGGACTGTTTTATGGCATGGGTAAAGGTAAACTGGCTAGATCTTTGGAGTTAGAACCTGATGAAGCAAAAGAATTGTTTGATCAATACCACAGCAAAGTTCCTTTTGTTAAAAAATTATCTAATGGTTTACAGAATTTCGCAGAAAAAAATAAAAATATATTCACACTTGAAGACAGGTTTTGTAGATTTGATAAGTGGGAACCCATGAACAAAGAATGGAACGATGAAAAAGGTGTGTTTGAAATAAGTGAGTACAAGGAGGTTGATGGTAAAAAACAGATAGTAAAATCGCCAGTTCCAATACTAAAAAAAGAAGAGGCTGAAAATAGATATTTAGCAGATAAAGTTAGAAATCTAGAAGTCAACGACCCAAACTGCAACAATTTTGAAAATTATTATAAACCTGCTTTTACATACAAAGCTTTGAATAGATTAATACAAGGGTCTGCTGCCGATATGACAAAAAAAGCAATGGTAAATTTATACGAACAAGGTATTATTCCACACATACAAATTCATGATGAACTTTGTTTTTCTGTAAAAACAAAAGATGAAGTAGAAAAAATTAAGGATATTATGGAGAGTGCTATAGAATTAAAAGTGCCTAACAAAGTAGACTGTAAAAAAGGTGTTAGTTGGGGTTCTATAAAATGAGGTTAAATTATGGCTTATTTAAATGCAAACATCCCGGTAGAGTATGCACAGATCAGGAGAGAATATTTATATGATCTTAAAAAACATCATGGAGAAGTTGAAGATTGTATTATCTTTGGTGTTACTTGTATTACAGGGCGTGCATTATTGTTTCACGCTATTATGGAAAATGGTGCGGTCTTTTATAGACTACCTATTACAGCTTTTATTCAGAGGGGCTTTAAACCAGAAGATGTACCCATACGAAGACTTGATGAACTTCAGCTTTGGAACTCTTTTAGTTATTATCCTGCTGTTACTTCTTGGGATATTTTAGAATCACAATCCGGTAAATACATAGGTAAAGATAAAAAATGGCACTGGGGTCGTTATTTATTTACTGTTGACTTTGCACACCCAGAACCTAATATACTAGATACTGATCATTCTGAGATCCCGCACGAACATAAGTGCGCCCATGTGTTGGCATTAAATGATGGCAACTATGCTGCTCAACCAAATAATAGATTAATTTGGGACATTCCATCCTTCACAGTTAAGGACAAAACACCTGACTGGAAGGTACAAACTAACTATTGGAACGTAGAAGATACACAGAAGTGGCGAACAGAAGACACTGACAACTTCTTTTACGAGATGGAGGAAAAGAAAAATGATTAAAAAAATTAAAGCTAAGATAAAAAGCTGGCTAGATTGGTATGTAAACTGGCTTTTTAGTTGGCAAAAAAACGATAAAAAATGAGTAAAAAACCATTAAATATAAGCGAGGAGGCAGCCGTTCAAATGCCAATGAAGACGGTTGCCTCGCTAATCGCGCTCGTTGCGATCGGCACCTGGGCATACTTTGGTTTACATGAAACACTTAACAATCACGCTACAAAGATAGAGTTAATGCAAAAAGATTTAGAACAAAACTCAGAATTTAGAATTAAATATCCAAGAGGAGAACTTGGTCAATCTTCTGGAGAGGCGGAACTTTTCATGTTGGTGGAACACTTAGCAGGTGTTTTAGAAGAAGTGGATAAAGAAGTAAAAAGCATGAGAAACAATGCAGTAAATATAGAATTTTTAAAAGATAGAACAAAAAAACTTACAGAAGACGTAGAAAAATTAATTAGAAATGGTAATGGAGACCACTAATGGTAGAATTAGTTTTTGCATTATTACTCATACAAGATCATAAAATTATAGAACATCGTTACCACGATTCGTTATCCCAATGTATGAAGGCCAAGCGCTATGCTATGAAGGACAAAAGCTCTAAAGATAGAGTAGTCTACAAATGCATAAAATCTAAGGCAAACGTAGAGATATATATGGGAGAAAAGAAAATTACTTCATTAATATTAGACTAATGAAGAAAGCCAATAAAAAGCGTAATCCTATCGCAAAACAATTAAGACATTTCAAAAGAAAAGTGATAAAGAGTAAAAGGATATATGACAGAAAAAACAATAAGATTTCATACTGAGATAGTTAATGGCATATGCCCAACGTGTGATGAGTATACAATGTTGGTAGGCATAACTAGACAATACTATAGGTGCATTACATGTGGTGCAGATTTAGAACAACATGTAAATGGCTGTATTAGATACATACCTCACTTACAAAAAACTACACTACAATCTGTAGTTGACGGATACTTTGGCGATGGGAAAGAAAGCTAAGTTTGGTCTAGTCACAGCTCCACGTCAACGGCCTAGAAAAAGACCAGGTAGGCATAAGAAGAGTCCTAATAAACACGAAAAAAGAATGGGAAAACATAGAAGATAATAGTTGACAATATCCAATAGTATCCTATATTTAGGATATGAAAGAGAAAGTAATAACAATAAAACCAAAAGGTATCTCACAGAAACAATGGGCTAATTTATTGTTAGAATTAAACCTTGTAAAAAAATCTTGGAGACCCTATGGTGTCGACATACAAATAAATGCACCTGGTTTAAAAAATATTTTAAAGTGGGGCACTAAAAGTTACGATGCAAAAGAGTAAAGGGGCTTATGGCAAAGACGCTAATAATATTAGTTTTATTATTCGACGGAACCCTCGTTCAAGAAAGATACGAACTGGGAAGAGAGATGCCGGTAAGTGAATGCTTACAATACGGTGACGATCATAGAGAAGCTATTGCAGAATATAAAGAATTTCAAAACAACCTTAAAAACGGTTGGTATCTAAAGGACGGACGTGGAACTATTCAAGGCCATATGTGTGAGTAGTTTTTTACTACTACCTGCAGTTGTATTATTTTGGAAGTGGAATCAAGAAACACCTACTCCTAAGAGGGAAAGTGGAGTAGGTAATGGTGAGAAGATAAACTCCCCATAACATAATTTTGCCACATTGTCAAACAGAGTCAGTTGGTGTGCAAGTAAACTTAATATATATCTGGTGTTTGTTAACGTCTTTAGGACCCATCTCTTTCATTTTTATGCTAGCCTCTTCGTAACCTGCCATCATACAATCATAAGTACTATTAAAAGTCTCAGGCCATGGGTATGGATCTAAACACGCACCATGCGTATAACTACAAATTATTAAAGTTAATAAAATTTTCATTGACAATCCTATATTATCACCTATATTAGGCTTAATTATGAAAGGAAACACTCATGACAGACATGAATAAATATAAAAATGTTTCACTGACAAAAGAAACATATAAGATATTGGAATCGTTATCAAAGGTATTATTGCCCGATGCCAAATTATCTATTGCAAAAACAATAGAAGCGATAGCAAACGAGAAAACAAAGAAGTTAAATGGCAAAATTAAAAAAAAGTAGAGTTAAAGTAATCATTTGTAAAACGTGTCACGGCAATGGTTATATCAGAGTTGCAAAACTAACAGGTGATCCTTCTGTTGACTTTAGAGACAACAGTGAAGTGCATCAATGTTGGGATTGCGATTCAGAGGGAGAATTTTATGAGACAGTTACTGATAATCTTATCGATGATGGTCCTTCTAACAAATTGCACTAAACTAGATTTTGATGGGTTCGACCCTGCAACATCAACTTTAAGATGGATTATAACACATGAAAATAAATAAAATTTTACAGAATAGAAAAGGACGAGCTCCAAGTGGCAAAAAATGCTACGCGCTAAACACCTCTGGAGGTTACATATCGGGATTCGTAAAACATACCCTGAGTATTCGAGCCTTTGGCGACCCGTTAGTACGTGCACGGAAAGCGGGCGTTTGATGAAAGAAACAGATGCAGCATACATAGCAGGATTATTTGATGGTGAAGGTAGTATCTACTATGTTAAAAGAACTGAAAAGAAAAAGAAACACAAAGGTGAAGGACATAGAGAAGCTTATTGTTGGCGTATCAGCATGGAAATAACAATGACAGATCAATCTGTATTACGTTGGGTTCATGAAGTTTTAGGTTGCGGAACCTTTAATCACAAACCAAGAAAAGGTCTTAGAAAAGACGGCACACCATATTTAAAACAATACAAATGGCGATGCACATTTAGAGATGCGTATTATGTTTGTTGTATGTTATGGCCATACGCTCACACAAAACTAGCCAAGATACAAAAAGTAATAGATCATTATTCACATTTAGATAATGTGATTATGAATGATAAAGTTGTAAATTTAAGACAGTATAAAGAAAACATGGATTTAGAATGAAAGTAAAAGAAAAAGATTACGAAGATATTTATTGGTGTATTGTAACTGACCAAGTGCCAGCAGAAATCATAAATGAATACTTTGAAGATAAGAACTTTTATAGATATTATATTATAAGGAGGAGTCAAGATGACAGATAAAAAAGATGAAAAAGTAAAAGTAGAGGTAGCCACATACAACTGGGGACCTTGTTTAGTAAAGGTAAAAATACTAGATGATTTTAAAAAAATATTGTTAGAAGAAGCCAAGAAGAATGAAGAAGATTATAGAGGTAAACTAGCAGGACAGATTAGAAAAGAGACTGGGTATAGTGATGAGTCTAGAGATAAAATTATACCATACTTATCACCGTACCTTGGTATTTATGACCAGTGTTTTCAAAGATATCAAAATAAAAAATACGATAGTAAACCACAGTATGCGTTGACTGCTTTGTGGTGTAACTTTCAAAGACAGAACGAATTTAACCCACCGCACGATCATGATGGTAAGTTATCCTTTGTTGTATACTTATCTATTCCTGACCCGTTAAAGAAAGAAAATGAAGAATATAAGGGTAGATCATGTGGACCAGGAGGCATACAGTTTATGTGGGGAGAAGGTCCCAGGGACTGTGTAAGCTATCAATCTTATTTTCCTAAAGAAGGAGATATGTTTATCTTTCCTGCGTGGTTAAAGCACTGGGTGAGTCCTTTTCAGTCTGACTGTGTGAGAGTGTCTGTGTCCGGAAACGTACATGACTCAGCTCCATTGAATCAGATTAAAAAAGGTAGCCTGGTGAAAGAGAATGAAGACGAAGAGTATTTAAAAGAATTAAAAGAAAAACTATGAGACGTAAGATATTTGAACGTAATCCATCAACCGGTGTCATACGTTGGCGATATGAAGACGAATCGCACGAGGACTTTGGTTGGCCTAACTATGGTCGAATATTAAAAGAAAATAAAGAAAATTGGTCTAAAGGTTATAATAAATGGAAAAGGAGCATGAATAAATGACTGTAGGTTATGGTATAGGTATGTTTGGTTATAACATGGTTTGTTTGTTGATAGGTCTATTGATAGCTTATTATATAATAAATAATTTAGAATGATGATGGAAGAAAAAGATTTAGATGAATACCATAGCCTTGGTAAACCAATCAAGTGGAGCACTAAGTATTCCTATGTTACTGGTACACGGCACGAGGACCACGGAACACGGACCTATGATGTAAATGGTTCTAGACTTCCGTCTGTAACTACGATATTAGGCGCTACCAAAAATCAACAATTCTTAAAAGATTGGAAGGCCAAAGTTGGAGAACAAGAAGCAGACAGAATCAAAAATTTATCTAGTAAGCGGGGGACTTCCATGCACAAATTCCTCGAGCACTATGTACAAGGAACTGGCTACGATGATCTTACAGAACTCGGACAGAAGGCGAAAGCCATGGCCCAAAAAATTATTGACATCGGGCTTACACCTGTGGAAGAAATTTATGGCTCGGAAGTCACGTTGTATTATCCTGGGCTTTACGCTGGGTCTACTGACTTGGTATGTGTTCACAATGGTATGGACACTGTTGTAGATTTTAAACAAGCTAACAGACCAAAGAGAGAAGACTGGATCGAAGACTATTTTATGCAGATTGGGGCATATGCGATGGCACATGACTATGTGCATAATAGTGAAATAAAACAAGGTGTTGTAATGATTTGCACTCCTGATTTATATTATCAGGAGTTTAAAATTTCAGGACCAGAGTTGCGTTCCTGGAAGCACAAGTTTCTCAAACGATTAGATATGTATCACGAGTTAAAGTTTGACGAAAAAGAGGCAGTCGACATAGATTTGCCACAATTAGAAAAGGAGATGAAAAATGAACGATAAGATGTTTACAGCTCTGATGAAGAAGTACGATGCAGAGATAGAGGATGCACTATACAGGATAGATGCACTCAACGAACACAACCTAATCATTCCAGAGCACACTGATATCTTGGGAGAGGTTGACAAAATGTTACAAAAAATTTCAAGCGCAGAAGATAGATTGGCAGCATTGAGGCGACATTACGGCGAAAAAAAGGCAAAAGAAGTTATGTAGTCCGATACCCGAGGTGTCGGACGGGTATCGGATCCGATACCTTGGGCATCAAAAATGGTCATCTAATTTAGAATTGTTCTAAACTACAGCTCTTTTTTAAGTTTTTTCCGATACCTAGGACACTTTTTCCGATACCTATTTTCAGTTTTCCGATACCCTTCCGATACCAAAAAGTCAATGTTTATGCGGTTCCGATACTTCCGATACCATTTTGAAAAAAGTTTTATAAAAACTGCCGGAAGGTAGAATAACCCTGTAAACTATCGGAGACCTGTATTATAAGATATCATGCCTAGAAAAAGAAGAAAAGCTGTTGCCTCTATAACTTCCGACATACCTTATCCACGAGTAAGGGTCGAATGGATTGACTGCGTTAGTGATAGTGGTTGGGCTACTGACAAAGAGTTTGATAGGATGAAGTTAGCACGACCTGTCAACGAAGGTTGGTTGTATTCTAAAGATAAAAAATCAATTAAGTTATTTGCTTCTTACGATAGAGAGGACGATGGTAGTTTTAGTTTTGGGGATCGGACGATGATTCCTCGGGCTTGGGTAAAGAAGATTCAGAAGTTGTAGGTTCTTCCGGTGTTACATTTATCAGCTGTCCGTAGTCGTCTAATATTTGTTTCATCTTTGCTTCTAATTCTTGTTCTGATAGGTCCTCTAACTTTCCTGTTTTTATTATTTTCCTATCTATGTATAGTCCTGCTGCTTTTCCTCGGTTTGCTTCCGCATTCACTGCTGAAGAGAATGATCCTTTTTTTAAAGCGGCTTCTCTAAGTCTCGCAAGTTCCGCAACGTGTCCTTCATAGGTCACCTCATGTTTCTTTAGTCTTTCTTCTCTCAGTTCTCCCATGTATTTTACAACGAGTGGAGATAGTTTTGGGTTTGTAAGTTCTGATCCTTCCTGTCTAGCTCTCTTTGGACTGTATCCAGCTTTGATAGCGGCCTCTGTTTTAGTCATAGGTCCGTTCTCATCACCGTATACATAATATTCGGCAAATCTCATTTGCATCTCTGTAAGTCTTTTTGGTAAACCCATATTGACAATTTAAGGTAACATTGTTATAAAGTCAAGTATGGAGAAAGGAGACAAAGATTTGGAAGTAATTATAGAAACACTTACTAAACGTGTAAAAGAATTAGAAGACATCAACGAAGGTCATCGACAGTTAAATGGTCAGCTACGAGTTGAATTACAAATGTGGAAACAAATTGGCTCTGAGTTAGAATCAACTAAAAATTTGTTGCAAGGTTGTAAGTCTGTGATAAATGATTTGTCCAACAAGTTAAGACAAAAAGATTTATGAGAGTACAAGACTTGCAATTATTTCTAGGTCAGTTTACGAAAGGTTCTGATGCAATTAAGAACGCACAGATTTACGTAGAAAGAGATGGAAAGTTGTATCAGATCAGAAGAATGGAAGTGCATGAGCACAACGTCCCAATCATCGGTCAGCCAGGTCATACTGCGCATAGATTAGTTTTAAAAACACAAAAGCCTTCTAGTCTTATCTTGCCAGATAAGCTTCAAAAGGACTATTAATGAATGACGATGTTACTTCAAAAAACGCATGGGACCAGAGCGTAAATTATATCAAAAACTTAAGAGAAATTGTAATCAAATTAGTTGGATTAGACTTGAAAATCTTAGTCTATCCGGCACTCCTGATCTATTGGGCTATAATAATTCTGGCACCTTTTTCACTGTCGAGCTAAAAGTTACGAAGAGTAACAAAGTTCGATTCTCACCCCATCAAATTGCATTTCATTTGAAGCATCCTCACAATACTTTTATCTGCATTGAGCACCTCGGTCAAAGGTCCGTGAAACTTTTTCCAGGATCAATGATCAAAGAGCTTGACGCTTGTGGCTTGGCGCTTGAACCTTTGTGCTTGGGGCTTGACGCTTGTGGCTTGTTGCTTGGTGAGCTTGGCGCTTGAAGCTTGACGCTTGGTGCTTGAGGCCCGAACCAGGGCGCACGCTATCTTTAGCCGTCGCTGTTGAATCGCTAATGGCCTGGTCCGATATTCCACGCGGGAATTTTGTTTTAATGTATGCCATATGAAATTGTTTTAATTGAGCTGTCCCAACATGCCCGGCAGTCCCTGCATTCATTGTTTTGTTTTGCAGCTGGGCAGGTAGCGTTAGCTGTCACAACCTCTGAAGAGTTAGGCCACGAAGCAGGCGCCCGCTGGTCAACCATGGGCGCGCTAAATCGTATGACTAAATTTGTAGGCTTATCTTGCAGGTGGTCCTTTATCCATGCTTCACGGGTCGGCAACCAGTGACGCTTTGAAGGTGTCAACCTGCATACGCTGTAAATTTTTTGAAGGTGTTCCAGGTCCTGGACATCGCCCGAATCATGCCATCTAAATACATCTGGCTTTTTGCTGTTGATCAAGTGTGCCATAGCGTCGACCCATGCAGGTGAACGTATAGCGGCCAGTCTCCTGTATTGTGCATCTTGCACAACTTTAAAAACATAACAACCTTTCATCGCGTAACAGTCGAAGCATACGCTGCCCTTCACCTGCTGTAGCTTGCTGCCTGTTTTGCATTCCTTGGCTGGTAAACCAATTGACCAGCCAGGCATCTTTGAAGGCTTGCTCAGGCTGCCGCCTATAATTTTTAATGCTTTCTTTGTATCCATCTCTCCTATATAATCCTTTAATTATATTTGTCAAGCTTGACGCTTGACGCTTGCCGCTTGTAGCTTGTGGCTCCTGATCAGTTGTTGATGTTGCAACCTTCTAGGCCATACAACAACTGATCCCAGATCCATTGGGTAGGTCAGTGTGCTATAGCCTTTACCGTCATCAATGGATCAGGGATCAGTTCTGGTTGCAACCAGAAGTTGTCCCGAGACAGTTATTATTATGCCTCGTATCTCAGGAGGCATATCCAATATAATACTTGACAATCCTATTGTCAAGTGATAATTTTAAATTATGCAAACAAATAACAGAAAGGCATATATGACTACAAAAAAGATAACACTTAACGCAGAAAAGCGAAAAGTTATTGCAGATCAATTTCAATCTTTTTATGAAGATAAAGTAAAAGATAAATTGATACAGGCAAAAGAACAATACGACATCATGCGAGAGAAAGCAAAAGTTGCTATTACTAAAGTTGTAAGGTTTCATCAACCACAGGAAGATGTTGATACAGTTAGAAGAATGATTAGTAAATATTCTTCTAGTGGTGGCGACTTGTATGAAGATAATTGTTTTTATGTTCAACGACCAATTAAAAAAGTTGATGACGAGGGTAGAGAGTATGACGCAAATGACGAAGTTCATGTAAGATTTGACATGGGTAGA
>VTLG01000720.1_pt1 | contig 35039 bp, 44 predicted proteins | sample 4694571 | NCBI WGS metagenome assembly VTLG01 (sample SAMN12604809, study PRJNA352737) | marine metagenome | biome: ENVO:00000447; feature: ENVO:00000209|ENVO:00000569|ENVO:01000036; material: ENVO:00002151; isolation source: viral sequences binned using virsorter ...
AGGCCTTTGTTTGTATGGGTGTTTGGGCGTGGTTGCCCTTGGGAACCCATCCAAGCATTGAGGCTGCTTTGGCCTTGTAGTAGCTTTGGCCTTTGCTCTACGCTCCTGCTACATTTCTTTGATTTCCCTTTTTGTGCAGGAGTCTAATGCCCCTCTAACGGGCGATCATACCAGGGTTAGTGGTAGCTCGGTCCGGAATTTGTTGTACGCAGTACCGAGATTGCGTACATTGTACGGTATCGGGGTGTTTGGCTTTTTGCAATAGTATGACAGGAGGTTTTTTATGTTTTTTGAAGATTTTGACGAGGTGTGGGATGTGGAGGATGATGAGGTGCTAGAGTGTGGGTTAGAAAATCCTGAGTATTGTGAAAGTTGTCAGTGAAGGAGAATAGTTATGCCATATGGTAAAGGCACTTATGGGAGTAAGAGGGGTCGGCCTTCTAAGAAGGCTAAGGCTGCTGGTCGTAAAAAGATGAAACGTAAAAAGTAATGACTGATTTAGAAGTTGCTTTTGATTGGCTTGGCGATCCTAAAAAAATAGAGGCGTTTAAGAAAATTAGGTTTAAGAAGCACGCTAGATTAAAAAATGTTCCGTGGACTGCTGAAGAAAAAAAGCAGGTAGGGACTTGGCCTGGCCGTATTTATTCTAACGCATTAACTCCTCGCCCTAGTTTTTATTATCAAGGCGAAAAAGTAGAAGTTTTTTACAAGAAGGTTTTTTAGAAAAATGGCTCCTAGAAAAGTAGCAAAGCCTAAAGCTACGGCTGCGTATTATCGTAAAAACCCTAAGGCTAGGGCGAAGAAGAAGGCGTATGATACGAAGTATCATTCTACGAAGAAACGTAAGAAGTATCGTGCTGATTTAAATAAAGAACGTCGCCGTCGTGGTATTGCCGGTAAGGGCGGTAAGGATGTTTCCCATAAGAAGGGTGGCGGTTATACGTTGGAGTCTCCTTCTAAGAATCGGGCGAGGAACAGAGGAAAAAAATGAGGAAACTTACTAATAAACCAAGAACAGGTGAGTTCTGGACTTGGTTAGAAGAAGTAGCGCCAGACGCTTTATTATTTGATGGACCAGAAGGTTACGCATTTGATAGCGCAATTATTGGCGTAGCAACAAGAATAGGCATGGAGCCAGTTGTAGCGTATGAAGATAATCGTTTAGTCGAAGCGCTTGTAGATAAAGGCTGGGATTATATAGATGCTGTTGAGTGGGTAGAAATTAACACTAAAGGGTCTTACTTAGGAGAAAACACTCCAATTATTATTAATTTGCACAAAGAATCACCATACTTGTTGTGGCGTTATAAGGTAAATGATTAATAAAACATTGATTGGCATGATTAATGGCTTCTGGTAAAGCTACCCCAGTTGAAAAATGGGTTGAGTACCTTATTCTCCGACGTAGTAACAGTATCTATAAGTCAGCTCAGAAAGCTGGCGTTAATTATCATTCCGCTAGAGATAACGAATCTGGGGCTGCGTCTACCCGTAATTATGTAATAGCTAAAGAACAAGTTGAATCAATAGGCGTTTCTGGTATTCCTAGCTACGAAGAATTAGATCCTGAAGTGCAGGAATGCTGGGACAACATTGAGAAATTCGCTTTACGCTACTTTGGCATTATTTTGCAGCCGTGGCAGATAGAAGCCACTGAGAAAATTTTTTCGCTTTTTGAAACACCTTTAGAAGAATACGTTGTTATCAATGCTCCTCCTGGCAGCGGTAAGTCAACGTTTTTTGCGAAGGTGCTTCCGGCTTGGGCGACGGTCCGTAATAGGGCGATTAGGGGTATGCTTGGTTCCTCGACGCAACGTCTCGCTGAATGGTACACACGGCGTTTGCGTGCGGAGTTTGAACGAGAGCATGTCGCCCGAGCCGAACTAAACGACATTAAATTAGGGTTAGGAGTTGACGCTGAACGCACGTTGCAGCAGGATTTTGGGCAGTTTAAGCCTGACGCTAAAGAAATATGGAGAGCTGAAGCATTTACAGTTGTGCAACCGGGTGACGTAGCTTTATCGCAGAAAGAACCGTCATGGTCGGCGTTTGGTATGGATTCTGGTTTTTTGGGTGGCCGTTTTGATCTTATTATTTGGGATGACGTTTGGGACCCTCGCAAGATGCGTAACTCAGAATCTCGTTCTGACATGTATCGGTGGTGGGATGAGGTAGCTGAAACACGGTTAGAGCCTGGTGGTTTGCTTGTGTTGCAGGGGCAGCGTATGGCTTCTGACGATATTTACCGTTATGCGTTAGATAAGTTTGCTCCGTTAGATGAGGATTATGATGCACCCGAGGTAGATGATGACAAGGTAGATGGTGAAGGCGAACGTAAATACAGCCATCTTAAATATAAAGCTCATTATGATGATAGATGCGAGCAGTTGCATAGTTTAGATTCTCCTGCGTACCCTGAGGGTTGTTTGTTGTATCCTCGACGGTTGCCGTGGCGCAAAATACGGCACATTAAAGCGCAAACCCCTGACAGGTACGAAATTTTGTACCAACAAGAGGATTCTGATCCTGCCTCTGTCCTTGTTGATCCTCTTTGGATTAGTGGAGGTCAGGGTAAGAACGGTGTTGATTATGTTGGGTGTTGGGATAAAGACCGTGATTTGTGGGAAGTGCCACGGTATTTGCCTGGCGACGTGATGGTTGTAGCGTCGGCTGATCCTTCTCCGTCTAATTTTTGGGCGTTGCAATGCTGGGCGTATTGCCCTGAAAGCGAATACAGGTATTTGTTGGAATCGTATCGTCGTAAAATGGATGCGCCAGCGTTTTTAGATTGGAACCACGACACGCAAAAGTTTACCGGCGTAGCTGAGGAGTGGTGGCAAATAAGTAACGAGATAGGTAACCCGATTACGCATTGGATAGTTGAAGCGAACGCTGCTCAAAAATTTATTTTGCAGTACGATCATTTCCGGCGCTGGTCGGCTCTTAGGGGCGTTGAGCTTATTCCGCATTATACGCATTCTCGTAATAAGGGTGACCCTAAGTATGGGGTGCAGATGTTAGCTCCGTTGTATCGTTTAGGCCGTATTCGGCTTCCTGGCAAGCAACGGACTGATGCTCGGCCTCATTCTTTGCTTTTGGTGAATGAGGTAACAAAATGGAACCCTGAAGGCACAGGTTCTAGAACTGATGACTGTGTGATGGCACAATGGTTTGTAGAACATAACTTAGAAAAATTATATACGCCTATGTCTGAGCCTATCAAACAGTGGCGACCTTCGTGGGTAACAGAAAGCTAATACATTGAAAAGCGCTGAAGAAATTGTAGACCTGTACTATACACGGTCATCTAATCATGCTGGTGTGAAAGAACGAATGCGTCTTATTCGTGACCATTACAACGGTGACGTTATTGTACCATTGCCTGAGATAGATTCTACTGAGGCTTCATCTGTTGCTAATTTGTTAGCGCAAGGTTTAGATCAGACGGCGATGCGTATAGCGTCGGTAACGCCGGACATTGTTTGCCCTCCTGAAGATGAGTCGTCGAAGCAAGCGCAAAAGTTTGCTGCGATTCGTCGTAAGGCGTTGTTTGGTTGGTGGCAAAACTCTCGCATAGATATGCAGCTTGCAAAACGTGCAAGGCATCTTATTGGTTACGCTAGCAGCATTGTGCAAATACGGTTCGACCATGAGAAAAGTTGCCCGACGTGGCATGTTCGTGATCCTTTAACTTCGTATCCGTCTAATTTGCGTGGGCCTGATGAAATGAGTCCTGTTGATTGCGTGTTTGGGTATGAACGTTCTCAAGGTTGGATTCGTAGGCATTATCCTGACGCTGCGTTACGATTTGCTGGCGTTAATGAAGCACCATACGACAATGACAGACCTGTTGAACTTATTGAATACGTTGACCGTGAAGAATATGTGTTAATAGCAATACACAATCCTGCTCATAGTGTTGGTGTGCATACTATGAACGATAATCACGAACCTATTATTGCGGAACTAGAACGCACACCTAACTTGACAGGTGTTTGTCCTGTCATTATGTCACAGCGAATATCGTTGGATGAACCTAACGGACAGTTTGACGGCATACTAGGGATGTATCAGCAACAAGCAAAGCTAATGGCGTTAGAAGTCATAGCTGTGCAAAAAGGTATTTTCCCTGATACATGGCTAGTGGGTCGTGCTGGCGAACAACCAACTATTATTAACCCTGCGAATGGGTTGACAGGCGAGGTTGGTGTTCTTCGTGGCGGTGATTTGCGAGACATGCAATTACAGCCAGGGTTTATGACGAATCCTGCGATTGATCGTTTAGAAAGAGCGCAACGTTTAACTGCTGGTGTTCCTGCGGAATTTGGTGGCGAATCCACTAGTAACATTCGTACAGGTCGCCGAGGTGACGCTGTGCTTTCTGCTGTTGTTGATTTTGCTGTGCAAGAATCGCAACGTATCCTTGCTCGTTCATTAGAAACCGAAAATAAGATAGCTATTACTATGGCTAAATCTCATGCAGGTAATAAATCTAAATCGTTTTATGTTTCTATGGGCAAAGTGAAAGGCAAGGTAGATTATGTCCCTAACAAGCACTTTACAACGGATGATAATGTTGTTAGCTATAGTCATGCTGGGGCTGATATCAATAATCTTGTTATTGCTGGGGGTCAAAGGTTGGCAATGGGAACAATGTCAAAAGAGTCTTTTATGAAGATAGATCCTCTTGTTGAGGATGTTGAATCTGAACGTGACGCTGTTACCGCTGAACAGTTAGAGCAAAGTTTGTTGGCTGGTATTCAGCAGCAAGCAGCAGCAGGGGCTATACCGCCCGGTGATGTTGCTCGCATTATGGAACTTGTTAGAGCTGATAAAATGGAACTTGCTGGCGCTGTTGAAAAAGTACAGCGTGAAGCGCAAGAAAGACAAGCCGAAATGGTTTCTCCTACATCCCCTGAAGCACAACCCGGCATAGCCCAACCCGGAGCAGGAGCGGAAGCTATGGCTGCCCCTCCTCCTGCCGAGGGTGGGCCTGCTGGTTTGCGTGAACTTCTCGGAGCGTTGTAATGCCTAGAAAAGGTAAAGGGCAGCAAGCAACTAAAACTGTCACAGGGCAACAGTATGGTGAAGCTAAAGCTCAAGAAGAATCACAAAATGTAGTTGCGTTGCCTCAAATGGAAGAACCGCAAATACCTACAATGCGCCCAGGTGAATCACCGTTTAATCGACCAACCGAAAGACCAACAGAACCTATTGCTACTCAAGGGACACCTAATCCACAAATGTCTCCTGAAATAACTATTGAAAGACGTATGCGTATTATGGCTGCGTTACCTGCGTTAGAAACAATGGCTTCTGAACCGTATGCAAATCCAAAGTTGCGTAACGCTGTTCGTAAAATGCGAGCGTTTGTAGGAAACACTGAAGATTTTATAAATAGGGACCAGTAATGGGTTTTTTTGATATGGTCGGCGGTGTCATCGGTGGCGTTAAAGACGTTGTTGGTGGAGGAGCTGAATTTGCATACGATACTGCTAAAGCTGGAGTTACGTTTGTAGGCGACCCTAAAGAGGGTCTAAGCATGTTCATGGACACCTTGCAAGAAGATTTGTTAGGTCAAGTTGTCGGTGGTGCTTTTGGCCCTGACGGAATAATTGGTTCTGTTATAGGAGAACTCCCAGAAGAATTTCGTAAACCGTTTCGTACTGTGCTTGAACCAACAATGGAAGCATGGGATTGGAGCATACAAAACCTAGTTGACCGGCCTCTAGGGACAGTAGCGACAGTTATAAACGCTACGTTAGCAGGTTCAGATATTAGTGAATTATTTGATGGATCAACGTGGGCGACTGCTTGGGAAATAAACGACAAACGCACATTTGGTCAATCAGTTGCTGCTGCTATGTATAACATAGATCCTTTCGACGATGAAGCGTACAACGAAATTCGTGACAATGATTTATTTAACCTTGTTTCAGGAACCGCTGATTTTTTTCAAGAATTTGTAGACCCGGCAGCTATTCTGTTAGGTGGTTCGGTAAATATAGCTAGAGGAAAAACAGTTTTTGCAACTAAAGACGGGGCGACAATAGTTGGTCGTTCAAATTTTGAAAAAATGGGTGGTGTTTTAGCTCCCCAAAAAATTTACACTCCTGGTGGCGGTATTTTCCGAAAGAATTTATTAGGCAAAGAAAGATTAACTGACGCTCAACGTGGAGCGAGAGCTGTTGTTGGAGAAAAATTTGTAACGCAACGTGTCGATAGTTATCTAGATAGCCCTAATTACACACTTCTTGAAGAAGAAATGGCTAAAGTAACAGAACCGTATATTACAGAATTTGGAGGGTTTGACGCTGCTGGCGTGTTAGACCCTAAATCAGCGAAAGAAGCAGTTAACCAACGATTTGCTGTTCTTAGGCAAGTAACAACTCGTAAGGGTTCAAAAATGCCTGAAGAAGCTGCGTTTATGATTGCTAGTGGCGCTACTCCAGAAGCTAGAAGATTAAACGCTAGGCTAGCGTTAGGCGATGTGTCAGTTTTAGCAGACGCTGCTGAAAAAGCTAAATTTGCTACAGAGTTGCTTGACAGCGAAGATTATTTGACACTTGTTGACAGGCATGAAGAATTAGTGCAAATGAAAGATTTAGGCATAATTGATCCTGAAGGGGTTGTTGAATTAGCGGAAACTGGTAAACAAATAGCTGAAAGAAGCAAAGATTTAACTAACGTTGATTGGTCTACAATGTTTGACGGCTATTTAGGGTTACTTGAATCGCAATCAAGGCGTGCTGTTGATGTTGCTGGGAATCCAACAACTGGTTGGGTTGACATAGCTAACACTAATGAGCATTTACAAAGCATTACTGAAATGACGCTTCGTAAAATTGTTGGTTTAGACATGATGGATGCAACTGCTGTAAAAGCTGTTGGTGAAGCAGGGGGTCAAATAACGAAAGTTTACAGCGATCCTTTTAATAGGTTATTTAATAACCGCAAAGCTGTCATGTTACAAAAAGGCGAAAAAGAATTTATGTACGATGAGTACGCTATTCGTAGCGTAATAACACCGCTTAAAATTCGTAAGTTTCGAGTGTTTACAGAAAGGTTACCGCAAGCGTTAGTTGATTTTTCTGACAATCAAGCGTTTACCCAATGGGAACGAATGTTGCAACAAGCTTCCCGGGTTGACATTAATGGCACAAAAATTATTAGCAAAAGAGAAATAAATAATCTGCTTGGAGAGTGGACTCGTATAACGTCTAAAACGGGTTATGACGCAGTTGAATTAAAAATATTATTTGAAAACACTGTCGATAAGTTAGCCAAAAGAGCTGATAAAACGATGGCTAAGCAAGGAATTAAGGTTGAAGAAAAACTTATAGACACGTTAAGAACTGCTAGAACGATGAAAGAAAGCGTTACAGCTAAAACTAAAAATGCGTACAACGCTAAATCTCGCCGTTCTTTGTCTGTAGATGAATCTAGGCAATCAACTCATTACACGTTTATTGATCCTAATACGAACGTACCGCATACTGTTATTTCTGGTATGAGTCCTCAACAAATGCGTCAATCAGGGATTGTTCCTAGATGGGATTTAATTAATACAGAAATTAAAAGAAAGTATAATAGGAATGGCAACGTATACCGGAAAACAATACAAGGGGTTGGTGACGCAGCCCAGTTTGTTACTAAAGGAAGTAGATCAGTTGCTACGTCAGCAATGCAAGTTTGGCGACCTTTAGTTCTGTTAACTCCTAAATGGCCGATGCGTGTTCAGTTGGATGAAACATTGCGTCGTGCTGCTGATTTGGGTGTTATAAGTGAAATGCGTAATCTTATTGGCGGTATTGGTGACATGCGTGATGTTTATGCTACCTGGGGCGTAAATATGAAATTAGATGACGTTACTAATTTTATTATGGATACAGCTAACAAAGGGAAAGAAGTTCCGTTTGAGCATATGGGAGATGCGTTACGTCATCTTGAAACTACAGGCGTTGAAATTAAAGATCTTTTAAAACAACATGCTGACACGATTAAAATAAACGAAGGCAAATTAGCTAACCATGTGCCAAACTTTGCACAAGGAATTGGTTCAAGAGCTGGTATAGCTAGAGGAGCGTTAGGCGCAGCGTTACTTGGGCCAACCGCAGGTTTAGCTTGGGCAGCGATGTACGGTGCTAGACGGTATCAACGTGTTCGTAACGTAGCTAAAAGACGGGCAGGTCTTGCTGTAGCTGACAGTTTACAATTTGAAGCTAAACAATTATTAAATGAAGCGTTAGCTAACGCAGATGATGGTTTACGGCAACAAGCTGAAACTATGCTTGCAAGAGCTGAAGGTATGCGTGAAGCAGTTGATGCAATTACTCCTGAAGGAGCGAAGATTGACGACATTGTTGATAATTTAGAAAAAGCGCACATGTTGATGGATGAAGCAGGCATGGCGAATTTAAGCATAGGTGGTGCAACGATTCGTAACGCTTATGGGGATACTTCTGATTTTAGAGAAATTATTTCTTCAACTGTGTCATCGACTAAAAATACGTCTTCGTTAGTTCAAGGTGTTAAGCAAGCGCAAGAACGTCAAATACTTCGACATTTTGACGCTGATTGGGAAGTTTGGGACATAACAAAAGACGATGCAGTAGCGTACCGTAAAGGTTGGGACAATTTACTTGGTCGTTCTACTGACAAAGGCATACGAAGTAGTTACCCAGAATTTTACGAAATAATTTGGAGTACAGCTCCAAGAGCAGATCGAGTTGCAGCTATGCAACAATTGCTTAAAGGGAACCAAAATTTGCGTAATAGGTTAGGTAACTTAGATGACCTTAGATACCATCCAGATCCAGAAGTAGCTAACTTTACTCAGAAAGCTGCTGACATTATTGACGAATTTGATGACATATTGCCAGCAGAGTTATCTGATTTAAGAGCAAAAGCTGCTAGAGGCGAAAACGTTACTTGGAGCGAAGTAGAAAAAGAGTTGCGTGCTAGAGAAACAAAACGAGTTGAAGATCATAATAGATTCGCAAAAGATAATAACGTAGGTCTTGAACCAGGTGATGAAGGTTACGTCAAACCAATTACTGCAAATGAAGACATTGGCGTGCTTGTAGCTAAGTTTCGTGACGATTACAAAGTTGATAATTTTGGTAAATCAACTTCTCCTAATATGAAAACCGTTGATTATGGGCGAGGTCCATTTACCGGAGAAATGGGAGAAAAAATAGAAAACTTGTTTAAATTGTTAGGTGAAACTCCAGCAGATCAACTATCAAGAAACCCGTATTTTAGAACAAAATACGAACGTGAAGTTAACAGGCGTTTAGCTTTGTACACAGACAAAAACGGTAACGTCAATATCTCTCAAAGAAATTTACAAAAGATAGAAGATCAATCACGGAAAGCAGCTCTTGGAGAAACAAGAGATTTGCTTTACGATTTAGCTGAAGAAACACGTTTTGCTGAAATGACAGCAAACATTATGCCGTTCTTTAACGCTTGGCAAGAAGTTTTAGGTAGATGGGCAAAACTTGGTGTAGAGAATCCGTACTTTGTTGGCAAAATGATAAACCTGTATCAGAAACCTTGGAACGCAAAGCTTTTAGGAATGGAAGAAGTATACCAATACGATGAAGCTAAAATAGCTGCACGCAGTAAAGAATTAGGTCGAGAATTAACAGAAGAAGAAAAAAGAGAATTTGAAACAGCTAGTTATATTGTGTTTCGGTTACCTCAACCAGTTAAAGACATTGCTGGTGTGTTAACTCCCGGTCCGTTAGCGCAAACAGCAATCGATAATGACATTAGATTCAGTAAAGAAGGTTTAGCTTCGATGCTGCAATCAACGACACCAGGGTTCGGTCCTTTAGTGTCTATTCCAATTAGGCAGGCTGTGTTAGAAGACCCCTCATTGGAACAGACATTCAAGTTTATGTTCCCGTATGGACATCCTGAAGGCAATTTCTTTGAACAAACGTTTGCTAGTTTTGCTCCTGCGTATGCTCAAAATTTACGGAACACGTTTATGGACACTCCAACTAAAAAACGTGTTGTTTCGTCGTTTTTTCAACAAGTGTTAACTGAATACGAAATGTCAACTCCTGGAGGAATATCTGAATTACTCGCTGATGAACAATGGGTGATGCAACGAGTTCGTGAAGCAGAAGAACGTGCAGAACAATTCTTTATTTTCCGTACTGCTGCTGGATTATTTTCACCTACATCGACAACAGTGTTATCTCCTTACGCTGACCTGATGCAAACAATTAAAGATTTGCAACGTAAACACGGTTTTCAAGAAGGTAACGCTATTTTCTTAGAAGAACATGGCGATGAATTTGTTTATTTGACAAGCAGATTAACAAAATTAAATGATGGTGTTGCTGCGTCTGCTGTGTCAGAAGAAGCGTACATTAAATACGAAAGTCTTGTCCAAGCGCATCCTGAAATTGGTGCTTGGGTTACTAAAAGTCTTGGCGGTAAAGACGAAGAATACTTGTTTAATCAAGCAGCGTATCGTCGTCAAACACAAATGGATGTTAGTCCTCTAACTCCTGGAGTGAAACGTCGTGAATTAAAAACACCTATAGAAATTGCTGAATCTGTTGACGTTAGCGAAGGTTGGACAAAGTATATTGCTTTAAATGATTTTATTCGTACTATCCAAGATGATCGGCAAGCTAATGGTTTGCCGTACAGTTTAAACAGCAACGCTATGGCTGCGTTTCAAAAATTTAAACGAGACGAAATCGCCAAAATTCGTCAAGAGCATCCTTTGTGGGGTGAAGCATGGGATGCAAACAAAGGTAAAGATAAAATTGTTTCAATAATAGATGGGTTTGTAACCGCTTTAGGTGATGAAAATTATTCGGAATTGATACTAACTAGACCTTCGTCAAAACATTTAATTGATTATTTTAAATTGCGTGGTTTTGTAGAGCAAGAATTAATTCGTAGAGCTGAAGAACAAAATGGTAGCTTGAATCTAGAATCTAAGACCAACGTTGACCTATTATTGTTTTGGGAAACAGAAAAACAAGAACTATCTATGCGACCAGAATTTTCAGTTGTTTACGATAGGTATTTTGAAAACGATATGATACCGGCGAATAGCTTTGTATCTGTCTTAAAGGGATAAATGGTATACGATCCAGCAGCTAATTTTCAATCAACTTACGGGATGAGCGCTGCTGAAGCATCTGCGATGTATAACAGTTCTTCTTCCCCTGCTTTGGGTTTTGAAGAAAGTTTAGTAACTGAAGAAACAAGTTTTGAAGAATCCCCAACAGGTTTGCCTGTAACTCTTGAATACACAGAGCAAATACCTATCACGGCTGAGGATGTTCGTAGCGCAATAGGTGGTTTAGAAGAACAAGAACGAAAAGCCATAGCTTACGAAATGTTCCTTGGCGTGCCAATCGCATATAGTTCATACGAAGATGTCTTTAACGAAGACGGTTCAATAAACGAAACCTATTTTGTGCAAGCTGTAGAAAGAACGTTAAATTTTGCTGAAAAAGCAGCCCCGAGTGAAAACTACTATTTTTTAGATATTCTTCAACGAGGCGATGCTGGTGAAATGACACCTGCTGAATTAACAAAAGCGTTCCAGGATCGTGTCGCTGAAATAGAAGAAGAAAAAAGACCTAAAAGGGTTATTAATTATATGGACCCGGCTGGTTTGCAGGCAGCGTTGAATGATGCTGCTGGTTCTGTGCTTGGCCGTAAGATGACGAATCAAGAGATGAAGGCGTTTGTTTCTAAGATTCATGGTATGCAGGCTTCTGGTGTTTCTAGTATTGCTGTTGGGGCGCAAGCTGAACAGTTTGCTAGGTCTGCTGCTCCGGTTGAGGCTGGTGCTATGGATCATGCGAATGCTGCTTCTTTGATTATGCAGGCTGCTGGTATTGGGGGTAGGCGATAATGGAAAAGTATGATCTTAAAGATCAACGCTTTAGAAAAGAAAGTTTTGCTGCTCCTGGAGATTTAGAGTGGATTAAATACGGCGATACTTATGTTGCTGGTGATGATTCTCTTGGTAATTATATAGATCAAGTTTTTAGCACTCTTGAAGGGAAACTTAAAAGAGCTAATAATAGGATAGGGACTCTTAATAAAATAACAAAACATTTAGAAAAAGATCCACCGAAACGTGGCAAGGATCGTAAAGAATGGTTTGATGATCTTGAATCTCTAACAAAAAAAGCTGGTATTAGTCTTTTAGACCCTAAAGATAAAGCAGCTATTGAAAGTGACCTTGGCGTAATTACGTCGCCTACGTTTTCTTTTGCATTTGGCGAAAATTGGGAAAAGCAAATAAAAGATGCTGTTAAAGAACAAGAAAACCAAATTAAAAAAGATAACGCTCAAACGTATAACTGGTTTCAAAAAATTAGCCAAGACAAAAGTATCGACGCTGTTAAAGAAGCGTTGTATGATATGTCGCCTGAAGGGTTTGTTGATGCTATAAAAAATTCTACTAAAGGATTTGGGGAAGACACTCGTGAAGGGGTTAAATTTCAAAACATTGCAGATCCACAGTTTGCAGAGTTTGTGTATGAACAAGAAGGAACGTCACAACTTGGTTTAGAAGTTTCACAATTTTTAGGGAAACCTCCAACACCTTCAGAAGTTTCTGAAGATGCTCAAATAACAGTTGAAGAAGAAGTTGAACAGCAAACAGGAAATCAAAATTTAGGTACGGTTTTTGCAGCGATAGACAAACTTGATGAATATCAAGATATTGCAGATTTCGCAGGGATGTTTGGTGGCGAGGCTTCTACTGCCGGGTTAGGCACTGATGACACTGATCCCCCTCCTGGTCCTCCTGGTCCTCCTAGTTCTCCTGGTCCTTCTGGTCCTTCTGCTGCTGACCTAATAGCTCAAAGCAAAGCCAACGAAGATGAAGTATACGCACTACTCCAAGAACAATTCGGAGGGGCAAGCTACTTCTTTAGAAATAACGCATTAGATATGCAAGTTGGGATAACAGCAGACGGGACCATTGTTAGCTACGACGACAAGTCAGCGGAAAACACAATTCCGTTAATGGATTATATTGTTGATAACGGCATAACCAGCATAGCTAGAGTCAAAGGACTCCTACAAAAAACAGAATGGTGGCAAACAACAGACGTAGCCCGACGAACATACGACGTTATGTGGGGCGAAATGAGCGACCCGGAACGAGCTGAATGGTTAGAGCCGACAACAGACGCATTAACGAAAGAAGCGCAATTCTTAGGATTTGATTTAAGCGAAGAAGATGCGTTTACGTTAGCGCAGACACTAGCCCAGAATGGTGATAGTGAAGATACGGAAGCTATCCGTGAAATGATTATCGGGCAGTTGGCTTACCATGAAATTACTAATGAGTTTTCTGATTTCTCGGCAGGTCGTGACGCTTTGGAACAGTTAGCGTACAAATACTATGTGCCACAGACAGAAGAAGCAGCTCAAACCTGGGCTGAAGATATTTATACTGGTGAACGTACACAAGCAGAGTATGAGCAAATGCTAAAAGCTACTGCTGTGTCGAAGTTCCCGACGTTAGATAAAGTTATTAACGAAATGGGCATTACCCCAGATCAGTATTTCTCGCCGTACAAGTACCAGATTGAACAGATGCTTGGCAGGCAAGTAGATATGTTAGATGAGTTCTCTGATGTTATTGAGTACATCCCTGATACTGGGACTACTTCTCGCCCGATGACTCTTTCTGAGGTTCGGAACTTTGTTCGTGCGCTCCCTGAGTGGCAGCAAACTGGTGATGCTAAGGATCAGGCGAGGGCGTTGGCGTTCTCGATTGGTCAAACGTTTGGGGAGGTGGCGTAATGGCTGAAGAAGATACAGTGCTAACAGATGATGCTGTTATGGAAGCGCAAGAAACGCAAGATGACCGTGACGCTTTGCAAATAATCAGTGACACACTAGCCAGCTACGGTTTAGAAGGACTAGCAGCAGACGCTTACCGTTTCCTTATGGAAGGCGCTTCAACAGAAAGCGTAATGATCCAACTTAAAGAAACAGAACAATTCAAAGAACGTTTCAAAGGGTTAGATATGCGTCAACCTGGCATGGCTCCGTTAACTCCAGCACAATACATACAGTTAGAAAGCAATTACCGGCAAACAATGGCAGCAGCAGGGCTACCAGAAGGTTTTTATGACAGCCCTGACGACTTTGCTGAATTTATCGGCAACGACATTTCACCTGCTGAAATGACGCAACGGGTATCTATGGCTTCAACAGCAGTAGCAAACGTCAACCCAGAACTTAAAAACCAATTACAAGAAATGTACGGCATAGGCGTAGAAAACGACGGAGAACTTATAGCCTATTTCTTAGACCCTGACAGGGGCGTAAACGTAATAGAACAACGCTTACAAATGGAATCCGCTGGCTTATCAGCAGCAGCAGTACAAGCCACAGGACAAGGAATACAAAAAGACGTGGCCAGACAATTAGCTGGACAAAACGTGCAAGAACGTGAAATAACGCAACGTTTAGGGCAACAAGCTGGGCTAACGCAGGCAACGTTAGGTGATGAAGGTGTTGGAACTTCCGAACTAGCAGCAGCTTCGTTTGGTTTAGATTCCGAACAGACAGCTATGGTTAAAAGATTACGGCAACGTAGGCAGGCTTCCGCTATGAAACAAACTGGTGGTTTGGTAACTGGTGCAGGCGCAAGCGGTCTAGGAGCTGCACAAAATCAGTAGGTTGTAGACTGATCCTCTGATTTTCTCTATATTTAGTTATGTATCCGGCCCCATTAAGAGGGTGAGCTGTTTACACATAATTAAACTCCGCTAGCATTCCACCGTTGTTAGCGTGTACGAGAAGGTGAGTGACATAATGGAAACAGAGTCTACTGAAACCGAAGAAGTTTCTAGTACCGAATCCAAACCAAATTGGCGTAGAGAACTCGAAGCGAGAGCTGCGAGGGCTGATGAGCTTGAAGCGCAAATTCAGCAAATGCAACGCAAAGAAGTGTTCCGTGATGCTGGCTTAGATCCATCTAATAAGATGACTGAGTATTTCATGAAAGGCTACGAAGGCGAGCTAAGTGTTGAAGCGATAAAAGCTGAAGCTCAAAGCGCAGGTTTATCAAATGTGGTAAGCCAGGTTAATACTGCTAATTTGGAACAACAGGCGCAGTTTATGGAGCAAGTTGAAGCGGAGCGTAGAATCGCTGAAGCTAGTGACGATGCTGGTCCTGTGACAGATCCTCAATTAGAGAGTTTAATTAGACAAACTACAAACGCTGCTGAATTAGCACAGTTGTTGGAATCTAACGGTTTTACTATTAACGCAATGACGTGAGGTAGGCTCCAAATTTAATTGGAGATAGCCTAATGGCAATAACACAAATGAGTTCGCTGAACTCTGCTGGTAATGCAGCATTTGAACAGCTCGCTTACTTTGCGTTGCGATCACAACCTCTTTTTGAGATGGTTTGCGATGTAAAAACCACAAACCAATCGCACGCTGGTGCAAGCGTTAAGTTCACAAAGTACAGTGACCTATCACAAGCTACTTCAGCAATTTCCGAAACTTCTGACCTCACTCCAGCAACAATGGGTGACGCACAGGTTACGGTAACACTTGCTGAGTACGGCAATACAATACAAACAACCGCTAAAGCTCGTGGAACCAGCTTCTTAAACATAGACGCTGACGCTGCGAACATTATTGGTTACAACATGGGTGACAGTCTTGATAAGATTGTTCACGACATTGTTACTGAAGGAACTAACGTTCTATACGGTGGCGATGCAACCGCTACAGGGGAACTAGCAGCAGGCGATATTATCACCGCTGATCTTGTTCGACAGTGTGTAGCTAACCTCAGGACCGCTTCTGCTCCTGCATTTGATGGCAACGTTTACGTTGGATTTATCCACCCTGACGTTTCCTACGATCTGCGGAAAGCTACAGCCGTAACTGACGTTATTCAACACCAAATCCGTCAAGACGGAGCTGGTGTCCGAACAGGTAGCATCGGTACATTCGGTGGAGTTGACTTTATTGAAACACCACGAATTACGCTAACCGCTGACGCTGGTGCTTCTAATGTTGATGAATACAAAACTGTTATTGTTGGTAGACAAGCTCTTGCTAAAGGACACAGCCGGGCAGCCGGTTTTGGTGCTGACCCAAGCATCGTATTCGGTCCTGTAACCGACAGCTTGCGCCGATTCAACACAGTTGGTTGGTATCACCTTGTAGGATACGGAAGATTCCGTGAGGAATGTATCCGAAGGATTGAAACATCATCCTCAATAGGCGCTAACTAATAGCTCCTAAACGATATTAGGGAAGGCTGACTTTACTGGGAGGTTGGCCTTCCCTATATCTTTCTTTATTCGATTATATTATTATTGGACATCATGGAAGATGAACAAGTAAACGTTGTGATAACCCCTGAGCCGATTGAGGCTAAGGTTGTGACAGACGAGGAGAACGCTGATGGCTAGCGGACTTTATGGAATAACTTTTCTTAACGCTTTGAAAAATACTCTTGCGTTAGACTTAGACAGTGACACGATTAAAATTATGTTGGTTACGTCGTCGTATACGCCTGATTTCGGGGCGCATGATTTTAAGGGTGACGTTTCTAATGAGGTTTCTGGAACTAATTATACTGCTGGTGGTAACACGCTTGGCAGCGTAACGCTTACTCAAACAGGTGGCACTATTAAATTTGATGCTGCTGATACTTCATGGTCGTCTGCAACGATCACTGACGCTAGAGGCGCTGTGATTTACGATGATTCTTTAACTGATGATCCGCTTATTGCGTATATTGATTTTGGTGCTAATTATTCTTCTAGTAATGGCACGTTTACGATTGCGTTTAATGCTGGCGGTATTTTTACAATAGATTTAACTCCATAAGAGGTGACTGATGGCAACTAGATATCCGGGTGCTTTAGACAGAGACCCAAATGAGCTTCCTGATAATATAGCTGATTCTGATACGCTTGATTCTCCTAATCATGCGACGGTGCATAATAATGTGAATGGCGCTGTGTTGCAGATTGAGGAGAAGTTAGGTATTGGTGATACGACTGCTTCTGTTGGTGCTGTGTTGCATGGTACGGCTGCTGGTGAGTCTGAGTGGACTTCTGATCCGTCGATTGTTGGTTCTTTGTCGGTTGCTAAGGATTCTGCTGATGCGGTTATTAATTTGACTGCTCATCATGATACTGAGGCGACTGCTGCTGAGTTGACGTTGCGTAAGTCGGATGGGTCTAAGGCTTCTCCGGCGCTTGTTGATGATGACGCTGTTCTTGGAAAGATCATGTTTCAAGGCTATGACGGCAATAGCTATGCAAATGGAGCGCAAATTAGGGCGCAGGTAGATGGCACTCCTGCCGATGGTGATATGCCTACTGAAATGATCTTTATGGTTACTCCTGATGGCGGTTCCGAAACTCCTGCTACTGCTATGACCATTAGCCCAGATAAGAAAGTCACGTTTGCTGGGGCGACCCAACACGATTCAACACTGACAGTCGGAGTCGATGACACAGGTTATGACGTTATCTTCTACGGGGCGACAACCTCAAACGGTTACGCTTGGTGGGACGAAAGCACTGACTCTTTCATTGTCGGCCCAGCAGGGCATTTGTCGTTTGGTGAAACTGCCCCTACTTGGCCTGTTGAATTTGCAACTGACGATGATTTAACAGTTTTTGATAGTACCAGTAAAGGTGGAGTTTGCATTCTAAATTCCGACTACAACGCCAACGATTACACAGCATTAGATTTTGGTTACACAGGTTCGGACAATCCCATCGGGCGTATCGCTACAAGAATAACAAGTGGCGGTTCTGAATTGTGGTTTGGTACTTCTGATAATTACAGCAACGGAATTACCAACAGTTCAGTCAAGATAACTAAAGACGGATATTTGAAACTAGGCGAAGCTACAGATTACACATTAGATACAAACATGAACGGACCACTTCAATTCAGTTGGAGCGGTTACACAGGTGGCATACTCGGAAATACTACTGGAATGTTTATCGGGCATAACTCCGCAGCAAGAACCATGTCGCTAGTAACTAATGAAACAGAACGTTTGAGAGTCATGGGCGATGGTCGTGTTGCGATTAGAGATGACAGCACCGCAGGTGCTATTACTAACAGGCTTCTTACTCTGAGAAGCCAAACAGCTAGCATGACTGGGTTGTTATGTTGGTCTGAATACGACGTGGGCGCTGCTAATGGCACAGCCGGTATTTTCATGCTCGGCGACAGCGGTGATTCTACAAATCCTGACACTGGCGATTATTTTATTCTATTCAGAAGGGGCAACGGAACAACAATAGGTAGCGTGCGTGGTACTGGTTCAGCTTCAGTAAACTTTTTAACGACTTCTGACCAGACAATGAAAAACGATTTGGGTGACGCTGGCGATGTTGGCCCACTTATTGACGCTCTAAAGATTCACAAGTACACATGGAAAGATGCGAAAGCTGAAGTCGGTGAACAGCTTGGCGTATTCGCTCAAGAAGTTTTAGACATCTCTGGAATGCCAAACGGTATTGCTACTCCAGCAGAAACTAGAAACGAAGCTGTAGACACAACCACTGACGAAGACGGCAACGAGGTAGACGTAAAAGAAGATGTTTACTACCCTGCCGGTATTGACTACGGCAAGCTAGTACCATTATTAGTGCAAGAAATTAAAAGTTTAAGACAAAGAGTAGCGACTTTAGAAGGATAAAAATGCAATTTGACCCAGTAGAGATACTTCAAGAAGTAGAAAGAAAATTTCCACTACAACTACAAATCTGCGTACAAGCAGTACAAATTAGAAAGTTACAAGAGCCACCAGAAGATGATACCGACGACGAACAGTAGCATAAACACTAAACTTTTACACCCTGAGTTCAAACGCAGGTTAGAAGCGTTCTTTGCCGACGACAGAATTTCTGGCCGTGTCAAAGTAGTGTCTGCTGTCCGAACCTACGCACAACAAAAATACTTGTACGACGGATACAAAAGCGGTAGAGCAGGTTTTAACCTAGCAGCCAACCCTGATCGCAAAACAGCGTCAGGCTTCCAAGGCTCCTACCACATGCAACAACCAGCGTTCGATAACTGGGGTTATGCCGTTGACTTTAGAATTACTGGTCGAGGTATCAGTACTTCTCAAGTAAACGCCATAGCTAAATCGTATGGCATGGTTGCATACGTTCCGGGTGAGTGGTGGCATCACCAGCCTTGCAAGGTAGTTAAGGGCAAGATTCAGTGGTTTGATGCTCCTGCTTTGAAAGGGACAAAAGCTAAGAAGAAAGCTAAGCAAGACCTTAAGGGTATTGGCGCTGCGTTAGCTGAGATAGAAGATTTGATCCGACGACACCCGTTGAAGAAGGGTTCTAAAGGGCAGCCTGTGAAGGTAGTTCAGGGGCTTCTTGGTAATAAGGGGTTTTATCGGTACAAAGTTGATGGGGATTTTGGAAGGCTTACGCATAAGGCTGTTGTGGAGTTTCAGAAGCGTCGTCTATTATATGTTGATGGGATTGTTGGTCCTAATACTTGGAAGGCTTTATTAAGAAAATGAAAGAATATCTAGATTTACTTGAACGCTGCGGAGCGACGTTCGTACAAGCAGCAGTAGCCACAATCAGTGGCAACTCCTTCCTTGAGATGGGCGTAAGCAACTGGAAACTTGTTGTAGCTTCTGGTTTTGCTGCCGTGTTATCTGTTCTTAAGAGCTGGGCTGCTACTAAGGTTGGGGATAGTTCGTTCTCGTTGGTTGGTCGTAAGACGCAATCTGAGGAGATTCTTTACGGCGAAGAGTAGTGAGGTCAGCAGGTGACAATAAACTACAGTTCATCTGCGGTTACCTACGCAAGTTCAAGCGTAAAGTATTCCCAGAAGGATGCTACAGTAAGTCCTTCGGTAATAGCGTGTTCTGCGACTGTTCCGGCTGTAACCGTGACAGCTTCTGCGAATGCTGCCGTTGCGGTGATTGCAGCTACGACAACTGTACCTGCACCGACTGTATCAGGGACAGCTAGTGTAGCTCCTAGTGTGGTAGCGACTGCTGCTACGACACCTTCAGCGACTATTTCAGGCGCAGCAAACGTAGCTTCTAGTGTGATTGCTGGTGTTGGCGCTATGCCGTCAGCGACTATTTCAGGTACGGCTAGTGTTGCTGCTGGAGTGATCGCTGGGGCTGCTACAACGCCTTCTGCGACAATTACAGGCGACGCTAGTGTAGAACCATCAGTTATTGCTGGAACGTCTACAGTGCCGTCTGTTACTGTCAGCATGGATCAAGAAATATCTGTTGACACAATTACTGGGTCTACATCTATAGAACAACTGTTGTTCCGTAAAAAATACGTTCCAGTGTTTGAAAATACGGTCCCAACATTAGATGTTACTAGATTCCCGACTATTAGCCCTGCTAGGAACTTACGCAGATTCTATCCTCCGACAGCTAGAGGGGTTAATATATTTATATTAAATGATGGGTCGGTAACGACTCGACAACCGGCAGACATGAGTACAGTTTCTCGGACAATATACGGTGGGCATGAATCCCCTACTGATTTTACAGATGAAGAAATAAGTATTTTACAAAATGCTGGGTACGGAATAGAGGTAGAGGGTTATGCCACGGTATGACTATAAATGTAAACAATGCGGAAACATTGAAGAGATAATACATGGCTTTAATGATGGGCATTCGTTTCATTGCGTTACTTGTGGGCAGGCGATGATTAAACTTATTTCAGGTGTGAACATTGCGCCTTCAGCTACGCCTTCTCGTAGCTCTGTTATTGATTTAGAAGCTACAAAGAAAGCTGATAAAGCTAAAGATGCTGATATGTCTGCGTATAAGCGTTTGCGCCAGAATGGTTTGCAACCTAAATCTATTAATGGTTCAGCGCATTTAGAGAAACATGCTGAAACTAAGAGCGAAATTCAGGCAGGTCGTTTGTATTCTAGCGATGCGAGTAGGAAAGAAAGCGAAAGACTTATGAATAGTATTGAGGCGTTATGACCGCTCAAACTTGGATAGACGAAACAAAAAATTTATTGTTAACTGATTACGTTGAAGAACACGACGTGTTAGCTACAGGTGTTAATGATTCTGCGACGACTTTGAATTTTACTTATGATTCCGCTGGAATTGTTGAAGGTTCAATTATTGAAATTGGTACTGAATTAATGTATGTGTTTAGCGTTAACGCTACAAATAACGACGCTACGGTTAAACGTGGTTTTCGTGGCACTACTGCTGCTTCACATAGTTCAGGGGATTTAATTACGGTTAATCCTAAATTCCCTGCAAAACTTGTGTTGGACTCTATTAATGACGAGTTGGCTGATTTGTCGTCACCGCAAAACGGGTTGTATCAAATGAAAACCGTTGAATTTACTTACAACATTTCTCAAGACGGATACGACCTGACTGGGGTAACTGACGACGTTTTGGCTGTGTACCAGGTAACGTACACTGATGACGGTTCTGAAAATACTGAGCCGGTGTTGCCTGCGTGGACTTTGCGACGAGATCGCAACACTAGTTCATTCGCTTCAGGGTACGCTTTAATTTTGCATGATGACGCTAACTCTGGGCAAGCAGTTAGAGTTCAGTATAAGACAGGGTTTACTGCGTTGGCTGCTACGTCAACAGCGTTAAGTACTGTTGGTTTGCATTCTTCAGCGTATGATTTGCCTGTACTTGGGGCAGCGTTACGGTTAATGTCTACACGACCTGTTCGACGAGAATTTATAGATGAGCAAGGGTCTAGTCGTAGAGCGGATGAGGTTCCTGCCGGTGCTATATCTGCTTCTATGCGTGACCTTCGGGCGTTGCGTGAAACTAGAATAAACGCTGAGGCAGCAAGGTTAGATCAACAATATCCAACGTATTGGATGCGGTCAGGTACAAAAACGCAGAACTCTTTTTATAGAGGGGTCTAAATGGTTCACAAAGCTGAACGGCTACCAGTTACCTTAACAATAGATGCTACGGAACGCTCGTACAACATTGACGTTAACCAGTACCGTCGGACTGCTATTCCTACGTTGCGTGAGCAACGAGATACTTCAAGTGAACCCGGAGAACAGTCGATTGATAACCAGTTTTGGTTAAGGTCGCAGACAGATTGGTCGTTTGGAGCTGGGCAACAGTTTTTTGACCATGCTGAGTCTAATAGGGGCAGGTTTAATTCGTCTACGAATGTGGATGTGTGGACTGAAGGCAAGATTTCTTTGTTGCCTATTTGTGAGTCTAAAAATGACACGTTTGCGTGGACTGATGTAAAGATGAAAATGCTTGGGTCGTACATGTATGTGGCTCAAGGAACGGACTTGTATTTTTCTAATGCGTTTAACTCTGCTGACGCTGATGTTAACTGGTCAACGGTTACAGCTTTAGCTAGCCCCCAAACAATAACTGATATTACAACGGATGGATCTAAAGTATTTATTGCTTATGGTTCTAACAGAGCTGCTGCGAGTGTGAACCTTGGAGCGACAACACAACCTTCAAATTTTGGTTCCTTAAACCCTGACATTGTACGGGTTGTCGGGGGCCGATTGTTTTTCTTAGATGGTACGAACATAGCTGAAGTGAACTCTAGTGGTGCGAAAGTTTCAAGCAGTCTTGATTCAACTATTCCGCAAGCAGGTGGGAGTTGGGTCACGGTTTGTTCAGGTCCGGTAGGGTTTTATGCAGCAGGTAACGCTGCTGATACAGGGTTTGTTAGCTTTGTAACTGTTGGAGCTGCTGATGGTTTACTTGAAGAACCTCAACAAGTAGCTGAGTTGCCTAGAGGTGAGAAAATTAACGATATGATTTCTTACGCTGGCATACTTGCGCTAGCGACTACTAAAGGTTTGCGTATTGCTGCTATTGATGCAGGGTCAGGTTCTATTACTTACGGTCCTGTTATTGACGACGCTGGCCAAGTATATAGTTTGGCTGCCGATGAACGGTTTGTTTGGTTTGGTGGCAGTTCAGGCAAAGTGTATCGAGCCGATTTGTCAAAGTTTACTCAATCATTGGTTCCTGCGTGGGCTTCTGACATTGTTTCTGTAAAAGACGAAACATCTGGTGGCCCTGATGCTGCTCCCGGAAATGTTACTTACATTGCGAGGGCGTTGGGTAAAACATATTTTACTGATTCTACTAATGGTGTGCAGGGCGAAAAGTCAACAGGTGAGTTAGCAGCTACAGGTACGTTAGTTGTTGGCGATATTAGTTGGAACAGCCAATTTGATAAGGTGCTTCGTAGCATTGAGTTGCGTCGAGCGCCTGCATCGTTGTCATCATCAACAAATCAGTACAGCGAATCTGGTGTTGATTGGGATGGCCCTGAAACACAATATGCTGGTGCTGGGACTAGCTCAGGTGGTTCGGTAACGGCAACGATTACAAATGACGAAAACGTGTCAATAACGACAAGTCCGTTAGCGAATAAGACACCTGTTAACGTCACGACTCTTGTCCCTGAGTTATCTGAAGCGTTTAAGGTCCAGTTAAATTTAACTAGAGATAGCGTAGTAACAGCAGGACCGCAAATAGAGTCTTGGAAAATTAAAGCGTTTCCTGCTCCTACAAGAGTTGACGAGATAATAGTGCCAATTATTCTTAAATCGAGGGTTGCTACGTCTAGAGGTCGTGGTTCTGCGGAAGCCTACGATACTAAAGCCGAATACACGGCGTTAAAGGCAGCTATGCAAAGCAGAAAAATCATTACTTATCAGGAAGGGTCACGTTCTGACACTGTTGTTATTGACCAAATTGCCATGTCAGCGGAGAAATTATCTGATGATGGCGACTGGTGGGAAGGGGTATGCACCCTTCGCCTGCTAACTGTCCCCTAGAATGGTATATGACCAAGATTCTCTATTACGACATTGAAACAGCGCCTAACCTGGCGTATGTGTGGGGCCAGTACCAGCAAGACGTTATAGAACATGAGCGTGAATGGTACATTATGTGCGTTTCGTACCGTTGGGAGCATCAAAAACGCACCAAAGTATGCTCATTAATTGACTTTCCTAAAGAGTACGAGAAAGACCCAGAGAACGATTACCACGTTGTTAAAAAATTATGGGACTTGATAGATGAAGCCGATATTGTTATTGCCCACAATGGTGACAAATTTGATATGCGTAAAGCCAACGCTAGGTTTATTAAGCATGGTCTTGGCCCACCGTCATCTGTGAAATCTGTGGATACTTTGAAAGTAGCTCGTAGGTATTTCATGTTTAACTCAAATCGTTTGAACGCTGTGGGTAAACACCTGGGGCTTGGGGAAAAAGTACAAACAGGTGGCTTTCAACTGTGGGCTGGTTGTATGCGAGGCAACATGAAATCATGGAAAACTATGATTAAATACGCTCGTCAAGATGTTGATTTACTTCGTGATGTGTATTTGGCGTTGCGACCTTGGATGACAAACCACCCTAACTTAAATATCTTTTCTAAAGAACACGCTTGCCCTACCTGTGGTTCGTACAACCTGCAACGTCGAGGCGTTAGAACTACTAAAGTCAGCGTGTATCAGGCGTGGCAATGTAATGACTGTCGGTCTTATAGCAGAAGTAGATTGGCTGAGAAAACAGAGAAACCTGCTATCGTTCCATAATATGAGTTTACAAATTGTCCCAGTGTATTTGAAAGAAGCTCGAAGGTTTGTTGGTTTGGTTCATCGACATAACAAACCTCCACAAGGTGGTTTATTCGCAGTAGGTCTTGTAGATTCTGAAAATCCAAACCAGCTTATTGGCGTAGCTATCGCTGGCAGAACTATTAGCCGACGTTTAGATGATGGCAAAACTATTGAAATTACTAGAGTTGCTACTGATGGTACTAAAAATGCTTGTTCAAAATTATATGGTGCAATTACTAGGGCAGCAAAGGCTTTAGGCTGGGAACGTGCAATTACTTACACGTTACAAGAAGAATCAGGGGCATCTTTAAGAGCATCTAATTGGCAACTTGACGAAGAATTACCTGCTTCTAAAGGATGGGATTCGCCGTCACGGTTAAGAGTTCAACAAGATTTGTTTGGTAATGATATAACGCCAATGGGTCCAAAATATCGGTGGACAAAAAATTTGCAAGTCTAGAAGTTTTGCGTATTGAACGCAAAAAACTTTAGATTTACTATTGATGTCTTATGGCTCGTTTTTTCTTTGTCATGTCACGAATACTGTTCGCTTCCATGCTTATCATGGCGTTCTTGGCTCCGGCTAGCGCTCAAGCTGAGAACGTTACGACCTGTGTCGAGGATGAAGAAGATGATTTGTTGCGTTGCACAGTGTGGGTTAATGAATTTGAAGCTGGGCCTACCTTCACGTTAGAAATAACTGAGGACCAGACCCCTATAAACGCTATTACTTTTACGTCTATGACCTGCGACGATTGGGATAACGCACCTCACGCTTACGCTGCTGATCCTCACATCTGGTTATATGGCGTTGATAGTGAAGAAACATTGACGTTAGTTGCGGATGATGACGACTCTGCGCCTCACAACGATGGGAGTAACATGTGCTGGGATAGCCAATTAACACCTACGTTAGACATAGGAACGTATCAGCTTAGAGCTGATGCTTACGATGACGAGCATATAGGAACGTACACGATGGAATTGTCCGGCGGTTCCTGGTCATTAGATGGTTCAGAACCAGAGCCTACTCCAACTCCTGACCCGACAGCGACTCCAGAACCTAGCCCAACCCCTGAACCAACTCCTACTGTTGAGCCTACGCCTACTCCTGAACCTGAGCCGACCCCCGAACCAACGCCTACGCCAACTCCTGAGCCAGACCCTACTCCTACGCCTGAGCCAAGCCCTACTCCTGAACCAACGCCGACTCCTGAACAAGAACCCGAACCTACTCCAGAACCTACGCCTGAACCGACTCCTGAACCTACTCCAATTCAAGATCCGACCCCCGAACCAACACCAAGCCCAGAACCAGAACCCACACCCCCATTGGAAATACCCACGCCAGAGCCAGAACCTCAACCAATCCCAGATTTATCCCCAGAACCAGAAGAACCAGTATGGACCCCACCCCCAGTAGACATAGTGGAAGAAGAAGAATACCCATTTGAAGATGATATCATGTGGGACTTTGATGATGTAGAATGGGAGGAGTTTGATTTTGACTTTGATGAGTTACCTGAAATAGAAGAAGAATTTATAGATGAGGAGTTTGAAGATGGATTGGAATTTGAAGAAGAAGAATTTGAAGATCTGGATGATGAACCTGAACCACAATTTCAAGAATTGGTGGACCCAGACGAAGAAGAAGATGCCGAATTGGATGAGCCAGATTTTCTAGAGGAAGAAAATATTGAGTTCGCCTTTGAAGAAGATTTTGAGGGCGACATTGAAGAAGTTGATTTTGAGGAGTTGGATATCGATGAGCTTGACGACGAAATTCTTGCTGAAATACTACAAGATGAAGAGAACGTTGAGGAAATTCTTGAAGAGATTTTAGAGGATAACGAGGAGTTCTTTGAGGAAGCGTCTGACGAGCAGGTAGAGGAGCTTTTTGAGGCAGCGCCAGAAATCTTTAATGAGGCTTCTGACGAGGTTAAAGCTGAGTTGGAAGAAGAAGTTAACGTGTACGCTGGGGGTCTTGAAACGTATGTCGCTGAGGATTCAACGATTACTGTTGAGGATCGTCGGGTGGTGATTGCTGTTACAACTGTGACTACAATAGCTTCTGGAGCGATGATCGCAAGACCAACTCCACCACCGCCTACACCACGGCCAACACCAACTCCAACCCCACGACCTAGCAGTCCGCAAGCTGTTTCTCCCAGTGGTCCCGAAGCTCCAAGGAGAAAAGCAAACGATGATAAAACGTAGAGTTAAAAGAATGACAAAAGAAATCTTTGCTTTGTCTCTTACCGCTGGCTCAACAGGCATTGTGTTGATTACTTTGTCTGGTGAAACTAGGGAGTACGGTATTTGGCTTACTGTCGGTTCGTTTATTTGCCACATGATCGGCGTATGGATTGAATGGAAAGATGATTAAAGTATGGATAGACCAGGATCTATGCACAGGCGATGGTCTATGCGAGGAAATCGTGCCAGCTATTTTTTTTGGCCATTCAGATGGGTTGTTTTATGTGAGGGAAGCTGGAACTGAAGTGCCTGCTGAACCCACGCATCAAATGTACCAGACTGTTGAAGTCCCTGACGATCTTGTAGAATCCACGATTGAAGCAGCGGAAGAATGTCCTGGTGAGTGCATATTCCTAGAGGTTACATGAGTTTAGAAGCGTTGTTCTTGTTGATACTTACCGGATGTCTCTTACCGTGGATGGCGTGGGTGTCAACTGTACTTATCAAAATCGAAATTCGTTTAGCTAGAGGTGACGCTGTACTAGACAACGTTGAGGACCAGTTAGAGGACCATGAGCAACGTATCAGGGCTTTAGAGCGTCGTTAAACGCACACCCAATGTTGCCAACCTCCACCTGTAGCCCGGTATATTAGCCAAGCACTTGTGTAGATGTTCGCTACTGGGTCAAAGGGGGATGCCCCTTCAAAGCCAGCAGCTCTCGCCCTTGCAGGCCAGTACACCTCTAAATGCTGCATTAAACCTGACGCTCCACTACTTGCATTGTAAGCATCAGGGTCACCCATGCTTTCGCAACGCATCACACTTAAAAACCTGTACGAATCCTCAACAGGCCCACCCATAGCGACAATCGCTTCTTCCACAACAGGTCGCCAACGCTCAACATCAGGTCCATAATCCTGCTCGACCACCATGTCCCAGAAAAGATTGACGTTAATGTCCAGCTCCATAGCTCTCTGCCGGTGAGCTAAATGCGTTTGCCTGCCATAAATACCGTCTTGCTCAACACCCAGCCAGTACTGCAACCACTGAACTGATGAGGATTCTTCTAACCATTCGTATTCATAGGCGTATGTCCATTTCTCTAACATCCCCCAGTCAATAAACGGTGGGTGGTTATTGTGATCTGCTTGCGCTGGTGTAGCCCCAAATATGAGCAGCGCTAAACTAAAGGTAAGTATCTTTTTCATTCCAATGCCTCCATAATCTCAGTAACTCGGCTGCGAAGTCAGCGTCAAAAACAGCGACCCTCCCGACAGTCTTGCCGACAGTTGATCTCCTGTCACCATGAATAGCAAAAATAACCCATTTGTTGCCGTCAGCGACTCGCCGAATTTTACTTATCCAAGGGAACAATGTCCAGCGTTTGCGGTACTTGACCTCGACAGTGATATCCCCCAACCAAATGTCATGGCTCTCCATCCCTGCCGAGGTCCGTTTCGCATCGCTCAATCCGTATTCGTATAGTAGAGCGACTATTTCGTTTTCTCCTACTGTACCTTTTTGTCGTGCCTTACTCACGGACACCGCCAACAAACGAAGCAGGATACTTGTCAAGGATACGGCGAATCATGCCAGACCTCGATCTACCTTCCTCTATTGCTGTCTCGTCAATACGTTCAACCAAAGTCTTAGGCAAACGGACACTTACCATTATCTCATTTTTCTCGTTCATGTAACTTCTTTCCACAGTTAGGGCAACGACCCCTCGCTTGCACGATTCGTGAACCTACATACCAGTTGCATTCGCATCGCACAAGGTAAGGGGATCTGTTGCGTTGTCTAGTTTTCTTCTTGTCGAAATCTTCCCACACTAAAAGGGAGGTTCGTTATCGTCGTAATCAAAGCCAGTGTTCTTCTTAAACGCAGCTTTATACGCATCGTCCGCTGGCCCAATGCGACCAATTCCCGGTTGAAAGTTACTTGGCTCTTGGTATTCCCTAACAGCTCGCATAACTTTAGCAATGTTCCATACAGAACAATTCCAACCTTTTTTCCAAACACCATCTTTAGTTTGGTAATCGTTTGACTTAAATCTGCCATGCACCATGACCCGGCTACCTTTGTTGCTTTCTTGCATGATTACGTCAAAATGGTCTGTGCTGCCGTCTCTTTCTTCCCATACTGTGATGTCAACGAATGTCGTTTCCGAATCCTTGGTCGGCTGCCACGCAAGGGCATTTTCAATTACTTGTTTGCCGGTTGATTCAATGGTTTTTTTAGTCCATTCTCGACAAAGGTTACCGTGTAAATATATTGTTTCTTCATTCAGATTCATCTTCTGAATCTCCTTCCTTATCTTCTAACGCCCTGTCTAGAACGTAAGACCCTTGACACCAAAGCTCAAGCGCAACTGAAATACGCATAGCACAGCGTTTCAAACCATCAGAAACACTATTCTTCAGATTCAAACCCTGATTCTGACCGGGCCGTTCGCACTCACCGGCCTCTTGGACCACTACTTCTTTGCCATCAATGACAAAAGTGCATTCTAAAATGCAGCCGTGTACCTCTCCGTCAGCGTTACGGATAACCTCGATTACTCGCTGGCTAAACGGACCATGCTTTTTCAACAAAATCTGAGTCACATCTCCATGACTAACATACTCAGCTTTGAAAGAGCTGCCTGGTTTTTGGTGAATGTACGCCTCTGGGATTCTTTTCGCTAAATCTTGCAACATGCTCATACTATTTCTCCTTCGTGTGTTAGCCACTCAGCATGGGTGCGAGCAGCATCTAGTGTTACTTCGGTTGGCCCTACAGCCTCACAAATACTTTGATACCTGCAAAAGCGACAATTCCAAGGCTGGCCTTTCGCAGCGCCATACGCAGGTGGCTTTTCTATCAGCATGTCCGCACCGTTGTCGTCAAATACGATTGCATCAGGCAACATATCTTCTGATAGATCTTTTTGAACGCTTCTGAAATGCTCTAATTCTTGTTCGGCTATTTGCCTCGGCGTGTATCCGTCGATAATTTGTTCGTCAAGGTCAATAACAAATTCCAGCATTTCGCCTGCTTTATGGCCTCGAAAACCTGACTCTTTCGCCAAATAAACCACCCATAGATGCGTTACTTCTGGGAATCCCATAGCGTAAAGAGCTGCTTGAGCGACGTGCTGGCGTTTCGGCATTCCAGATTCTTTGGCCAGCCGATAGGGGTAGCTAGACATAGTTTTTATTTCGAGCAACCTAGTTTGGCCATCGATTTTGACAACTCCGTCGGCTGACCCCGAAAGCGACACTCCGGTGGCCGACAAGTCTACTACCGCTTCAAATTCACCTTCATAACTATTACCTATTGATTCTTGTAATAGTTCGTGCATACTCGTACCTAGACTAAAGGCAAGTAACACGGTTGTATCTATTGAATGAACCTCTGGGAATTTCGCTGCTGCGAAGCCTCGTTGCCGGAGGCAATTTTGAGCATCGGAGCATCTGAGCAGCGTCGAAGCTGCTGTGTCCTTGGGGCCGTCAGCTTCTCGTTTATCTTGTAAATACTTTGCGAAAGCATCACTGGCTGTGCTGGTATATTTCATTTACTTGTCCTTAACGATCTTGCCTTCGTCAGGCGTACCTTCGAGCGATTTGTCAGCTATGGGTAATAATTTTCTGCTGGCAACCATTTCACTTCCGAACGCCCTTTCCATACGACGCTCGTAAACTAAGTAATCTATGTATTCATCTGACATATTCTTTCTCCTTTTTTTCGTTAGGCGGTGTCCATTCTTCGCCTAGTATCCTGTCCCCTTTAGAACAATTACAAGTAATACAACATGGCATTTTATTATCGAGCGTGTCAGTTCCTCCCTTATGAATCGGGAATACATGGTCACCTACTGAGGTCTTCCAGTTGTTCTTCCACTTAGTATGCCAATCACCACAGTAAGTGCATCTCTTAGGATCTATGCCTTTAGCTTTCCAATAAGCGTGCAACTCCGGTATTGTGTGCTTGTCAGACTCTATATCGGCTAACCTGGCTCTCCTAGTTTCTACGCTTCTTCTGCTGCCTTGCAAACCTTTTGTAGTCTTAGACCACTTCCGATGTTTTTCTAGAATAGACTCTCGGTTCTCTATCTCCCACTCTCTCCTTTTGGCAAACCCATGCTCAGATGTCCTGTACTTCTTGGCATAAGCTTTTTCTAACTCTGGGTTAGCCCTTTTCCAATCTCTGATTCGTAAACGCTCATGTTCTCGTTGCTCATCAGTCATCGTATGTCTTGCTTCACGTTGTTGCTTACGGATAAAGTCTCGACGATTAACGTAATCTTGTGCAGATATAGCCTTCCGGCATACCTTACATGTGCCCCTATAACCATCAGACGAGGGCGACTTCTTTTTCATTTTATGAAAGTACTCATACGGCTTAACTTCTTGACATTTATTACAACGTTTCAACCCTTCTGGGCATTTCCTTTGACGAGGCCCAGAAACAAACTGCCCTTTACTGTTTATTTCAGGTAATTCGTAGGTTGCTGATTTTGCTGTGTGATTAGACATATTCATACTCCTGATTCTCATAGTCAAAATGAGTTTCCGACAACCTATAAAAAGCTACTTTACGCTGACCGCCTCGTGGCACATCCATCTTACGCTCAATGGCTATCCCAAATTCCTCTGACAACTGGCGAACTCGCCTCGGCCAGTCGCCCTTGCCAAGAAACTCCCGAAAGTCTTCAGCGCAGCACCAACCATTATTGGATGTGTAACCAGCACGATGACTTTTCGTCATTGCCATGTGCAACTCCCACCGAAGAAAATCGTAGACCTTCTTACAATTCTTAGACGCATCTTTCAGCTCTTTCGCTGCTTCTACTTCAAGGCCAGGATTATTACCAGATCTTGCCTTTAATTTACTACCCAAAGGTCGATGGCAAATTGGGCAACCGTCACTGTATTCCTGCAATCGGGTAACCGACTCAAGCCTGTCAACCGCCATTTTCATACCTTTCAAATATGCGTTATCGTTCATCAGCATCACCGTGAATCAAATCAACAAATGCTTGCTGTTGAGCAACAATCAAATTAGCCATTGCATACACAGGCTTCAAATGCTCCTCATCGGTGTGAAAAGTCTCCACATTATTATTTTCTTCTATAGTCACTGGTTCCTCCTGTAACTTATCCATCGCATCCCGAAATTTTCGGAAGCGTTTCATAGACTTCAAATCCGTCTTAGAACGGTTCCGACGAATCATCACCGTAGTAGCCCTCCGGCATGCCTTGGTTCATCGCAATCTCGTCAAATAAACCATGCGTAAGTAGGTAATGCAAATGCGACCCCCACTCAGTCGAAATGTCTAAAATAAGACCCTCATCAGTGGCAACGTAGTTAAATTTTTGATCTCTTGTTGCACCACCGTGAGCAAATTGTATAAAAATCCTACCGTCTTCAATCACAACTCCGGGTTGTTTTTGGCTAACGCTAGGGTGGCTGTTCTTATCATCTAATGTCATACTATGTACTATAACAGTATCTTGTGACATTCACACGTTATTGCATAATTCTACGACGATACCTAAATCGTTCCGAAGCTGTCATCCCGGCACGCATACCCCAAATAGGCATATCAAGATCCTCTTCAACGATTGAAGAAGCCAAACATTCCCTTTGCACTGAACAACCATTACAAACCATCCGAGCTTTGCGGTGCTTGTCAGAGTACATCAACTCTGTCATTCCTCGACAAGCTGCACGTTCTCTCCAAGAAACCATACACAAACAATACAACAACAACGTTGCTATTTTGATGACACTAAAGTATAGTTACTCATGAAAGGTTCCTCCTTTCTAATTGTTGACGCAATGGAAACCCTCCCTGATTAAAGCAATCGCTTACAGGGAGGGTTTTGCGTTAACGAGTAGGTATCGTGATAGTGTTAAAAGTCCAGGTTTTTGGTTTTTGTTTGCCCCGGGGAGAGCTGTCGCCCGGGTCTATAATTTTTTTAAAGTTTTTCCTGCTTGAACGTGGTTTTTTTGGGGATTGCTGGTAGCTTGGTACAACGTCAACGATTAATAAGGAGGACAGTATGTCTTTAGATTGGGATCTATCTCAGATCCGTGACTACAAAGAAATATGGGTGGATGCCCATTATCCCGGTTTCGGGAAAGAGTATCCGGTTTTTCAAGTGAAGTGTTCAAGCGGACACGTCATTGAGGAAGTCAAGTTTGGCTTTGACGCTGACAATGGCTGGTATACCCCAAGACCAGATATGGAAAGTGAATCTGAAAAGGGTTTGTATCTTGCAAGGCTTGAGGCTTGGTTAGAAACTGTACGAACTCATAAAATGATACAACTTGGATTGATCACTAAGTTGAGCAGCATCACTGAAAAGAATATTGAAACGTGGTTAGAGCGTTGCAAAATGTTGAAAGAAGCTGGTTGTATTCGGGAAGTAACCGAGGAGCTGTGTGTTGTCAATGAAGATACTTTGACGTTGGATCACGACTACGAAACCCGGGTTGATTTTACCTACGAAGATTTCGATAGGCGTATTGGCTTGTCAACGAATTGCTCGACTTTAGGTAAGAGAGATTTTGCTGCTTTTGTTAAAGGGATTGAGGACAGAAAGAAGGTCGCTTGATGCTTGAAATACTTTTAGCTAAGAGAATTAGGGCATGTAACTGTTGTGACACTTCAGTGGTAAATTTGCGAGTTAAATTAAAGTGGCTTTACAAGCACAGGTTTTTGGTTAATCTTGCATTTACGCGTAAAAACTTTGTCGAATTTTGGCAATACTATTGGTGGAATGAAGTTAAGCATCCGTTTTATCATTCTCCGCTTGGGAAATACATAAGGCGCATTAAATCAGCGATTAGAAACGGTAGGTGATTTGAGTGAAAGGCTACACAATGAACACACAAGCAATAATCAAAGAAGGACAAAAGTTAGGGAGAGCCTTCGCATCACCTGATGAAGTTCAAGAAAGAGCTTTAGAGCTTGAGCAAGAAACCGGAATCACATTCAGCGGAGGTTCACCATACCGAAGCCAGAAAGGCACACCGGCAAACATCTTTTGGGATACTTACCACATTACAAGAGCAGAAGCCTACGAAGAAAGAGAGAGAACCTTTGTTCCTTGGTGGGAAGTCAAACTTACAGCAGAGCAGAAAACAAGAGCTAGAGAAATCGAGAACTATCGAAGAAAAGAATCCCTTGACCATTTCATCTGGAAATATCAAGAGCGAAGCAGCTACGCAAGAAGAAACCCAGTGCCAATAAGCACGCTCCGCAAATGGAGCAGGGAGTTCGGTCCTGACCTTCGCAAAGATCAAGACTTACGAGAGCTTCTAAAAAGCGTAGGAGAACTATGAAAGATTTATGGAAAGTACTACTTCACATAGGCATACTGGTTTCTCCCGGTGTCTTTGTGCGAACAACAAAAAGAAAAAGGAACAATGACTAAAAAATACATAATCAAAGAAATAAAATTTCAAGTAGCTGTAGACGCTACATGGACATGGGATAACCCAAACCTTACAAACGTTATAGACATGCTCGGCTGGGAAGAAATAGAAAGTAACCTGTCTGGATACCATAACGCAGTTGTGCTTCCCGGAACACTCCAAGAACACAGCGTGATTGATGGCAAAGTAATCCCACATGGGGAAGACTTTCTCGGATCACCAAGTTTACATTTTGAAATTTGGGAGACTGCTTACACAAGCGGACACGGAGATTTAGCGATGTGGTTCACCCCAGAAAAACACGAGGGATTGACTATGCGTAACCAAGGCAAAGAAAATTGGTTTGTTCTCGGACACGACGATGGTGGAGACGAGAAAATCAAAAGAATAGATGGTAGGACCGTTAAAAACGGTATCCGTTCAATTATCCGAGATAAGAAGGTAGGAATGAATCCCTTGCAAAAGCATCTTAAAGATATGCAACGAGACGAAGATGTTTCGCACATTCTTGATACTGATGACTGCGACCTCATTATTCAATACGGTTTATTCGGAAAGCAGGTTTACGCATAGACTACTTAAACGTAGGTAGAGGCTATAGAACCTAAGTCCGCTATTGGAAGCCCTACTGAAAGAGAAAAGCAGGTAGCGATAAATGGACTAGTTTTTCTCTTGCAAAGATCCTCGGGTAGATCCTCTCTCTACTCGGGGATTTTTTTGTGTATTGACACGACCACAAACAGGTAGCGTGACCACACACACTAGAAGTAGGTATCGTGATAGTGTTTTTAGGG
>VTLG01004146.1_pt1 | contig 35029 bp, 63 predicted proteins | sample 4694571 | NCBI WGS metagenome assembly VTLG01 (sample SAMN12604809, study PRJNA352737) | marine metagenome | biome: ENVO:00000447; feature: ENVO:00000209|ENVO:00000569|ENVO:01000036; material: ENVO:00002151; isolation source: viral sequences binned using virsorter ...
GTTTAATGGAAGATTACGATGAATATTTTGCTGAGTTGAATCCTTTAGCAGGTATATTAGGTAGAGTAAGTGCAGAAGCAAGAAGAAGTGCTTTACCTATAGGTTTAGATACTTTAGCTTTTATGGCAAGTGGAATTGGTCTTCCTGCAGCTTTACGAGATGCCGTTCAAATGCAATATGGTCCTAGACTTGTTCAAAATTTATTAACTAGACCACGTGGCCCAAGATTAGAATATTTACCAGGAGCTAGTCCAGTAACAGGTATTGGACAATTAATAGATCCAAACGACTTAATTTCCATAACAGATGATAGGGGACAAGACACAGGTTTTAGTGAATACTCTGATCCAGGTACCGCAGCATCTTACGAAGGTTCGTCCTAATGCCTAAAAACGAAGCTTTACAAAAAATAGAATCACACGAAAAGCTTTGCAGAATTATGCAGAAGCAAACTCATGACAAAATTCAAAAATTAGAAAATCAAATTACTAGAGTAGAAAGAATATTATTAGTATCTATGGGTGCTGTTATTACAGGTATGGGTGGTGTTATTTTAGTTTTATTACAAAAACTTTAATCTTCTCTGTCGTCGTGCCAACGTTCATTAATTTTACACGCCATCCAATAAGCTATCGGAATACATAATATAAAAGTTATTTCTGCTGCGCGTAATACACTAACATCCCACAACTTATAAACAATGTGATGAATCATTATGGGTGAAAACGCACCAACACATAATAGTATAGCCATTCTTATATAATATGGATATCTCATATATCTAATTCAGGTCTTGAATAGATCCACATATAATTTTTCTTGTAGTATTTATAAAATTTCTTATCTTTAAAATAGTCTGCAACATCCTCTGAGGGTACTTGATCTGATGAAATACACTCAGCAATAGTTTCGTATTCAGATTCTTTTAGTTTTTTAATCACAAATTATATCCATTGTCTTAATTCTTCTCCCATAATTTCTGTAGCAATATTAACTTTATTACGAAGTGATTTAACAATCTTTGTATCAATAGTATCTTCAGCGATTAAATCAATATACGTCATAGGTTTTTCTTGACCAATACGATCTATTCTAGCTTCTGATTGCATTCTTTTTTCAAGATCATAACCATTAGAATAGTATATCATTGTACTGGCACCTGTTAAAGTAATACCATAACCACCTGTTTGTGGAGTGCCTACAATAAATCTAACAGCACTTTTAGGGTCTTGTATTTTTTTAATGGCTTTTTGTCTATCATCTGTAGATGTATCACCATAATAAGTTACGACCGCATTTTCGCCATATTTTTTTGATATAGCCTCCACAATCTTTCTAATATCATATCGATAGTGAGCCCATATAACAGCTTTGCCTTCCATTTCTTCTAGTACATCCATTAACTGAGTAATACGATTGTTTTTAATATCTTGAACTGTGCCATCGTTAGCTGTGAAATGACCACAAGTAATTTGATGTAGTCTCATAAGCTGTGTAATTACAGTTGCCGATGTAACCATTTTACCATTTAAAAATGCAATGGCTTCTTGTTTCATTTGTTTATATAATTTTTTCTGTTCTTCAGTAAGATCAACTGTACGTTTGACAAATGTTTTTTTAGGTAAATCTAAACAATCATCTTTTAATACACGGTAAGAAAAGTTTTTTAACTTCTCTGATAATTCTCCTAAATTTCTATATCCCACTACAATTTCTACCGATCTACCTGACACATTTATTTTTCTACATATAGCATATCTTGTTCTAAATACATAATATGAAGATTGATCTAATAGGAAAGGATCCAAGAAATAACATTGTGAGAATAAATCTAAAGGTGATTTAGTTACAGGAGAACCTGTAAGTATTCGTCTATACTTTGTAAGTGGTCGTAGAAACACAATGTTTTTAGTTCTTTTAGCAGCAGGGTTTTTAATTGTAGTAGATTCATCAATACCCATTAAAGCTTTGTGACTAGATAAAAACTTTTCTGCGAAGTCCATACCTTTTTTAGTAGAGAACGCTTCTACATTCATAATCAATATATGTAGTTCTGCGCCTGTAGCAAACAAAGGTTTTAAAGCTTTATCATCAGGTTTAGTTCTCCATAAACCTACTTTTTTTTCTATGTAATCCGGCATATGTGCAGGTATCTCAGAGTCAAACCAATTCTTATAAACACCTTTAGGTGCTACTATTAACGCACCATCAATTTTACCTGCGTTATAAAGCATGGCAATATTATCAATTAATACTTTTGATTTACCTGTACCCATCTCCATAAAGTACGCAAAAGCTTCTTTATCCCATGACATCTCAAGGGCCTTTTTTTGATGAGCAAATGGCTTGCTTTTATATTTGTAATGCATATTATAATTTTACTTTCTATTGGAAGCGTATATATTATGTGATATACAATGTCAAGAAAGTAATTTATGACTGATGATAGGTTAAAACAGACAGACAAAAGTAACATAGTTTATGTTATTCAAGATGTGCCTGGTACAAAAATAGGAGCGCCTAAAATAAATATTATTGGTGCAACCCAATTTGGACAGTTAAGAGTTTTGCTTCCAGAAAATTCACAAATTATTTTAAGTCCTAGTTACGTAATATCAACCTTAAGGAGTAAATTAAAAAATTACACTTCTGACGATTATTTATTACTAACTGGAGATCCAGCTATTATTGGCGTAGCGTGTTCAATAGTATCTGATACAACAAATGGTAAATACAATTTGTTGAAATGGGATAAACAAGAAAGAAGATATTATCCAGTTGAGATTGATTTATATAAAAAATAAATCTTGACTTATTAATAATAAAGTATATATAGAAAGGCGAGAAAGTTATGACGAAAATTGATTATGAAAATGATAGAATGCAATCTGTTGAGCAGATAGATTCCGCTAAACGATTGTCTGATAAAATATTAGAACTAAAAGATTTAGAAGATGAAGTTGCAAACGCAGAAGCATCTTTGAAAAAACTCAAAGAAAAAGCAAGAGCAGTTTCAAGCATTGAAATTCCAGCAATGATGGATGAAATGCAGATTACAAAATTAAAGCTGAAGGATGGTGAGAGTGTAGAAATAAAAAAAGTCTACGGCGCTTCTATTCCTAAAGATCAACAGGAAGCAGCTTTTAAATGGCTTCGTAACAACGGTCTAGGTGATGTTATTAAAAATGACATTACCGTTACCTTTGGTCGTGGCGAAGATAACAAGGCAGCAGAATATGCTAACCTTGCACGAGGCAATGGGTTCGAACCTGTCCAGAAGATTGGAGTGAACCCAATGACACTCAAGGCATTGGTCAGGGAACGACTTGAATCTGGACAAGACGTTCCTGCCGACCTATTTAAACCGTTTGAGGGTAACCAAACTAAAATAACAAGGAGAAACTAGAAATGAGTGACGCGAAACAAGTAGCAACTAAGAAGGAAAACCTTCCGTCAGCTTCGTTATTCGAAGCAGATGCACAACTAGGTTTTGAGAATGTGAAGACAGAAAGTCTGGCTCCACCTATCTTAAAACTTTTACAGAATGGATCAGCAGAAGCACAGAAACGTAATCAAAATTACGTAGAAGGTGCAGAACCTGGTATGTTCTTAAACACTGTTACGAAACAGTTATATAATGGTGATAAAGGAATACAGGTTATTCCATGTCATTATAAACTAGAATACCAAGAGTGGGCAGATTATGGAACAGGTTCAGGTAGACCTGAGATGATCTATCCTGATTCTTCGGATATTCTTGACAAGACTACCAAAGGACCTGATGGTAAAGACAGATTACAAAATGGTAACTACATATTAACTGTAGGACAACACTTTGTAATTATCATAGGTGATAGAGGATCCGAAACTGCGATGGTATCTATGAGTTCATCTCAAGGTAAAGTTAGCAGAAAATGGAATTCCATGATGAAGTCTATTAGTTTAGATGGTAAAAATGGTCCTTACACTCCACCATCGTTTAGCCACATATATAAATTATCTTCTGTATTAAATACAGGAAAAGGTAATCAATGGTATGGCTACAGCGTAGAAAAAATTGGTATGTTGGAAGATGCTAATATGTATGAACGAGCGAAAAAGTTCTACGAAGGCATCAAGAACAAAGCATAATTATTATGGGCGGCAGAGATGTCGCCCATTTTTTTGGTGGACATGACAGACATAGATAAATTTATAGATATTTTTTCAGGATCATTTAGTGCATATGGTCAAACTAGGAAGACAGATGAGTTTGATGAGAGAGGAAAGCACAAAACAAAATCTTTTATAATAAAGAAAATTCCAAGCACACAAATGTTTCAAGACCATTTGGCAGGCAAAGAACCTGCTCTTGGTATTATACCTATTAATGAAGAGAACAAATGTAAGTGGGCCTGTATAGATATAGATTTATATAATGGCTTTGATCATAAAGAATTAATTAGAAAGATAACAGAACATAAGTTTCCTTTAATAGTTTGCAGATCAAAATCTGGTGGAGCACATGTATTTTTATTTACAGAAGTATTTGCACCAGCAGCAGTTTTTAGAAATAAATTAAAAGAGATGGCAGCTAAACTAGGTTATGCTAACGCAGAAATATTTCCAAAACAAAATAAAGTAGATATGCAGAAAGGTGGTACAGGTAGTTTTTTAAATTTACCTTATCACAATTTTGAATTAACAACACGATACGCTATTAAGGAAGATGGCTCAGCAATGTCGTTGAAAGAATTTTTTGAAGCGCATAGTAAAGTAAAACTCACCGAAGATCAATTAATAAATTTAGCAATAAAAGAAGAAAAAACAGTTGACAACTTGTTAAAAGGTGCACCACCATGTTTGGTTACTATTGCAAAACAAGGAATACCAAACGGTCAAAGAAACAACGCGATCTATAATTTTGGTGTTTATACTAAAAAAAGATTTCCTGGTACGTGGGATAGAGAAATATTTAAATACAATGAAGCTTACTGTAAACCACCACTAGATAAGAAAGAAATAGATACATTAATTAAATCAATTGATGGCAAAGAATATAATTATAAATGTAAAGATGAACCTATCGCATCGTTTTGTAATTCTAAAAAATGTGTGATGCAAGAGTTTGGTGTAGGCGATGGTGTGCCTGAGACAGAAATAAAAGAAATACAGAAGTATGATTCTGATCCTCCTCTATATTACGTAACCATAGGTGATGAACAAGTAGAAGTCGAATCACAAGACTTACACGAGCCAGATAGATTTTCTCTTAAATGTTTAGAACAAATTAATCAAGCTATGCCACCAGTGGGTAAATTGATATGGAGAAAAGCAATCAACAAGTTATTAAAAGATACAATACCGATTGAAGCTCCTGAATCTACAAAGATAGATGTGCAACTAAAAGAACTGTTAGTTGATTACACAATGAAGATACCGGGCAAAGATTGGAAAGATATATTACGTGGTTTATCTTACACAGAGGATGGTATTAGTTATTTTAAATTTAAAGACTTTTGGAAATATGTATTAAGAACTAAACTTTGGGATACAAAGACTTATACAAAATCTAAAACTGCTAGAATGTTAGAGACTCTGTTTGGGGCAGAAGAGATACCAGGTAAAATAAATAATAAAAGTGTGCGTTATCTTTCTATAAAACAACAGGATGTAAACAAACCTATTGTTAGAAAGACAAAGATGAAGGAGCCACCTTTTGCGTAGAATTATTATACCAGGACCACCAGGCACAGGTAAGACTCATAGATTGATGGAACATTTAGATAATGAATTAAATTTGATGAAAACAAATCCTGAGCAAATAGCATATATAGCATTTAGTAATGCAGCAGCGAATGAAGCAAAGAAAAGAATTACAAATGATAAAGTTATTGTTAGCACTATGCATGCTTTTGGTTGCAGAGAATTAAAATTAAATACCTCTTCTTATTTATTAAAAGGAGAGAAGTGGAAAGGTTTTAAAAACTTTTCTAGTTTATGTGGCGATCTTTCTTTTGAAAGTTACATAAACGAATCAGGTTATCCACAATATAAAAACTCTCATATGAAAATTATAGAATATGCCAGAAATAAAAAGCTATCACTAGCTGATGCTGCTGTTGAACTTGACTTACACTACAGTGCAGATATCTGGTTAACAGAACAAATCTATGCAGATCTTGAAACATACAAAGAACAAACGGGTATGTTTGAGTATTCTGATATGATTTCTAAGTTTGTCGAGGAAGATAAATGTCCACCACTACATACCGTCTTCCTCGATGAAGCCCAAGATTTAAGTCCTTTGCAATGGGATATGTTTTTTTACATAGAAAGCAAGTGTTCTCGTTCTTATATTGCAGGAGATGATGATCAAACTATTTATACATTTCAAGGTGCTGATCCATATATATTTATTAATTTAAAAGGACATCTAGATCCACAGATACAATCACGTAGAGTCCCACGTAAGATACACAAACTAGCAGAATCTATTTTTCCTCACATGTTTACTCGTTTAGAAAAAAAGTGGGAGCCAAGAGATGCTGATGGCAAAGTTATTTATAACGTAGATTTTTTCTCATTAGATTTATCGAAAGAAAACTGGATGATATTAACTAGAACAAATAAAATGATGGAGAGATTACGAGAACATTTGTATGATTTAAATTTACGGTTTGATTCTAAAGCGCAAGAACTATTACCTAATAAAATGTTAACTGCATATAGAACTTGGGTAAGACTTAATCAAGGTGCCTCTGTAAGTAAAGATGAAGTAAAAGATTTATGGGATTACCTTACAGTTAAACAAGGACATTTAGTGCGAGGTTACGCAGGTGGCAAGACTCTAGAAACTATTGACTCGATTAATATAGAAGGACTGAGAGAACACCACGGGTTGCGAGCGACGGGGAGCTGGGAAACATTAAATTTTCCAGAAACAAGTAAAGACTACATTAGAACGATTCTAAAGAACGGTGATGATTTGATGAAACCGGCTAGAATAAAATTATCTACAATACACGGTGTGAAAGGTGAAGAATGCGATAATGTTGTTTTATTCACTGATTTAGAAAGAATTATCTATGAAACAGCGCAGAGAAGCGCCGATCCTGAGCACAGAACTTTCTTTGTAGGTATAACAAGAGCAAAGGAAAAATTATTCGTAACCAATCAAGATTACGAATATCAATATAACATAGGAGGACCACTAATATGACACACAAAGATATATTTAAAGAAGCATTTCCACAGAACAAACAGATAGGAGGCCGACATTATAAATCTTTTTACATTCAACCGTATGAGTTTATTTCAAAAAACAACCTTTCGTTTTTTCAGGGGAACGTTGTGAAATATGTATGTAGATATCTTTCAAAAAATGGTATAGAAGATCTTGAGAAGATAATACATTATTGTGAATTAGAAATTAAAAAAATGCAGGACATGAAAAGGAAAAATAAATAATGTTTGCAGTACAAACTGAATGGGATTGTCCAGAAGACTTTCCAAATTTATCTGACGCAAAATTTATAGCTATCGATTTAGAAACAAGAGACCCTGATCTTAAAGCAAAAGGATCAGGAGCCATACAAGGACATGGTGAAATTGTAGGTATTGCTGTGGCTGTAGAAGGATGGTCAGGTTATTATCCAATTGCACATGAAGGTGGTGGTAATATGGATAGAAGAATTGTTTTAGAATGGTTTAAAAAAGTTTGTGCAACTGACGCAGTAAAAATATTTCATAATGCAATGTATGATGTATGTTGGATTAAATCTTATGGCATACCTATCAATGGTCATCTTATAGATACAATGGTTATGGCATCTTTAATTGATGAGAACAGGTTATGGTACTCTCTTAACAGTATATCGTTTGATTATCTTGGGGAAGTAAAAAACGAAAAAGCTTTAAAGGAAGCAGCAGAGTCTTGGGGTATAGATCCTAAAAAAGAACTATATAAATTACCTGCAATGTATGTTGGAAGTTATGCAGAGAAAGATGCTGAACTTACATTAGAATTATTTAAAGTATTATCCAGAGAAATTACAAAACAAAATCTTACAAACGTATTTGATTTAGAAACACAATTGTTTCCTTGTTTAATTGATATGAAATTTAAAGGGGTGTCTGTCGATATCGAACGTGCTCATAAGCTGAAACAACAGTTATGTAAACAGGAAGAAGAACTCCTATTAAAAGTAAAAAAAGAAACAGGATTAGATGTTCAAATATGGGCAGCAAGATCGATAGCCAAAGTATTTGATAAACTTTCTTTATCTTACGCCAGAACCGAGAAAACGCAGTCACCTTCATTTACAAAAAATTTCCTTTCCACTCATTTACATCCTATGGTTAAGAACATAGCAAAAGCCAGAGAAATAAACAAGGCACATACAACTTTTATAGATACTATACTTAAACATCAATATAGAGGTAGAATACATGCCGATATTAACCCTATCAGATCTGATCAAGGTGGAACAGTTACAGGTAGGTTTAGTTATTCAAACCCAAACTTACAACAAATACCTGCAAGAAATAAAGAGTTAGGTCCAATGATTAGATCTTTATTTGTTCCAGAGAAAAATCATAAGTGGGGTTGTTTTGATTATTCTCAACAGGAGCCAAGACTAGTTGTGCATTACGCAGCTACAACAGAACCAATATGTTTTGATAAGTCAGTTAAAAACATTGTAAATAAATTTAAAGACGACTCTGTAGACTTTCACCAAACAGTTGCTGATATGGCGAATATATCAAGAACACAAGCAAAGACAATTAACTTAGGATTATTTTATGGTATGGGTAAAGCAAAATTACAAGCAGAGTTAGGTTTAAATACTAAAGAAGAAGCAGAAGAGTTATTTAACACTTATCATACTAACGTGCCTTTTGTTAGAGACCTAATGAACTATACATCAAAAACAGCTCAAACATCTGGATCAATTGGAACATTGTTAGGACGTAGATGTAGATTTAATAAATGGGAACCTAATCAATTTGGTATGCATAAACCTATGGAACTTGAAGAAGCAGAAAGAACATATGGTCGAGGAAGAATTAGAAGAGCGTTTACATACAAAGCTTTAAATAAATTAATACAAGGTTCAGCGGCAGACATGACAAAAAAAGCTATGGTAGATTTATACAAAGAAGGTGTAATACCACATATACAAATACATGATGAGTTAGATATCTCAGTTGAATCTGATGACGCGGCAAAAAAAATAATTGATATTATGGAGAATGCTGTTAGTTTGGAAGTTCCCAATAAAGTTGATTATGAATCAGGTAAAACTTGGGGTGATATTTATGGATAATTATGGCTTACTTAAACGCAAACATTCCTGTAACATACTCTCAAATAAGGAGAGAATATTTATATGACCTTAAAAAACATCACGGCGAAGTTGAAGATTGCATTATCTTTGGTATTACCTGTATTACGGGCCGTCCAATCTTATTCCATGCGATTATGGAAAACGGTGCGATCTTTTACAGATTGCCAATTTCTGCGTTCATTCAAAGAGGATTTAAACCAGAAGATGTTCCTAGGTATAGACTGGATGAACTGGAGTTATGGAATTCTTTTAGTTATTATCCTGCTGTTACTTCTTGGGATATCTTAGACGGACAATCGGGTAAATATATAGGTAAAGATAAGAAATGGCATCCAGGTGCATATTTATTTACGGTTGACTTTGCTCATCCTGAAAGTAATATAATAGATACGGACCATTCCGAAATACCGCATGAACATAAATGCGCACACATACTTGCTTTAGATGATGGCAACTATGCAGCCCAACCAAATAATAGATTGATATGGGATATACCTTCTTTCACAGTTAAGGATGAAGTTCCTGATTGGAAAGTGCAAACATCAGAGTGGAACGTAGAAGATACACGTAAATGGAAAACTGAAGATACAGATAATTTCTTTTACGAAATTGAGGAGAAAAAATGAGTCTAATTTGTTGTTTAACATGTAATCATAAATGTCATTGCATAGGATCTGGATTTTATGCGAGCAGCACAGAATGTGGATGTGGTTGTTTTGATTGCACGTGTAAAGGACTAAAAATATTGGAGGAAACAAACATGCTTAAAAAAATTTGGAACAAAATTAAAGGTCTTTGGAACAGATGGGTAGAGTGGATGTTTAAAGGATTTTACAAATAATGGCTAAATCAAAAAACAAATTTGATTGGTTAAAGAAAAACATAGTAATTGTTCCGGTTGTTGGAGCAATCCTAGCCGGAACAGTTACTTCAGTTAGGTATGTTTTTACTATGACAGATACTATTCAAGTAAACAAAGAAATACTTGAAGGTGTAACTAAAGATATAGAAATTCAAAAAGAAATACTTAATGATGTAAAAAATAGATTAGCAAGAGCAGAAGCCACTTGGGATATGGCTGAGAATATATTTCAACAACTAGCAGATCAAGTGAGGCAACATGAATACGATATTAAAGATCTTAACAGGTAATACATTCTGGATATTATTTTTTTTGTTTGTGGTAACATCAGCACAAGCGAGGAACGAATATTTAAACAATGGCACAAACAATTGTGCTAGCGGAGAAATGTCACTATCTATTGAACAAAGAACTGGCTCTGATCAATATAACTCTGGAACACCTTACGAAAATACAGATGAAGATCAATGGTTAAGAATGACTTGGAGAAAGTATTTAGGAAGTGCATGTACTCCTGAGTTTAGAGCTGAACAAGAAAAACAACAAAAAATAAAAACCCAACTTGAACTAATTAAAGAGTGTAAGAGAGTTCCTAGAATTAACCCACCACCTCCACAATTTGCTGAATTAATTAATATGTGTTTAAGCATAGGAGTCATGTCTACGGCTAGTTTTGAGGATAGACCAGACGCTAGTATTAGTTACTGGACTGTGTTAAAAGATGGTTGGAAAAAAGAAAATCCAGATAGACCAGTATTTGAAGGACAATGAAGTTAAAAGAAAACACAGCTGTAAGCACAGATCTTAAAACAATTTTAGGTATTGTTGCAGGTGTTGCTGTTGGAGTCTGGGCCTACTTCGGTATTGTTGAGCAACTCAACAAACACGACACGAGATTAGAACTTATGGAAAAGGATCTAGAAGAAAACACAGAGTTTAGAATAAAATGGCCACGTGGAGAAATGGGATCTTTGCCCGCGGATAGCGAGCAATTCATGATGCTGGAGGATCTTTATAAAACAGTAGATCGAATTAATGCACAACTTGAAAAAATGATGAACAACAGAATTAACATTGAGTTTTTACAAGGACAAATGCAAAAAGTTTTAGAAGATATTGAAGAACTAAAAGATAAAAATAGAGAAATGCACTATCAAAACGGTAACCATAAATGATCGCAGAAGTTGTAGCCCTTTTATTATTTATAGGGCCTGACATAAAAGAACACAGAATACAAGAGAACATGGCTGCATGTTTACGTGGTAAGCGTATAGCTATGCGTGAATATAAACCAAATATACAATATAAATGTATTAGATCTAAAGCAGAATTAGAAGAAAATATTGATGGAACTAAGTCAATAAAATCGTTAATATTAGAATAATGAAACTTACAGCTAATATAACTCTTGATGAGTTAACAAAGTCTCAAATTGCAGAACGTAAAGGTATTAATAACAATCCTAATCCTGCGCAGATTGAGAATCTTAAAGCATTAGCTGTTAATATATTACAGCCAGTAAGATCTCACTTTGACAAACCATTAATTATATCATCAGGATTCCGATGTGCCCAGCTTTGCATAGAGATTGGAAGTTCAGTTAATAGTCAACATGTTGCAGACAACAATGCAGCAGCTGCAGACTTTGAAATACCTGGTGTAGACAATAGAGAACTAGCGTCGTGGATTAGATCAGAGTTAGAATTCGATCAATTGATCCTCGAGTTCTACAGAGACAACGAACCTGCTTCGGGCTGGATACATTGTAGTTATTCAACAGATCACAACAGACATCAATCACTAAGAGCATTTAGAGAAAATGGCAAGGTTAATTATAAACCTTGGTCTAGTGAATGATTAAAATAGGATATATTGATACCGTGCACGGTGAGTGCCCACACTGTCATGAAGATACTTTATTAGTTGCTATTGTAACTGATTTCTACAAATGCACACATTGTGGTCAAGAAACAAGACAATATGTAAATGGATCTATTAGGTATTTAAAATTAGATGATAGAGACAGAGACTTTATTCAAAAAACAAAAGAGTTAGACAAAAAAGATGGCTAAAAAGAAACCTATGTTTGGGGTTAATAATTACCACAAACGAACACCTAGAAAAAGACCAGGAAGAATAAGAAAAAAAATGGGACCAGGACAAAAAAGACCTAAGAAGTATAGAGGCCAAGGGCGTTAGTGCTTTGAAACCTATAATGATCACATTAATGTATTTAACTTTTGGTGGAGACATCAAGTTAGATACGTTTGAAATTCAATCAGATTGTCATACTTGGTATAATTCTAATGTAGTGGTGCATGAAAAAAAGAAAAAGACTTTTATGAGTAATCACTACTACTACATGTATAATAAAAAACGAGTTATTGGCTATATATGCGATGGCAAAGGTGGTGTTTAGACGTCACCTACAATTTTACAAGAAAAACCCACATATAATTTGTTCTTATTTACTAGTTCTTCACCCATAGAATCTAACAACATTACCGTTTCAACCGTGCCTTGTCTTGCACAGTCAAACCACGTCTCATAGGCACCTACCATCTTTTCAGATGTGCATGAGCCATCTAAGGCAGAACACACCTTTAGCACTAATAAAAAATTCATTTGACCTCTTGTATATTTTGAGTTAATGTCCTATATTAATAGAAACAATAAAAGAAAGGTTACAAGCTATGACAGACTTTAGCAAGTATAAAAACATAACGGTCGATAATGACACGTATGCGACAATAACAAAACTACAAACTAAGATTGCACCTGATGTAAAACTTAGTCGTAGTCAAGTAGTGAAAACATTAGTAAACGAGAAAGCGAGAAAATTAAATGGCAGACTTAGCAAATAGTTCTATACATCAAGAACATAAAAAAACACCTGAAGAAAGACTTTGGAAAGCTGTCTTATCTCAAGGAGTGTATGAAGCATGTTCTAGAAGATCTCAAGCTCTGCCATTAACTTATGGAGAAATGCGATCTGCATTTGAATGGGTTGATTTATCTAACAGAGACTTTATTATGGTATGTGTTTTTGCAGGGTATAATCCTGGTTATATTTATAGAAAAGCAAAAAATAAAATAAACAGATGGATACCGAATGGTACGTAAAATATGTAATCTATGTATGGGAAACGGTTACAGAAGAATATGGAAAGACCAAAGTGAAAAAGAAAAAATAACAATACAATGTGCAAAGTGTGAATCAGTGGGAGAAATAGAAGATGAAGATTTTAATTATGATTATAGTGGGATTGACTCTGACAAGCTGCAGTGAATTGTTAGTTTTATCAAGTATAGGTGGAGTAGCTGTATCACAAAGTCCTGCAGTAAAGGCCTATAATGGTGTTGACATGTTAACTATTATGAAAACAGAAAAAGGTATTAAACAACATGCATATGAAAGGATGAAACATGAAACACAAAAGCTTAAGCCAAATGAATAAAGAAAAAAGAATTGACCGAGATAGGGGTACAAGTCCTGCAGTATTGCGTTCCTCTGAACCTAAGCAACGACCTGAAAGGGTAGCGACGACGCTCGGCGTTAGAGATGGGGAGAGTATCAGACGTGATGTCCCCTCTAACGAAATGAAACCTATGACGCTTCAAGAAGAATATAGAAATGCAGATGTGCCTATGCCCAATGATTTATTAGACGCATCAAATACTGAAGAATTTAAAGATAATAAAAACGTTTTTAAAGATAAGACTATTAGCGATGATTATAAAAGTGGTGGTGCATACCGAGCACTTTTAAAAATGTTTCATAATAATTTAAAGGAGGAGAATGACAACAACAAAAAAAGAAGCAAAAGAGTTTGAAGAGATGTTAGATAAATTAAGAGAACCAATGACAAAAGAAGAAGAATATAAAAATGCAGATGTTCCTATGCCTAGAGGACCAAATGATTTAGAAGAAATTATTGAAAGACTAGAGTTTAGAAATAATGTTTTACATAAACATAATACAAAACAAATGGAAGAAATTATAGATTTAAGAGCAAAGATTGCTAAATTAGAAAAGAATGCAACAGATCAATTTAGAAACAAAGGAGAAATGTAATGGAAAAAGGTGAGAAAATAAATATTAAAGTATTTAATTGGGGCCCTTGTGTTGTAAAGTGTCAAATTAAACCTGAGTATGCAAAGGCATTATTAGATGAGTCCAAATCTAATGTTATTGACTTTAGAGATAAGTTAGCAGGACAAATAGAAGATGAAACATCTTATAGTGACGAAGCAAGAAACAGGATGGTTCCTTTCTTAGCTAAATATTTTGGAGTGTATGACCAAGCTTATCAAGGTTTTACTTTAAAAAAATATGATAAGAAGCCGGAGTATGTTTTATCTGCGCTTTGGATAAACAGACAAAAGAAACATGAATTTAACCCCCCTCACGATCACGACGGTAAATTATCTTTTGTTATTTATTTAAAAATACCCGAAGAATTAAAAAAAGAAAATGAAGCTTATAAAGGTAGAAGCGCTGGACCTGGTGGTATACAATTTTTATATGGTGATGGTCATAGAGATTGTATTACTTATGCATCATACTTTCCTGAAGAACTAGATATGTTTATATTTCCTGCGTGGTTAAAACATTGGGTAAGTCCTTTTACATCTGATTGTGAAAGAATATCTGTATCAGGTAATGTTCATGACTCAGTGCCTTTAAACAATATAAAACAATTTGCGCCTGAATATTTAAAAGATAAGGCGAAGAAGTAATGGACCCTAGAGATAAAATTTTTCTGTTCATTTTAAGTTCTCTTATCTCATTGATTATATTAAGCATTTTTATGATTGTGACTGATTTGCCTATAATTGATTTAGATGGAATGGGGCTTCAAGTATGAAAGGTGATAGCTGGAGAGACTGTCCTAATTACGAACGTTATTGGATAGAAGATACAAAACACGGTCATAAAATTACTATTTTATTTAAAGATGGAACAAAGGACGAGATAAATCTTAAATGGCCTGATAGAATAAGAGATAGAAATGGGAGAGTTAGTGTCATTAAGGAGAAAGTATAAAAACTCTAGTCTAGATAATAAAAAATGCGGTAGGTGTAAGCAAGAGTTTCCAAGAACTGACCAGTATTTTTATACGAGGAAACACCATAGCTATGCTAATGCAATTACTTATAATTCTTATTGTATTAGTTGTGAGAATAAAAGGTGCGCACAATATAAAGCTTCGGCTGAGTATAGAGAAAAAAGAAAAGAAAAACACAATGCGTACCGACAAACTGAAAGAGGTTACTTTATGGAACTATGGAGTGGTGTAAAGAAAAGTAAACACGGTAATGAATTTAAAGATTTTGATGAATTTTTTGATTGTTGGGTTGAACAACAGAAAATATACGGGACGAAGTGTCCTTATCTAAATATAGAAATGACAAAGATAAAAGGAAAAAGTAAAACGACTAGAACTAATATATCTAAAGACAGGATAAATAGTAATTTGCCTTATAGTAGACGCAATTTAATGTTTTGTTCTTGGGAAGCTAATGATATGAAAGGTAGTGTAACACCGAAAATCGCTAAAAGATATTTAGGATTTTTTAAGGAAAGATTTGGCAATGAGTATTAAACATAGAATAAAAATTAAAAATCCAATAGCTAAAGAACTTAGAACTCCAAGGTATGGATCTAAGGTAATAAAAGATAAAACCCTATACGATAGAAAAAAAATTAAAGACGTGCCTATCTTTGTAAATGAAGATGAGGAATATTGTAAACACTTAGCGAGGTTCTTTAAAGGTGAAGTGGAATAAAAAATTTACTTACCCTAAATCTGTTCGATCATTGGTAAATGATGCAAGACATTACGATGTCGGTGACGAGAAGCTGCCGTCTGTAACTACAATCTTGTCGGCAACACAGAGTGACGAGAAGCGAGAGTCTTTGGCTAACTGGATTAAAAAGAAAGGCAAAAATGAGGCAGATCGTGTTAAAAATGAGGCAGCTAAAAGAGGGTCTGCAATGCATAGTATTTTAGAACATCACATCCTCGGAAACAACGTCCTAGATCTTACTGACGTGGGCCAGGAAGCGCATCGGATGGCAAAAGTAGTCATAGAGAAGGGTTTCCCTCAATTAGAAGAGATATGGGGCTCTGAGGTCGTTTTATCTTACCCCGGATTATATGCAGGACAAACAGATTTAGTTGGTGTGTATCAAGGGCGCGAGAGTATTGTTGACTTTAAACAATCGAACAGACCAAAGAGAGAAGAGTGGATAGAAGATTATTATTACCAAGGTGTGGCCTATGCAACAGCTCACGATTGTATTCATGGAACTAACATAGAACAATGCGTGATCATGATGTGTACACCGGATTTATTTTATCAACAGTTTGTTCTAAATGGGGCAAGATTTAGGCAATACAAATGGAAATGGTTAGAAAGATTAAGTGAATATTATAGACAAAAAATGTAGAGAAGCTGATTTTCTGGCTGCTCGTTTCTACAAATTGGCAGCTGGGGACAGGGGTCGAGTGGCGAGGGACTGGTCAAATAAGGTCAAAGAGGCAGCTGATCTGGTCAAATTGTACACTTTTGACGCACAAAAATGTAGAAAGGATTTAGCGTCAAATAAGGCTTATTTAAGCAAGGGTCGAAAAAATGTAGAAAATGTAGAACGAAATGTAGAAGCGGGAACCGTTGGTATTATTGACTAATAGTATGTTTTTCTACATTTCTACATTTTTTTTTATCAAATCGACGTAGCGCTTCTATAAATGATAAATTTATATCTATAAATGTAGAATGTGCTAAAACAAGGTATGAAACGGAAAAAGAGATACAAACACGCTATTATTAACAAAAAGAAATATTATTTTCATACTATTCACTGGCTCGACATCACCGGCGACAGCGGTCATAAAACCAAAGATGAAATGGATAAACTACCTATCTGTAAAATGATTACACAAGCTTATGTGTTTAAGAAAAATAAAAAGTTTTTAACAACATTTAGTTCTTACGACAAAGACGACGAAGTATTTAGTGATACAAACATATTTCCTATGGGTTGTATTGTAAGTATGGAAAAAATTAAGTTATGAGTCTTTTTGAGTTACTGGTTTTGATAGCACTCGTTCTTTTAGTTTTGTTTCATCAACACCCTCAAGAATCGGTGAATACTCATCAATTATCTTCTTCATTCGATGCTCTAATTCTTCAGACGTTAGATCTTCAAGTTTACCTGTCCGAATAATTTTTTGTTCTATGTAAAGTCCAGCTGCTTTACCTCTTGCAACTTCTGCATTTACAGCTGCTGACCATGCTCCTTTGTTTAATGCCTGTTGTCTAATCTTACCAAGTTCAGCTATATGTCTGCCGTAGTCCACTTCATATTTTTTGTTATATTCATCTCTAAGTTCACCTATGTATTGAACCACTAATGGAAACCTCTGTGGATTCCTTAGTTCCGATGCTCTGACTCTTGCTGAACCATCAGCATAGCCGGCTTCAATAGCACACTCGGTAGGAGTCTTACGACCTTCGTTAGTTACTAGAAGTTGTGCAAATTTTATTTGCTGTTCTGTTAATTTTTTTGGTAAACCCATATATTGACACATAAAGTAATTTAACGTACAAAGCAATAGGGTATCGGATGGGAGACTGGAAGATATCCCACATTATGCAAGGAAAGTTATTAAGACAGGCACTAGATAAGTTTATGCAAGGTGAAGTAGCACAGAATGCAAGAGTTCAAGTTGTGTTGCCAAACGGAGAATTTTACGATGTTAAAGGTATTCAACTTTTGGAAAATAAATTGATTGGTGTAAGAGAAACACATCGTCTTGCTATCACCATAGAACCTACACAATGGCATATGGGCAAGGTAGTTAAAAAGCTGTAGTTACTTTGAAACCTGAGCGTAAATTGTGGTTGGATTTGAAAAAAAATACGCCAGAAATATGTTGGAATCGTATTGAAAATCTTGCAGTTCCAGGCCTACCTGATTTAATTGGATACACCAAATACCAACAGTTTTTTACAGTAGAGCTTAAAGTTAGTAAGAGTAATTCTGTACGACTAAGTCCACACCAAATTGCATTCCACGTGACACATCCTAAGAATACATTTATCTTGGTAAAGTCTCTCGCCACTAGAGACTGGAAACTTTATGAGGGGAAAGATGTTAGAGAGCTTGCCGCTTGCGGCTTGAAGCTTGCAGCTCGCTGCTCGGGGCTTGACGCTTGTTGCTTGCAGCTCGCTGAGGTTGGTTCGAAAGCTTGAAGCTTGCGGCTTGCAGCTTGTAACTTTTAAATCTGGGCCTGACCGGGTAGCCGTTTTCACGGCACCAGTCATTATGAATATTATTTATTATACTATCGTATTTACGCTTAGCTGCCATACATCTCCTGGCAATAGTCATCCAGGCCGATGTTGTCTATGAATGGTTCATTCACCCTATCACAGCCCCAATAGCCTTCTACTTCTTTCGTGTTCAGGTTTACCCAGATCGTCGGGCCACCTCCTGCTACAAGCAGCTCTGCACTGTAGTAACGTTTTTCCCTGTCCACGATGTAACGGATGTCATAGACGTGTTCCATCCATTCGCTGGCTGTTCCCGTGCCGCTGGTGTCATCTATCTTAAGACCGTCTGTTATTTTTTGCGCAATGCTCTTGCACATCCTGCGAAGCTGCTCTCCGCATGTCTCACTCTTTTTTACTGCACTCATAACTTTTTTAGTTCCTTTCTGTTTATTTTTTGTAACGGATCTATCATAGCGTCAGATTGTGGCAAGCTTGTGGCTTGGCGCTTGTGGCTTGAAGCTTGTAGCTCATCAAAAAATTTCTGGCAACTCTTCAAGTATGCCTCCGGCAGCTGGCCATGGTCCTCCAGGAACCATGGCAGCAGGTCATTGTGTTTAATTCTTCTTGGCATATCTTTTGTGCTCATCCTTTACCAGAGCTATTAGTTCTTCTAACGCTTTAGCAATTCTTTTTAGTGTTTTATTGTCCATATTTTTCCTTTCTATATTTATCCTATATTGTCCTTTACCAGCTGTCAAGCTTGAAGCTTGGGGCTTGTTGCTTTGGCCAAGTGCTTAGCACCTAATATAATTTTGTCTAAGACATAAACCACTTGACCCCAGATCCAATTGCGTTGGTTAGGTCAATCCCTGCTACTAACAATTGGATCAGGGCTCAAGTTTGGCCAAGTGCTCCATCAGTGAGGCTGAGCCAATAGACTAATGGGTTATTAACCATTGCTACATTTTTATAGTCCAAGCTCTTGACCCCAGATCCAAGTATACCTACCAGTTAGCAGTCGGTCGGTTTAACTGGTCACTAACGAACCATCACCGCTTGGATCAGGGCTCAAGCTGGTGAATAAGGTAGTCTGAATACTATTGAACTTAGCATTGCTTTGTCAATTTCTTCGACTTGGTTTTTACTCACCAGTACTTAACCCCAGAACCAATTCCAGACCAAACGCATGCTAGAATGCCTGTCTATTGGCTCAGGGCTCAAGGGCAATGCAACTAAGGGTTGTCCTTAACATTGCCATTGACCCGAAAGGACTACAGGTCTGTTCTCCGTCCCTGTATTCCTAACTCAATATAAACACTTGACAAGTGTTTGTCAATAGGATAAACCTATATTATTAATAATAAAAACAGAAAGGACAAATGTCTAAAATAAGAATGAACACCGAATACAGAAACAAACTCTTTAATAAAATTAAAGATGTATTCGAAAAAGAAGAAACGCAAGAGCAACAAGCATTTTTACAAGCAAGAGAAGTGTTTAATGCTTATCAAAGAGATACTTTCAATGTAGCAAGAAAAGTTGTTGAAAGGTCTTACCCTACTGAAGATGTCGCTACACTACGAAAGTTTAAGAAGAAGTATGGCGATCCCTGTGATGTAGTAGCAAAAGATAAGTGCTTTTACTTTTCTCACAATGAAGATGTTGATGATGACGGTGATAAAAAAGAAACGCAATCACACTTTGACTTCGGACTATTTGGTAATCTAAATGGTAATGAGTATGGAGGTAGTGAGAACGCAGAACATTTTGCTCACGCATATTATAGGGAAGAACTTAAAGATAAAGGTTTGAACCCCGATATCTATGCTCAACAAAATGGTAAAGACCAAAACCCTCATAAGACCAAGCACGTAGAAGCAAACAATAAGTTTCTAGGTAAAGGTAGTTATGATGATCATATTGGCTTGACTAAAAACTACAACAATCAATTTGAACTTGATGTAATTGGAACTAGCCATTGTAGATCAAGAGCAATCGCTTGTACTAAAGATGAATACAATATCTTTTTGGCTTGGAGAAGTGCAAAAGCAAAAGTTGTAAGCACACACCAAACTTGGATTGATAGTATCATAAAGCAAACAGATCAATTAAAGATTGGTTTGAAAGCATACAGATATTTAAGTGAGGGTATTGAACTTGCTAAAGAACTTGGAATAGAATTAGACGAGGCAGAATTAATTAGAACTAACTCTACTGGTTTAACAATCTACAACCCTAGTAATCTTGCGTCTATGATTAAAGGTATGAAAAATAAAAACGTATCAAGAGAGGATAAGATTAAGGCAAGACTACAATATGAAAAACAAAGTGTAAATTAGCACTTGACAAATAGGACTATTTGATATAGGATAGTCCTATTAATAAAAAGAAAGGACACAATGAAAGCAAATAAACAAATCTTGGAATCAAAACTAGAACTGATGAAAAGAATAAATAAACTACTAGAACTTATGAACACAATGCAAGACAATATGGGCATAATGGCAAAAAGACTAGTTGCACTAGAAGAAAAGGTAGGTAAGTAATATGTTTTATATAACTTATTTCGCAAAAAAACACGCTAAGTTTATCACACGGAAAGGTCAGTTGGATAAACCTGATGGAACAAAAGGCAGAAGTTTTGTGTCAAAAAATGGTGACCAATGTTTAGTCTATTGGGATTTAGATGCAAATGGTTGGAGGAATGCAACGGGGAAAAGAAAAATTAAATTTCCTTCTATTGATCTAAAAGATTATGCAGAAATCAGAGAGAGGTTAGCATAATGGCTGAAATTATTGGAAGAACAATTATGGTATTGCTAGGATTTGTCCTAGCAATGCTAGGATTAATTTACGCGATTCACACGCAAGATGTATATCTAGGTATATTGATTGCAGTTGGGGGAGTTGTAACAATGTATGCAGGGCTACCTCAATGACTTACGTTTGGTGTCACGGTCCTGAGTGTCATAGAAGGAACACGAAAGATAGAGTTCGAGGGAGCAAGGGTTCTAAAGTTTTAAGAACGAGAAAGGTAAAACAACATACCGATAGGTCTTGGTATAACCCAAATAGCATATTTAATTATTTCTGTAGTCAGACTTGCATCTTTGATTTTTGGAATGCAAACGCACAACGAGTGATAGCGTTGGCTCCGAGAAACGAGCCTCTAGAAACACCTTGTGAGATCAGGACGGTAACAACACAGGATTGGCAAGGTCACGATTACACATATAAAACAGTTGACATTCCTACTGAATAGGATAATATAGGACTATGGAAACAAAATCAAAACCAAAATACAAAGTTTATGTTTGGAACAATGACGCTGACAATACTGAGACAGTATTCGAGGCGCCAGCAAAACCAACATTAAAACAATTGTATGAACTGATCGGGTGCAATCTTGTAGAACGAGTGTCGGGCTACGATAAGTCTGTGTCTAACAGAACGTTTGACATATGGATTGATGAAGAGGGCAAATTCAATAGCCCTGTCAAAAACCTACGTGCAACGAATGCATGGTTCAGATGGATGGAACGAACAGGACATATAAATATTCCCGGTGATTACATCACTGGCACAACAGTTTGTTACAAAAAGATATAACAACCATAGGTTGTGCGCCCCCTTCGGGGCGCGCTTCCCTCGGCCCTTCGGGCCTCGGGTAACGATAGAGGTACCAGACCAATTGTAAATTCCAAAGAAATAGAATATAATAATACAAGTATAGGTTGTAAGGGGTCCCACAGGTATACCCTTTATACCGAGTTTTATATAGTTATAACCAGAAAATACTTGCTAGGTTTCAAAATTAATCCTAAAAAATTTTGCACAAAATTTTTTTGAAATGAAAATCGATATAGAAAAAATAAAAAAACTACCTCCTGATGTCCGTAAAGACTTCATGAAAACTTTCTTACAATACCAAGAAAAGAAAAAAGAAGATAAAATACATGCTGATTTTATGTCGTTTGTAAAACACGTGTGGCCTGACTTTATTGAAGGATCACATCACAAGATTGTTGCTGAAAAATTTAATCAGTTAGCCGAAGGCAAATTAAAAAGATTGATAATCAACATGCCACCTAGACATACGAAGTCCGAGTTCGCTAGCTACTTGCTGCCCGCTTGGATGGTGGGTAGAAACCCGAAGCTCAAAATTATTCAATCCACTAACACCACAGAACTATCCGTTAGGTTCGGGCGTAAAGCAAAAGCACTAATCGATTCACAAGAATATCAATCTGTTTTTAAAACAAGATTACGAGAAGATTCACAAGCCGCTGGTAAATGGGAAACACAAGGAGGTGGTGAGTATTACGCAGCCGGTGTTGGTTCAGCTATCACTGGACGGGGCGCTGATTTACTTATCATCGATGACCCACATTCAGAGCAAGATGCAATGAACAAAGAAGCAATGGAGCGAGCTTACGAATGGTATACATCAGGTCCTCGTCAACGTCTTCAGCCCGGTGGTGCAATTGTTTTAGTCATGACAAGATGGAATACAAAAGATCTTACAGGCAGATTACTTGGCGCGCAGCGAGAGGCCAAAGCTGACCAGTGGGAGATCGTAGAGTTTCCAGCTATCATGCCAAGTGGTAAACCTTTGTGGCCAGAGTATTGGAAGTTAAAAGAATTAGAAAGTGTCAAAGCATCAGTTAGTTTACAAAAATGGAATGCACAGTATATGCAGAATCCAACGTCAGAAGAAGGTGCTATTATCAAAAGAGAATGGTGGAAGACATGGGATAAGGATTGGGTGCCTGCATTAAAACATGTCATACAGTCATACGATACAGCTTTTTCTAAAAAAGAAAATTCTGATTATTCAGCCATTACAACGTGGGGTGTGTTTTATGAAACAGATGATAGTCCTGCTAGTTTGATGTTATTAGATGTTAAAAAAGGAAGATATGATTTTCCAGAATTAAAACAAGTTGCGATGGAACAATTTAAATATTGGGACCCTGATACAGTTATTATTGAAGCTAAAGCATCAGGCCAACCCTTAACTGATGAGCTTAGAAAGATGGGAATACCTGTCGTTAACTATAGTCCGTCAAAAGGAAACGACAAGCACACACGAGTAAATTCAGTTGCACCTTTATTTGAAAGTGGTATGATATGGGCTCCCGATCAGGAATTCGCTGAGGAAGTCATCGAAGAGTGCGCAGCGTTCCCGTTTGGCGATCATGACGACCTTGTAGATTCAACAACACAAGCGATCATGCGTTTTAGGCAAGGTGGCTTTGTATTACACCCTGACGATGAAAAAGATGAGGTTAAACCTCAAAGGAAAAGGATTTATTATTAATGAAACTATTAGAATTACTAAAACAACTGTTTGGCCAAAATTATTTAAATAAGATTATAGGTACGAGAACAAATATTGCTAAACCTATTAAGATGGATAGAAACAGTCCTTATAAATTATATTCAGATAAAGCTTTTAATGACTCAGAGTTATTATCTTTAATTGAAAAAAAATTACAAGAGTATGGGCCTTATGTTCTTTCAAATAAAAATGCATCAGAAGTAAAAAACTTTGAGATGAATGCGAGAAGACTTCTTATTGCTAAGAACAAAGGAAAAGTAACAACAGAAAAACCTGAAGCAAAGATTCTTGACATTGGAACAAAAAAGAAAGTTGATAACACAGGAATTATGAAATTAAAACAAGAGCTTGGTTTACCTGAAGGTGTTGAGCCAGGAAGTACAGTAGACAAAGCTATTAAAGAATCTGCTGAATACAAAATGAAACAACAAGGTGTGAAATCTATATTAGACGAAAAATATGTCTTACCAAAATCTCAACTAACTCTTGAAGAAGAGGCCGCGATAGCCAAGATAAATGAGAGAATGGCAAGAAATTACAGCGCAGTTACAGAAGGGAAACGAAGAGCTGTTCTTAGACAAGTCTTATTAAAAGATGAACGTATTAATTTACCAGAGAATGTAAGAAAAAGTTTAGATAGTTACGCCGACTTAAAAGGTGGTGGTGATCAAAACATGGATCCGTTAAAAGTTTTTGAAAATTATTACGAAAGAGATGATGAAGTGTTGGGCACACTAGATGGCATTATTGATACAGCTAGAAATGAATTTGAAGCAGCGGATACATTCTTATCTGCTAAAAACTTTAAAGTAAAAAAACCTGATCCAGAAGATTTAGCTGAGGGTGGCAGACCTGGTTATGGCTATGGTACAGGATTAAAACTTATTAACATTCTTAAAAAACAAGGGACTAACGCAATGAAAGAAATTAAAAGATCTATAGATAATATTTTTCCTACTGGCGATGCAAAGTATGATGCTGATGTAGTAGTTGATGAAATAATGGAAAATCTTAATATAGATAGAGATGCTGTTGATGGATATGATATTATGGATCTTTATAGCAAAGCTTACAGTACTTTAACAAAACAAAGATTTGATGCAAAACAACTTGCGAAGTCTATAAATCAAAGAGGCAAAAGCACTGTTACAACTGCTGACAAAGTTCCTACACCCAAGAAAACTTTAAAAAGTATTGAAGAGACGGGTACTATAGATATTTCTGATGCGGATATAGCTGAAGAATTTAAAAATTTTATGAAACGAAATGACCCTGAAAGTTATGAAAAACTAGAAGCTATGATGGCTAAAGTTAATACAAAAACCAGAACAGATAATGCAGGTGGCGGTCTAAATTATTTAATGGGGTTATAGTATGGCCTCAGAACTTTTAAAAAGAAATGCTCTAATCCAAAAATTAAAAGAACCAGATGTTCCTGAAATTAATTTTGATTTACAGTCAACTGGTTTTGAAGAACTATTTACATTACCAGAACCTAAGCCAGAAGAACTTTTAAATATTCAAGAAGAAAATAGAAAAGGAAGATTGTTAGACGCATTAAATATAATAGGTGGTGGTCTTGAAGATACGTCTTTAGATTTTATTAAGAGAGAAGAACTTAATATAGGAACTAGACCTGAAAATATTAACACGCCTCGTGAAAATTTAAAACGATTGGCAGAACTTATTCAACAAGCTGACATTGATGATGAGCTAGAATATTTAATGTTAACTCCTAAAGAACAATTAAAACAAGCTAAACGACTTAATAGAAAAAAAATAGTAAGACACAAGAAAGGTAAAATGACGGCAGCTTTGCGTCACGACTTTAATAGACTAAGAACAGATGAAAACTCTATTAGAATGGTTGCTAATTTATTAGGAGAAGATGTTGAGTATATTTTAGATATTATTGACGAGGCAGAGAATTATTCAAGTGAGGCTAAAATGAAAGCTATGCTGGGTGGCAGCCGAATAAAAGAAAAAAACACTAGAGCAAAATTTGAAAAGATAGAAAAATGGATGACATCTAATGCTAAAAAATTTGATGACCCAGCTGACCTAAAAAAAGCAATTAATAAAAGATTTGGTTCTAATAATATTTTAAATCAAACAGCTAAGAAAAATGGAATACCCTTATTCACTCAAGGTTTTACTAATGAGATATTAGGTCTAAAAGGTTTTAGTGGAGATACTAGTAGATTAACAAGTACATTATTAGATAATGTTTACAAAACAACTATATATAATTTTAATTCTAAAGTTAGAAAACAACTTACAAAAGAAATTACAAATGTTTTATCTGGAGGCCCTGCAAAAGTTACAGAAGAGGCAAGAACAAAAATTAAAAATAATCCTTTATTAAAAAAGTTTGGATTTGATCAACAAATAAACGGACCTATAGCAAAATTATTGTTTAAAGAAATAGGAGAAGATATGTATAAAAATATTCAAACTTTTAAACAACCTAGAATTGGAACAGATGGTTTATTAAAATATTTAGCCGACGAAGTTAACCCTAAATATAAATCTATGTTTATGGAAGCTGGTAGAGCCATTAAAGCTTTTCAAGATCGAGATAGAGATGGCGCTGCTAAATTTTTAAAAAAAGGAACAAAAATTATGTATGACCATAAAATACCTGTTTCTCTTATTAAGAATGGATACGCCGATGAAATTGAATATGTAAAAATTACACCAACTTCAGAGTATTTTAATGCTGAGATTAAAAATTACCAGTTTGATCAACCTGTAAATAAACTTTTACGTAAATACGAAAAAGCAACAGGACCTCAAAAAAATATTTTATTTAATGAAATCTTAAACAAGAAAGATGACTTTAGTAAAAAATACGGTGGTTATCTAGATGATGTTTCAATAACAAAAGATAAGGTAGGTAAGATTAAATTTTCTACGTCCGATAAAACTCCTATTTTTACAAAAGATACTAATATTATAAAAGAGTTTACAAAATCAAGTTTACAAACAGGGGAGTTAAATGAGAAACAAGTTAAAAAAATTCTTGCTTCTTTAAGTAGAAACCCTAAATGTAAAGCAGGATTTTTTTCAGGAGGTCGTGTAGGTTTTCAAGACGGGTCTGTAAGTTTAGACAAATGTGCCCTTGACGGAGCTAAAGTTGTTAACTCAGGAAAGATTAGACCTGGAGCTGAATCTAGAAACTTTGCCAAGTTTTTTAACAAAACATACAGGTTAGGTAGAGGCCTTTTAAAATTTGGAATTATACCTGAAGCATTATTTGTAGCAGGAGACACACTTGTTCGAATGGGCATGGGAGATACTCTTGATGAAGCTTTTTTAAGAGCAACAGAATTTTTTAGATTTGGTGATCAAACAGCAGAAGCAGACAAAAGGCAAATAAAAAGATTAATGGGTCCTGAGAGTGCAAAGTATATGCTTAACCTTAGAAATTTTCAAAAAGCGCAAACAGAATTAAGTGATGTTATTGGTGCTCAACAAGCTGATCTTGCATTAGCAGGAACTGAGTTCGATGAAATGAGTCCCGGAGAATCACAAACAGATGTTATAGAGAAATACAAACCAAAAATAGCAGAAAAACAAAAAGCAGTTCTTGATGCAACAATTTCTCAACCAGAAACTCTTTATGCTCGTTTTTTAGAAGATGAGTTTGCAGATATTAAAGGTGTTAGAAGAGGAAAACTTGGACCACAAAAAAGACAAGAATTAAACATAGTTGACCCAGAAGACCCTGAAACAGAATCTCTTGTAACTCCAGAAATAACACAAGCAGAATTAAATAAAAGAATAGTAGAACAACAACCAACAATAGCTGAAGATATTTTTGGTGATATTGCAAGTTTGACTAAAACAACACCAGAACAAGTTTTAGATTTTATGAAAGCACAAGAACTAACAGCAGAAGGAACAGAAACTGCATTTCAAAAAGTTAGAAAAGACCAGTTTGAAAGAGCTTACGAAGACTCTGCTCTTAGAGAAGCACTTTTAGGATTTAATATGCCTGAACCAGTTGATTTAGAAAATTATCAACCTTCTGATAGATTTCAAGATTTTGAAATGAATAGAGGCATCTATGCTCTTGGAGGCAGAATAGGTTTTGCTGAAGGACCAAAAGATCCAAACAGAAGATTATTTTTAAAGATAATGGGAGGACTTATGTCTTTACCAATAGTTGGTAAATTTTTAAAACCAGCAGCACCTTTAGTTAAGAAGCTTTCAAACACATCTACAGCAATGCCAGACTGGTTTCCAAACTTTGTAGATAAATTTGTAAGAAGATCTATTGGTAAAAAAATAGATCAAGATATTATGAAGTATGAACTAGAAGAATTACCCGGCATAGAAATTTATAGACATGACGACGGTAAAGTTTTTGTATCTGGTGAAAATGCTTATGGAAAAAAATATGAAATTGAATATGAACCACCGGGTTATGAAGTTATAGATGAAAAAACAGGCAAGGCTGTAAATAAACAAGGTGAGTTTATGGCTCAAGAAGAAGTGCCTGTTAACGTAGATCCTGACGGCAACGCTGATTTTGATGTAGAAGTTCTTGACAACCTAGATCAAATATTAGGTCCAGACACAAGAAATATGGAGGAATTTGCAACAGGTAAAACAATTAAAGAAATGAAATCAGGTGAGTTTTCAGTTGGCAAAGCTGAAGCTGACGCAGAAAGATTTTTAGACGAGGCAGCAGAATTAGATGAAATTGACTAAAACAATACCCCCTAAATCAGGCCCTCAGTCTGAGGGGTTGCTTATTAATTATAATACTGTTAAACCTGTGAAACTGGAGAAAATAAATGGCAGATATAGACAAGTCTCTACCAAACGTAGAGCAAGAGTTAAAAGTTCCATCACCTGAAGAAATTGAAGTTGTTGAACAAGAAAAACAACAAGCAGTTGATGAAAAAGGTGATCCTGTAGAAGTTACAGAAAATGAAGACGGATCTGTAGATATTAATTACGATCCTTCTATAGGTTCTGTTGAAGGTGGACAAAATCATTACGATAATTTAGCTGAACATTTACCAGATGATATTCTTGGAAGACTTGGAACTTCTTTATATCAAAACTATCAAGATTATAAAAATTCTAGAAAAGATTGGGAACGAGCTTACAGAGAAGGTTTAGACTTATTAGGTTTTAAATACGACAACAGAACAGAACCATTTCAAGGTGCATCAGGTGCAACTCACCCTGTATTAGCGGAAGCTGTTACTCAGTTTCAAGCTTTAGCTTATAAAGAATTATTACCAGCAGAAGGTCCAGTTAGAACACAAATTTTAGGAGTACCTACTCCAGAAAAAGAACAACAGTCTCAAAGAGTAAAAGATTTTATGAACTATCAAATTATGGATAAAATGAAAGATTACGAACCAGATTTTGATTCTTTATTATTTCATTTACCACTAGCAGGCTCAGCTTTTAAAAAAGTTTATTATGATGAAGCAACATCAATGGCTTGCTCTAAGTTTGTTCCCGCAGATGACTTGATTGTTCCCTACTCGGCTACCTCATTAGACGACGCGGAATCGATCATTCATCGGGTTCAAATATCAGAAAACGAATTAAGAAAACAACAAGTGGCTGGTTTCTATAGAGATGTAGATTTAAAACCAGGTCCAGTTAATGAGACCGAAGTAGAAAAAAAAGAACGAGAACTTGAAGGTGCATCAAAAGGTAGAGACGAAGATATATTTAATTTATTAGAATGTCACGTTCATCTTGATCTTGAAGGTTTTGAAGATATGGGTGAAGACGGTGAACCAACAGGAATTAAACTTCCATATGTTGTAACTATCGAAGAAAATTCTAGAGAAGTTTTATCAATCAAAAGAAATTACGAAATAGGTGATCCACTAAGAAAAAAAGTAGATTACTTTGTACATTTTAAATTTTTACCAGGACTTGGTTTTTATGGTTTTGGTTTAATACATATGATTGGTGGACTATCAAGAACAGCAACGTCTGCATTAAGACAATTATTAGACGCAGGAACTTTATCAAACTTACCCGCAGGATTTAAACAAAGAGGAATTAGAATAAGAGATGATGCACAATCAATTCAACCAGGTGAATTTAGAGACGTAGATGCACCAGGTGGTAACATCAGAGACTCTTTTATGATGCTTCCTTTTAAAGAACCATCACAAACTTTATTAGCACTTATGGGCGTCGTAGTACAAGCAGGTCAGAGATTCGCTTCAATAGCAGATCTGCAAGTAGGTGAGGGTAATCAACAAGCAGCAGTGGGTACGACAGTAGCTTTGTTGGAGAGAGGCAGCAGAACAATGTCTGCTATCCATAAAAGAATTTACGCAGCCCTAAAACAAGAATTTAAATTAATGTCCAGAGTTTTTAAGTTATATCTACCTCAAGAATATCCCTACGATGTTGTTGGTGGTCAAAGAATGATTAAACAAACAGACTTTGACGACAGAGTAGATATATTGCCAGTTGCAGATCCAAATATTTTCTCACAGACACAGCGTATTTCCCTCGCACAGTCGGAGCTGCAGCTGGCAACATCTAACCCACAGATTCATAATTTGTATCAAGCATATAGAAATATGTATGAAGCGTTAGGTGTTAAAGATATTGATAAACTTTTAAAACGACCACCGATTCCCACACCGAAGGACCCAGCGTTAGAACACATTGATGCTCTCGCTGGGAAACCTTTCCAAGCATTTCCTGGTCAAGATCACCGAGCGCACATAACTTCGCATTTAAATTTTATGGCAACAAATATGGCTAGAAATAATCCGATAGTTATGGCTGCACTTGAGAAAAATTGTTTTGAACACATTTCTTTAATGGCTCAAGAACAAGTTGAAGTAGAATTTAGAGGAGAAATGCAACAAATAATGGCAGTTCAACAAAATCCACAAGCATTACAAAACCCACAATTGCAAATGCAATTAAAAATGATGTCTGAAAAGATAGAAGCAAGAAAAGCACAACTTATTGCAGACATGATGGAAGAATTTACTAAGGAAGAGAAGAAAATTACTTCTCAATTTGATAATGATCCAATCGCTAAGTTAAGAGCAAGAGAGTTAGACCTTCAAGCACAAGAAAATCAACGTAAAAAAGACGAGGGTGAGGAAAGAATTAATCTTGATAAGATGAGAGCGATGATGAATCAAGAAAATCAAGACGAAAAACTTGAACAAAATGAAGAATTAGCAAAATTAAGAGCAAATACTTCAATTGAAAAGACAATTTTGTCAAAAACGTTGCCAAACGCTAAAGATATGGGCGCAGGAGGCGTGATAATTAAAAGAGAAGACTAAAATTGTCGACAAAATTTTAAAAAAAGAGTAAAGTAATTAACAAAGGAGCTAAAATGGCAGAAAAAAACAAAAAAGACCTTAACCAAAAGATGTTTACGAACAAAGATGGTTATGTTGAAGGTGGAATTGACGTTGAAATGACTAATCCATCAGATACACAAGAACAAGAAGTTCAAGGTCAAGGAAATATCTTAGCAGAGAAAAAAAGAAAAGCTAAGTGGTACTAATATGGCTTGGTTCAGTCTAGCAAAAATAGCTTTGCAAGCTGGAAGTAAGATATATGCCAACCGTCAAAAGACAAAAATGGCTATGTCAGACGCACAGCTTATGCATGCAGAAAAAATGGCCCGAGGTGAAGAAGCTTACCAAGGCAAACTTTTAGAAGCCCGTCAAAACGACTATAAGGATGAATTCGTTCTTATTATTATTTCGGCGCCCATCATTGTGTTAATGTGGGCAGTTATGTCAGACGATCCAGCAGCTATGGAAAAAGTAAAACTCTTTTTTGAGTACTTCCAGTCGCTCCCTAGTTGGTTTACAAACCTGTGGATACTTGTAGTTGCGTCGATTTTTGGTATAAAGGGTACACAAATATTTAGAGGAGGAAAAAAATAATGCCAAATAGAAGATACAATTCACAAATTAAAAGACCAGGATTTTTAAAAGGTGGCCAAGCTAAACTTGACGCTAACAAAGATGGTAAGATTTCTGGAAAAGATTTTGCGATGTTAAGAAAAAAGAAAAAGAAAATTAAAAAGAAGGTAGTGTAATGGCCGGTAAAGGTTTATACGCAAACATTCACGCTAAGAGAAAACGTGGTGAGAAGATGAGAAAAAAAGGTGCAAAGGGTGCACCAAAAGCAAAAGATTTTAAAAGAGCAAAACAAACAGCGAGAACATAATGGCAAAACTTTGTCCAAAAGGAAAAGCAGCAGCAAAGCGTAAATTTAAAGTTTACCCTTCAGCATATGCTAATATGTACGCATCAGGCGTATGCTCTGGTAAAATTACACCAGGTGGAAAAAAAGGTAGTCGTAAAAAAGCTGCTTCTGGTGGATCTATACAAATGGCTGGAATGGCTAGAAAAAAAAGAGCTCGTTGTGCGTAGGTATTACTCAGAAGGTGGATTAAGAAAATGGGTGAAAGACAAATGGGTAGACATTGGAGCACCGAAGAAGGACGGCAAGTATCAACCTTGCGGAAGAGCGAAGGGGAGCAAAAGAAAATATCCGAAATGCGTGCCACTTGCAAAAGCCACACGGATGACAAAAGGTCAAAAGGCATCTGCTGTCAGACGAAAAAGAGCAGCTAGTAATACAGGGCCAAAACCAAAAAATGTTAGAACATTTGCTAGTGAAGGTGGTTACATGGGACCAGCAATTAATTCTACGTATGCAGGTAAAACATTAAACAATCCATCATATTCAAAATATTATAAAGGGATATTAGATTAATGAGAAACGATTTTATAGTAAGAGAACAGTTTTCTAAAGGTACTAATCCACCAAGAACAAAAAAATATTTCAGACCTACAAAGTCTGGAGCAGGGATGACTAGAGCCGGTGTCGCCCGATATAGAAGAGAAAATCCCGGTTCAAAACTAAAAACAGCCGTGACTGGAAAAGTGAAGCCAGGATCAAAAGCTGCTAATCGCAGAAAATCATACTGCGCTAGATCACTAGGACAATTAAAAAGGTCATCAGCCAAAACAAGAAACGATCCTAACTCACGTATCCGTCAAGCTAGAAGGAGATGGAAATGTTAAAGAAAAAAAGAGCAATTAAAAAAGTTATTAAAGGTTTAAAAAAAGCCTCTAAATCACATGCTGCTCAAGCTAGAACATTAAAAGGAGTTATTAATGGATCAAAAACTAAACGCACTTAAAAAAAGATACGAAGCACAAATAGCTGAATCATTAGCTACATTGAATATTTATGTTAAAAATTCTGTAGGTATAGGCGAACATCCACAGCATTTAGAAGAAATGGATAAGTTGCTACAAGTTATTGTAGATGCAGAAGAAAAACTAAAAGTAACAGAAAGGTATGTTAAATAATGGACGATCTAGAGTTAATTACTAAGATACAAAGACAACTAAAAGATCTCTACCAAAGTATTGGTGATTCAATGATTGGTGGAGGTGTTGACAATATGGAAAAATACAAATATATGTTAGGACAGGCACATGCCTACCAATATATATCACAGGAAATCTCTAACCTGCTAAATAACAAGGAGCAAAAAAATGAGCAAGGAACAGTTATCGACCTCAACGAAAGAGGTCCCAAAGCATAAAAACGCTTTGGAAGAAAAGTATAAAGAACAAAAAGTTGAATCTGTTGAAGAAAAAAGAATAGATGAAACTAATGTAGCAAACATTCAAGATGAACTACCTATCCCTTCAGGATGGAGACTTTTAGTTTTACCTTTTACACCAAAAGAAAAAACTAAAGGTGGTATTATCATTGCACAAGAAGCTTTAGATAAAGCTAGAATAGCAACTAATTGTGGTTATGTTGTTAAAATGGGACCAATGGCATATGGAGATAAAGAAAAATTTCCAAGTGGCCCTTGGTGTAAAAAAGGAGATTGGGTGATTTTTGCAAGATATGCAGGATCACGTTTACCAATAGAAGGTGGAGAAGTCCGTCTTCTTAACGACGATGAGGTTTTGGGTACGATTAAAGATCCAGAATCTGTATTGCATTACATTTAACATAGGAGGAAACTATGCAAGAAGAAGAAAATAAAAAAGGTCCTATGGTTGACATAGATACTTCTGGTCCAGGAGCTGACGTTGAGCTTGAAGAAAAGAAACCAGAAGGTGAAGTTGAAACTGTAGAAACTAAAGAAGAAGACTCTAGCCCCGCGCCACAAGCAGAGGAACCTAGAGAAGAGAAAGCAGAAGGCAGCGACGCGCAGCCAGAAGCTAAACAGGAAAAGAAAGAAGAATTAGAAACGTATTCAAAAGACGTTCAACGAAGAATAGCTAAACTCACAAAAAAATGGAGAGAAGCAGAGAGACAAAAAGATGAAGCTTTATCTTTTGCTAGAAACCAAAAAGATCAAAAAGAAAAACTTCAAAAAAAATATTCTAGAGTTGAACAAGCTGGTGTTAAAGACAGAGAACAAAGAATTACCTCTGGTCTACAAGCAGCAGCGGCTAAGTTAGCAGCAGCTAAAGAGGCAGGAGATCTTGCAGCTGAAGTTGAAGCTAATAAAGAGATTGCAAGACTTGGATATGAAGAAGCAAGACTAAATGAAGCAAAAGCAGCATATGAAGATATGGCTAAAGCTGAACCAAAAGAAACGGAAATACCTAAAGTATCTCCACAACAAACGGCTCAACCTGATCCAAAAGCGGAAGCATGGGGAGCTAGAAACAAGTGGTTTGGTACAGATACAGCTATGACATATACTGCATTTGATCTACACAAAAACCTAGTGGAACAAGAAGGATTTGATCCTCAGACTGACGAATATTATGCGGAGATCGACAAAAGAATAAGAGTTGCATTTCCAAATAAATTTGATACAACTGATGGTAAGGTTCAAAATGATACGACCAAACCGACACAAATAGTAGCTTCAGCGAAGCGAAGTGTAAACAAATCTGGTCGCAGAACTGTGAGACTCACCCCTTCTCAAGTTGCTATCGCTAAAAAATTAGGAGTGCCATTAGAAGATTATGCAAAACAACTAAAAATCACGAAGGAGGTATAGCATATGAAAAATGATAAAATGAAAACCCCACGTGCGAGCCAGTCAAGAGAAAAAGATAAAAAACCTCAGACTTGGACTCCACCATCTAACTTAGATGCACCACCTGCGCCAGACGGATTCAGGCACAGATGGATACGAACTGAAGTTTTAGGATTTGACGATACTAAAAACATGTCAGGTAAAATGAGATCCGG
>VTLG01007671.1_pt1 | contig 35021 bp, 56 predicted proteins | sample 4694571 | NCBI WGS metagenome assembly VTLG01 (sample SAMN12604809, study PRJNA352737) | marine metagenome | biome: ENVO:00000447; feature: ENVO:00000209|ENVO:00000569|ENVO:01000036; material: ENVO:00002151; isolation source: viral sequences binned using virsorter ...
CACCAAAGACGCCTTGATAAACTTGGCGTCTAACTCTTTTTTTTATTATCTGATATTTCGTCAGGTATGGGAGGTGAAAGAATATGAGTGATATGAAAAAATGCAAAAAACATGATAAGAAATTACCCTGCAAAGAATGTGTCAGAGAAGACGCAGAGAGGCGAGCTCTCAATGCAGCCAATAGAATAGCACGAAACTTGGGATTTTAATCCCCCCTCTTTTTTTTATTTATTCAATAGTATCCATAGTATCCACAGATCGCATATTATAAATATATGTAAATACATCCACTTTGTAATTACATGACTAAAGAACAAATCGACAAAAAATACGATACTGAGATAGAGAAGGCAAAGGCAGAGATGGAAGCAAAAATATCTGCAATAGAAAACGAAAGAGAATCTGCAAAGTCCGATATAGAAACCTCAAATAACAAAATGAAGGTTGCATCAGGATTATGGGAACTCGGACACAGCAGTGAGCAGATATCACACATACTACACATACCAAACGACAAAGAGTTAAAGAGAATAATCAGAGGAACAAAAGCACCTGACTACAGAGAATTAGTTAAGAGTCACGAAAGCAATAACTCTGATTACAGACAGGGTGGAGACTTACACCACCTACACGAAACCTATCCATGTCCGATATGCCACCCAAAACAAAACCTAACTAGACAGGAAGAGTTAGACGACTACAAAATGTGGTTATCACGAGTGCGAAAATCACAAGCAAGAGCAGGAACGTTTGACAAAGCCAACGAAATAAGAATGTCTAAAGAACGAGAGTTAAACGACACACCAGCAATCGAAGTGATAGAAAAAAACATCAAACCAACTCTAGACGACAGCATAGTAACCATGAAGAACGACACTCAGCGTGAAAGAATAATCGAGAGATTATCCCCTGAGGAGTCCTACGTGGGTGTTGCCACAGGGTTCAGCAGAAAGAGATGGTATCCAGTTCAAGAATGGACACTGCACAAACTTAAAAGGCTACAAAGTGAATATTTACAATTCATTAAAGCCCTAAAAGGTGTGCCATTATCAACTGCCACAAGACCAACTTTAGAAGAGTATCAAAGAAAACAAAGACTACTAAATACTATTACCCACGAGTTGAGAAAGAGATATCGAAACTCAGGGAATAATATTTAACCCCCCTTTTCTTTTTTTAATAGTTCTAATAATAGAAGTTATATCAAATTCCTATATGGCTAATATTGGTGAAGTCACTGAGCTTGTTAATAATGAAAAACTAACCCTAGAGGTTGGTGCAAATACCTATATTCTCATGCAGGATGTGAACGTAAATATTGACCGTCCAATTAGCAGGCAGACAACATCAGGTGGTGGGGTAGTTTACTTCTACGGATCAGGGGACAATTTTATTCAATTCACATTATTATGTTCAACACCTGAAATCGCATCTCTAAACACACTCACACAAAGAAATGCTACAACAGGAGCATTAACTTCCACAACTTGGAAGATTGTAGCAAAAAACGTCAGTGGTGCAACCAAAACCATTGAAGCAGCAGGAACTTTACCTCACATGGAGGTCGCAAGACTTGCAGGAGTAGGTGGAGTAATTATTAGATGTAGGATTCAGCTTACAGGCGACACACTATCGGTTTCATAGAATATGGAGTTCTTCCGTAAAACGGAGTATCAGCGTAGTTTTCCATCATTAAAGATGGGTCGTATTGCTCGAATGAGATTAGAATCATATCCACATCGAGTGGAAGAGTGGTTAAGAAAGAACGCAGTTGCCATTGCACACAGAACAATTGGTGAAGAATTTTTAAGATTATGCGATGACAGAGGCATGACACAGCGATACAAACAGTCACTTGTCATCGAATCTCACGTCACAGGGGGGGGTGTTAAGCTAAAGATATACGTTGATTACAAGGATAGAGATGGAAAAAATATCCCATTAGACCTGTATTTTGAACATGGAACACGAGATCATTGGATAGAGCCAAAAAGTAAAAAGGCATTACATTGGATTGACACAGGTGGCTCTAGCCCACAAGCGATATATTCAAAGGGTGATTTCACACAGGCTGGTGTGTCACGATTCTCAAAAGGTCATTATGTTAAAGGAATAGAGGCTAGAAATATTATGACTGACACTCATAAAATTGGTTATCCAAAATTCAGAAAAGAGCTAATGCGTCAACTAAGAGATTATATGGAATCAACAGCAACAAGTATAGGGGTTTAAAATGGCAGAAGAGGAATTAGAAATCAACATTAAAGTAAATTCAGAGGAAGCAGAGGAAGCTGTAAATGATGACTCACCTGTTAAAGAGATAGTTGAATCAGCAGGTGCAACAACAGGACAGGATACTATTGCAGATGAAGCAAAATACCATGCCATGTTTGGCTCATTACAAGGTGTAGGTGGAGCTCAAAATATGTTGGGTAAGGCTCAAAGTGCTGCGTCCAGTCCAGCAGGATTTATGCAAGGCATGGCAGGTAATATAGCAGGAAATTTAGGATTTATCAAACATTTTGCAAAGGCAATCCCATACGTTGGATTAGTGGTTATGGCATTAGAAATAGTCCCACTAGTAATAAAAACTGTAATTGAACAATTAACAAAGGCAGGAAGCCCATTCGACAAGAGATTCAAAAGGATGATGGTTGATGAACAGAATGCATTCTTTAGTAGGGAAGAGCAGAGAAAGCGACAATTAGGACTCAGTCCTGTAATATCGACAAGTATTTCAGGTTTTAGAAATCTTAACGGTGTAGCCACAACATGGACGTTAAAAGAAGTCCGTGAGCAAAATGGAATCGCACCAATTGGACTTCGTGATAAAGCAGGTGGGGTAGACTACTAATGGCAGTTAATGGAAACATCTGTATTTTTCGTGATGGTGCAGAAACAAGTGCATCTGAGAAGGTTGATTTTGACACAAGTTCGACTAACGGTGCTTCTGTAACACCTGACGCAAGATCACATGTTGAAATGTATAATGTCACAATGACGCTTGTAACTCAAGAAAACCCTGTGCCTGATACAAATAACCCATCAGGTCTGCAAGACACAGGCTTGGCAGTAGTGCAATATGAGTTAACAGGATTCTTTGATGGATCAACAGGAACAGCAGGAGGTATTGCACAATTTAGAGATTGGCTACGTGAAGATAAAACAAGCTCATCATATCCATTTGGCAGGTTTGGAATTAGAAATGATCAACGTGCAGAATATAATGTGGTGGCAACTTCAACAAAAGGATTAATGCTGGAACACTTTGAAACACATGATGAGTATGAATATTCAGGAAGAACAGGTTTTACAATAAGGTTACGATTTAATGGTGTCATTAGTGGGCTTGGTTAATCATGGCAACTTGGTCTTATATTGTTACATACATTGGTAGCGACACAAATTCAACCTACACAAATTATCCTTATTCTACTGACATAACGAGCAGTGTAATTGCAATTGAACAGATGACAGACTGTGGAAGTGGGGAAGTTAACAGTGCAACTTTAATTCTAAATGGGCGTGATGGAAACTTTATCACTAACGATTCAGGGTCGAATACGACTCCAAACACCCCCATCTTAGACGAGTTTGATAAGATTAAAATCAAGTTAACTGACAAAAATGGCGATGTTTATCAGAGAATATTCGAGGTTGATGAACTAATACCAAAGAAAACTATACAGGAAGGAATACGATTGGACGTTCAACTTCTAGGTCAGGAACGACATTTACAGCAAGTGCATTTTGCTAAGCAGTATTATTATGCGTCTGGATTTGAAGCATCAGAAGATATAGTCGACAAGTATAATTTGTCAAAGGGAAGTGCTCAGGTATCAGTTGAAAAACATGACAATACAATCTATAATCAATTACCAAAATGGACAGCAAGTAACTATGATTTTGGAACGAGTGAGATGGTTTGTTATGACGGATTGACAGAGATAATAGATAAACTCGGAACAACGATTACAGGTGGTGGAGCTAACGACTACTTTGAATTAGGATTTAATGATCCTGATAAAACAGGTGGAACACAGGCAGATACAAAAATAAACTTTAGATCATTTTCGAGTGGTGCATTCCCAGCAAGTTCAGCAAGTTATACTACACTAGAAAACACATCCACACTCCCAATTTACAACACAGAAGGCACAGTAGAATCCAAGAGTGGAACTGTTGTGGTAGGAAAGGGTGCAGAGTCTTTTGGGACATTCCCTACAAATTCTGCTGAGTTTGCAGGTAACCTTGAAACCTTTGCACTGATACCTGAATGGCAATCAGGTGTGTCATATCCACAAAATGTTCGAGTGAAACGCAACGGTGTAAGTTACAAATCTAACAATAACAGCAATACGTCTACCCCCCCTACGAACTGGACGCAGATATACCCAAGAGACCTGATAGGCAGTGACTTTCGTTACTCACCTTTTACAAAAATAGGAACATCCCCAAATGGATTTGACGGTTACAAGGCATGGCAGAATTGTGGGTCTGCACCAAATTCCACATCAGGCACATTTACCAAACAGGGTTGCTTTGATTCAAACTTGGTAATTTACGATGAGGATCATTATAGAAATTGGGTGGATTATAAAATTGGAAGTGATCCAGATGACGTTCCAGATGAGTATAAATTTAGTAACGGATCAGGTGGATACGACTTTTATCGTGGTTTCAGGCTTTTGGTAACAGGATCATTATCTAATTTTGACAATCCAAGTGGAACAGCATTAAGTGGATCAGGTAAGCCAATAAAATATGATGGAGTTGGATGGCATGTTATCAAAGAGCCTGACAGTAACGACCAAATTGCAGTAATACATGAAGGAAAAAATTACATCTACAGCACCAGCACATCACAGTGGACAGATGACTCTGCAGTCCAAAAGGGAAATGACTGCTTCCATGTGTATCATGGTATGAATAGTTATCAAGGTGAAACAGATTTAGCAAATGGAGGCAGTGCTCCTGACACAAATTATGGCTATAAGTCAGCAGTGGAAAGTGTGTGGGAGTTTATACCTGCATCATCACAAGAAAACCCATTAGGCGAAGTTCTGCCAAATTATTACTCAATGGGTGCTTGGCTGAACTTTCGTTTTCCATTCCCATCTAACAGCTATAACTCACAAACTATTGGTGAGTTTTATGGTGGTGCTGGAAAACCAGCACAGGGTTATGCACCTGTGACTTTTGACACCACAAATATGCACCTACTTTCAGACGGTGAGGCAGGTTTTAACAAAGCAAATTCAAAGGAACTAGGAACGTGTGATGCATTAAAATTTTGGATTAGATTAAAATGGTATTACATGTTTAATGGTAGTGAGACACAGACAGGTATAGTTTCAGCCGATTATAAAATGAGAATTACCTGCTATGACACTTCAGACAATGTCGTGACTTTTGATTTTGTTATACCATTTGACGCCACATGGTATGAATGTGTTGCACCATTATCGGCATTTAAGATTTACAGGGCTAGAGCATCCAATAGATGGGGTAATGTTGGAACTAACGTGATATTACCTGAGTTGGAAATATTAGAAATATTTGAATGGAAAAACCTTAGAATGATTAGTATTCAATGTCAAGAGCCTTATGACGCAGAAGCAAGATATGTTCCATCAGAAGCTCCTTGGGGTAGCCCAACTCTTAACTTATTAGCGAATGCAACAGCATATCGTCTTAAACTATCAATAGATAATTTTTGCTTCACAAAGCAGTTACTAGCCACATCTGGAGCAGATACCACACGAGATATTGAGCCTCGATTCTTAGAAAGACCATTTACTACTAATTTCCAGCAACTACAAAATGATGTGGACACGCAGGAAATAATTGAAAAATTCAGGTATCAGGCTTTTGAAATTGAGGGTGAAGGTGAATGTGATCCCAACTTGCAGTTTGGATATTCATTCTATCTTAAAGACGATAAACTCATTAATTTACAAGATAAAACAGATGACGGTCATTCAAATGGCTCTAATACAATTAGGCTGGTTGCTAAGAGAATTGAATACACAATCAATGGAACTGACGGTGGAACAGGGGGGTTTGTTCGCAAGATACTAGGAGTTAAGAGGTTGACAGGATAATGGTAACAGGTAAAGCAAAAACGAGAAAAACTTTTGGCACTAAGCTAAAAGACCAAACAAAAAACACGAAATATCTGTATGGAGTGGTGGGATCAAGTAAATCCCCAACAGCATCGATGATGTCATTTTCATATTCAGGTGGTGCATCAAGTCCACCTGCGATTGACGAATATAAAAGATTAAAAACAGCAGGTGGCACGATGATTGGTGCTATTGCCTTTTATCCCAAAGCAGCACTTATAGATTCAAACGGTGCGATTGATTTGCTACCATCAGGAAGTGGGGATTTAACAGATGATTATACAAGTTACTTGATGGTTACAGGTAATGGAAATAATGATGATGATCTTGTTACAATAAATAATGCTCAGCACTCAGGGCAATTATTACACATAGAAGCAATAGTAACAACAGACATCACGTTAAAACATAACACAGGAAACATATTCATCCCAAGTGAAAGTGATCACATAATCTCGGCAGGTGGGTTTGCAACACTTATTTTTGACCCAGCAATCCATGCCAATAAATGGGTTTTAATGAGTTCTTCAGATGGAAGTGGTGGTGGCTCATCATTATTATCTTCAAATAATACATGGACAGGAAACAATACATTTTCAGGTGGAACGTTTGCAAGTGCAGCAACTACCAGCACTAGTATAACATCACCAGCTATTTTTCTTGGTGATCAATCGACAGATGCCATTACTATAACAGGCTCTATAACATCATCAGCAACAAACGTATGGTCAGGAATTAACACGTTCTCTGCAAACGTTTCTATGACAGGGTCTACTGTAGCAATCGGTGATGCTGCAACCGATGTTTTGGCAATATATGGAAAAATGGGAAGTGACATCAATATGTCAACGTATGATGTTTATAATATTGACAGATTAAAGTTTTCACAAACAGCAGGATCAGGTGACACATTAACTACTTCAGACACAGGAATTGAAGCAATTTATGCAAGTGGAAATCCCTATGGTATGAAGATACAAATTCCAACAGCTAACAGTGCTATATTTCAACTCATGCGAGGAAGCACAGACATGTTAAACATATCTGCAGCAGGTATTGTGGCAGGTGATTCGTTGAGTATGTCCACCAATAAAATAACTAATGTTGGTGAGCCAACATCTAACCAAGACGCAGCAACAAAATATTATGTTGATAATAATGGTGGTGGTGGTGGTTGGAATGGAAATGCCACAGGAGACTTGGACATGAATGGAAACGACATTGACATGGACGGTGGTGATATTGACATGGATAATGGTGATATTATTGATGCTAACCTAATTACAGGTGCAACAACAATTTCAGGAACAAACGGTGTTTTTGCAAGTCTGTCTAGTTCAGGAACAGCATCTTTCAACTCAACTATGAATTTAGGGGATAGTAGTGGTGATGATATTAATTTGAAAGGAAAATTAGATGTCAGAAATAATCACTCAACAATAACATTAGGATTTGCACCACTTCCAACAGGCTATATAACAATAAACATTAGTGGATCGTCTAAACGTCTGTATTACTATGATGGTTAGTTAAATTAATTAGTAGTAAAAATTTAACATATGTCATGGATTCTCGTGTAGAACAAATGTATGTTCAGTTAATGATGCGTGATAAAGACCTCATAATACGTCTACAAATAGAGAATGAGCAACTAAAAGAACTTCTCAATAAAGATAAAAAACCTGAAAAGGTAAATGCTAGAAAATCTTAGTTATATTGTGGCAATAGTAGGATCAATTGCTGGTGCATCATTCTTTATTTCAAAAAAACTAACCTGTGCTGAACGCAATTCCAATCTAGCAATGACTAAGATCGCAGAGTTAGAACAACAAATTATCAATGAAACAAGGTCGGCAGATGATCATCACAGGCGTATGTATGACAAGATCGATGAGCTGAAAGACTTGATTATGTCTAAAAAGTAAATACATGTATATTTATATAATATTAGTTAACTCCAAATTGTCATGGTGTTTATGTCAAAGCCAGTGGCAGCAGGGGAAAAAAAGACTTGTCCAGTCTGCAAAGAGGAAGGATTCACAGTAGAAATTACTGCAGTCGAATCTGAGTATCAAGGCAACAAAAGACTAAGTTGGAAAAACCCTGATGGCACTGCACACATCAAAAGACAAGACGATGGGACATGGATGCACACAAGGTTAACAACAGCACCTGAACAATCGAAGCTGATCACCCAAACAATTTCACCTGAACTAGATGAAATTATTCAAGGGTGTGAAAAACAGATGAAAGAGTCAGGAGTGGCAGATGCCTTTGCTGTTGAGTACATGGCAGTCAGGAATATCCTGCTACCATACATACCTGAACGTGATCCAAACAGAGGAGTGATCTGTGGAAATATGCTGACAAACTATTTCGCAGTAAAAGACTCATCTCTACCAATCGAATTTGTCAAGGCTGCAAAGTTGGCTACTGAGAGGAAGCAATCAGAACGCTTATTCAAAAATGGACAGGTCAAGACACCTAGTGGTTGCATCCCAGTAAAAGCCAACCGAGTAGCTGAAACCGTTGAGGACAACGTTAGATGGATACGCCTCAACTACCCTCTTTTTTCTGATAAAATGAGTGCCAATGAAAAGATTATAATTTATCTAGAGTCCGTCTATGGCATAAACCTACCAACATTACCAATCCCACTTGAAACTATCACAAGAGAATTTAGACACCAAAGTGAGTTTAAGAAACTTGACGAGGAACAAAAGAAGCGTGAGGAATATATTAACAAACAATGTGCAGGGAATGGAAGTAGCACGGTTGACAGGGGATTATTACTATGAATGAAGATGAAATAGAAGATATGTATTATGCACATGAAGCTATGGCTAACTGTGTCCAATGCCCAAACTGTCTTTCTGACATCGGTGTGCTGGAAATTAATGAACATGTAAAACACTGTAAACAGGAATGCGATTAATTTTGGTAAAAAAAATATATCTCTGTAAAGGCGACCCACCATGCACTTGTGAAGCAAGTCATAGGGGAAAAATTTGTGAAGAGATGGTCAGGACAAGAAACGATGACGGAACGTGGAAGATGATCCAAGAGAAAGGCAAAGAATATTATCATGGACATGAGAAAGACAGCGATGATCCAAAAGAACGCTGGGTGCATAAATTAATCCAATGTGGAAAGAAGGGCAAGTTTAGAATGGACTGCAACGGTATTTTTGAACATAGGCAGGTATTATGCGAGGAACATTATCCAGAACATAAGGAATGGAATGACAAACGTTGTGGTATATGTGGCTCACCTCATAGGAGTTGTTGCTGTTAATGTTCAAGTATTGTAAAAAATGTGTTGCCATAAGACAATTCTTGCCTAATGGTTACGATGACATACCAAGACATTGTGATATTTGTGGATCTGAAGAATGATGGGGTGGATTCATGGAACAAGGTATCTAAATAAACCAAATATGTGCATGGTATGCTTTATGCCACCACAGACAGGATTTGGCAATCAATTAATCAAGCACCACGTTTCTTATTTTCCTGAAGTCATAGCATTCGTGCATTACGAATGTCATAAGAGAATCCATGACACTGAGAAACCAATTAAATGTTTTATCCAATACAACGAAGGGGATGCAAGAAAATTCTATGAAAAGAAGAAAGAGATGATGACACAATGAGAATGTTAAAAGAGATATTATGGGCTATGAGAATATCATGGAAATCAAAACGTGATCCATTTTTCGCTTTAAAAATAACACGAGCAATACTACGTGATAATAAGAGAATGTATGGAAAGTGGCTACCACACAAAAGAGGTTGAGCAGAAATAAATATCCCTAAATACAAACCTACTAACATGGACGGTCAAGTCTTAGTAGAAACGGAACTGCAAAAACGTGTGGATTTGAAGATATTTAGAGTCATATTAAGACTCACACCAATAGGTGCAACCGATGATGGCTGGTTAGATAAACATCCTGACTGTGAATGTTTAGAGTGGGACTTTGACACATTCGAGGCTGCAGAGAACTTTCAGATAAACTTAAAATGGAAGTTTGGGTTGGAAGAGTGATGGGATTGGCAAAACCTAACGATGACCCATACGAAGCACGTAAAGCAAAAAAAGAATTTATTCTTAAAATTGAGAAAATTTTTTCAAAAATTAAAAGTGATATTGAATTGGGCAAGAAGCCATTTGACGATTTGGCTTGGCTGGAAGGATTATTGTCACAGACAATTGACAGAAAAAAATATGATGAGTATAGTTTTGAAGAACGACATCACTTTATTGAGGTCTTAAGAATGTTTAACCTGATAAGAGAAGAGATGAAACTAGGACATCAAGTGGGTTTCCTGCCTGACGAGGACGAAGAGTATTTCATGGAAAAATCTAGTAGGAAGAAAAAATTTTTTAATGGATCACATTATGGCTGAACAATCCAAATGTTGTGGCATTATGTGGGGGATTGAAGTTTTAAGATGTTTACATTGTGGAAAGGCACTACCAAAAATTGTTAAAACTGAACATGATTTTCCTAATTTTCAAAAATATAGTAAATCGAAATGAAGTTCAAATGTACTAGTTGTATAAATGCCATGTGTGATAATCACTGTAGATGTTCCTGCCATAAAGAGGAGTTTACACGAATTGGCAAGTAAAAATTATGAAATCGGTAGACGGTTTGAATACAGAGTCCAAAACTATCTTCGAAAGTTAGGTTACTATGTGATTAGGTCGTATGCTTCTAAAGGAATGCTGGATTTAATTGCCATACCTCCTGCTGCAAAGGTGGGGTTTTACAACCAAACTCTAGGTATTCAAGCCAAAGCTAATGGATATGTCAAGCCAACAGAGAGAGAATCCCTTGAATCCTGCAAGGATAAATGGCAGATGACCATCCTGATCGCTTGGTCAGAAAAACATAAGCTAAAATTTAGGACACTGAATGGTCAAGAAATAGCACATGAGTCCTTAGATATATTGGGAACATTGTAGGAAATTGATGAATGATGATGTTTGTATTATTTTGAGGTCGTTTTAGTTGGGTAGAAGATCACGCCTGATTAAAGCTCGAAAATACACTGACGATGATGATGATGATGTTAAATACTCGTATTCCAGTAATCTCAAATCAAACCACGAGAAAACTCGTAAGCGTGATGTTGGGACAAAAGTAGATGGCTGGGTTATAGATGCCATTAAACAAATGTGCATTAATGCTGACGGTCAACTGTGGGGTTCATACAGTAAAACCGTCCAGAGATTATTGGTTGCTGGACTGCGAATGGAAAAAAACAAACAGCATCATACAACAATATCAGCAATCTCTGTCAAACCAATGAGGGCAGATGTCATTGGCAGACTTGAAGAAATACAGAACAAAATTAAAAATGAGTGGAGCTCTGATGATGATAGACCGATTTTATTACATCTTAAGAATGTTAGAAACTATGTGCTGGAGGTTTGGAATAATCCTGACAGAAGGACTATGGATAAATATGTGAGGGTTATCTGTAACATGTGCAAAGAAGTTTCAACCAGCAGGTGGGATATGACAAACTTCCTAAAACACAAGTTCAGGGAATGACTCTCATGGTTAAATGTAAATTTTGTAACTTTGAAAGTGATGAGTTACAATGGGACAAGGCATACCACGATTCAACAGGCAAGTGGCGATTATTTCATGAGGGACAGGGCAGACCACATGACTGCAGACCTAAACCTGAAGAGCCTGTAAAGATGGTCAAGTGTCCAAAGTGTGATCCAATGACACGTAAGGCTATGTCTGCAAAAAAATTACAGGAACATATTAAGAAAGAACACATTGATTGGGGAAATTACTAATGGTTTGGTTAACAAAAAGTGATTATGTTGATAAAAAGACCCCCATGTCTAAGGGTGATTATATGAAAAAACGCAGACTAGCTACGCAAGACAAGAGTAGAAGACGCTGGTGTCGTAACTGTTTAACACGAGTTAAATTGGAAAATATCATCACGGTTGAACAGGTCAGTGGTAAAAAAATCGAACTTGTTAAACAGTGTTCATACTGTGGTGTGCAGGGAAGAGTGCCACTCAAAACAAAACCAAAGGGTGCTCCAATGTGATGAACGTAGGTATATCTCACTCAGACAACTGTGTTAATCTTGCATGTCAGAATAAATTAACAGACTTTGAATTAAAACGACAAAACAACAGATCAATTAAACATTTTTTCTGTATCAAGTGTAGAATGAAAGGAATCCCAAAGTATGGAGAGTATGTGAATGTTAAATGTGTTCATTGTAGTGATACTAAGAAAATTGGCAAGCTTGGGGACTCGTTAATTTGTCAAAATTGTTTAGCTAAAAAGCGTAAAAATAGACACCTATACAATTTACCTGATGCAATGGAAGAGGTTGTTCATGGAATGTGAAAAATGCCAAGAGAGATTCCCTGACAGTCTAGATGGTTTGTGCGAACTGACCTTACACCGACTTGTTAAGGGACATGGCGAGTAAAGAAGTATATTGCAAGGTCTGTGGAGTGGTCTTGCCACCACCACGAAAAATAAAGAGACTCTGTGCAGACTGTGAGATTTCCCAATGAAGGGCAAGAAGGGAATCATACGAAGTAAGCAGAGAAAATCGGAAAGAAATTCTGATGATGAAAAACTAGATCAGATATGCATGGCTTTAGCAGAGATGTATTTTCCGTTTAAACGAAATGTTTTCCTTATCATCTGCGACAGATGTGGTAGGGTAATTGAGGAAGATATGGCTGTTCGTAAATTATATCTTGACAAAGCACGCTATCAAATTAACAACTGTGATATTGTTGTGGACGTACAAGGTCAAAAAATTTACATCGAATTGGACGGTGCAGCGATACATGGAATATGTGACAGTCCTGAATCTATTACAAAGAAAACAAGAGAAAGAAACAAACGTTATACACGAGCAGGGCTACTATGGTTTGCCATTAACGAATCATTAGCAAAATTTACAGGGTTTAAAAATTGCTATGGCGATCTATCAGCGTTCATTGTACTTTCATTTATTCAAAAAATAGTAGCCATAGGTGATATAAACGAAAAATGAACAAATTATTACTATGCAGGGTGTATTATGGCTCTCTAGGGCTGATAAAATAGTTGACAAAGACGTAAAATTTAGAGATGAGTATGACTATATCTCGACATCCTTAACAGGAAATATACAGCATGACAAATAGTTGCAAAGGAATATGTCAAAATTTCAAGGCAACACTACCACCAAATAAAATTCGTTATCATAATGGTCAGAAATATTGTTCTGTGTGTGGTTTTTTCTTTACACAGGAAGGTATCAGGTGTGTATGTTGTAAAACAAAACTTAGAACTAGACCGAGAACAAGACGCTGCAAAAAAAATTGGTTAAAGGAATTAGAGGTGGCAGGATAGTTGGAATTTAATCGTGTGGAAATCCATTTGGATAAACCTGATGACACATTCACTCTTAGACCTGTTGGTGATGTCCATGCAGGGAATAGAGGATTTGACAAGGAAAAATTTGAAAGAACACTATTGAAGATATTCAAAAGACCTGATGTTTGGACGCTGGGCATGGGCGATTATATTGACAATGTGATGGCTTGGGCTCAGGGTTCAGTTGACAAACGGTGGAATCCTGAAACAGTAGAACGAAGTAGAATGACCACAGAAGAACAGATTGATTATTTTGTGGAACAGTGGGCAAAAATTGCAGACAAATGTTGGGGAATGTTATCAGGAAACCACGAGTGGAAAACAATCAATCAAAGAAGATTCATCAGAGATTTCTGCAATCCTGTCGATCCTAATAATTTTAACAAAGTCTTGTATAACCAAAAATATCTCGGTAGAATGGGAATTGTCCATGTGAGAGTAAAGCATAAGAAAAAAACACTCAAAGATTATCAGATACTTGCTCATCATGGTGGCTTTGCAGGTATGCGACAAGGTGGAACAATCAATCGACTTGAGGACATAACAGCAGGGTTTGAGAATATTGATGTCAGTTTAATGGGACATACTCACAGAACATGGACAGCAAGTCAGGAAGTCATGGGCTATTCATATTATCATAATTCATTCTATCAAAGAAAAGTTATCTTGGCAAACACAGGGACATTTCTAAAATCATACAGCAAGGGTGTAGATTCTTACATTGAATCAAGTCCACGCAGACCAACTAGGACAGGCACTATTTCAGTGACATTTGATCCTTACAATAACGACATATTTGGACATGATTAGTATGGAGTTAAAAAATCGCAGTATAAATAAAATCCCAAAGAAGCAAGTTGAGTGGTGGGAAGATTATGAAGAATCAATGACCATCACTGAGAAAGTTTGGGTTGTCTTTCAGGAAATACCAAAGAAAAAATCTGTATTTGCGACACAGATAACTGCACAGGTCAACAAGGATAAAAATTTCAAATACACAAAGGATAGAAGAATCAGAGAGGCGATTCAAGATTTACTTACTGCCAAAAGGATTAAGCTGACAGGTAAGTCCAAAATCAACGGAAGAATAGTAAAATTATATGAAAGGGTGTAATAGATATTATGGAAACACCAGCAACAATGGATTTTCGTTTGATGTCAGGAGAGGGTGATTATGGTGAGTATTTTGGGGAAACAAATAGGATTGTGGTTTACACAAGTCCACACTCAGAGTGCATGCCTAACCTTCTGTCAACAATAACTCATGAGGTGCTGCATAAAATAATAACTGATTTTGTCGATCCCATTGACATAGAGCAGGAACATAACCTAATTAAGCGTGTAATGTGGTTTGAACAAGAATTAATTTATTAAAAAAATGTGCAGAGGTCATAGTCGAAACTCACTCTGTTACACATATTCATTGGTTTTGATGTTTCAATCCTATAATAGTGCGATTCAAAAATTGTGAGGTGGGACGTATGAATGTGTTGACACACTTTCGTTCTGTCAGAATATGAAATGAATTTCAAATGCTTCGTCCCACCTCTGGGAAGATCGCAGTAGGAAAACATAGTTGGAAAACAATGGACTCTGGAGGGAATCCTTACAAACCCCTACGTTTTTAGCATGAAAACCTACTGGTGTTTTTATCGCTAAACCACAGACTTTGGCATGAAGCGAAATCATGCAAAACACTTCACGTCTATCAGATGTCCATAGTTCAGGCATGAAAAATGTCTACATACTGCGATTAATAAATACATCTATAATACTTCCCTTATACAGTTGTAATACCCACACAGATTAGTATGTCTTCACAGGTGTTTACTCACAACACAGAGAAAATAATATGCCCACGTTGTGGTGAAATTATGGGAAAAATACAGCCTTGCCATGAGAAATGTTTTTGCTGTGGTGGTGAATTGGACTGTTCAGATTAATTCAACATCCTCATATATAGTGATTTTTAACAATAATTATGGATGAGAATATTGAAGATTTAAAGAAACACCACGACACAATTTTATCAAAGTTGCAGGATATTAGTGACAGAGATTATTCAACAAAAACAGAGTTAGTGAAGGAATTAATTAACGTGTCAAGACCACTGATTAAAAAAGGATTGATTAAAGGTTTAAAACAAACAGATCTTGCTACTTATATCAATGCAAAGTTAATAGAAAATGGCATAAAGTATGTTCGCAATGAAAGATTTTATGACCTTTTTACAGAAAACGAAAAACACAGTGAATTTGGAAGTAAATTAGGCTCTACCAATGTGAGAGCTCATGAGCATGATTTTGTAGGCGATCAGTTTGAAAAGATGTGTGAGTGTGGCGATATAGTTAGACTTGGAAAACATTACACTGTTGCCATTGAAAAAATCGAAGAAGAGCCTAATACAACACATTATGACATCAGTCTAAAAGAGAAAAAACAAAAGGAAGAACATGATCCTTATGAAAACCCATTCACCGAGATGTTAATCAGACAAGCTAACCTGTGCAAAGATATGGGTAGTTTGTTAGAAGATCAAGTTAAAAAATATTATCGTTACTCCACAATCCCAGAAGCAGTTGATGAAATCTACACTGATGAGATGTGTAAAAAAGTGATAGAGGACGTGAAATCTGCAGAAGCAAAGATGATTCATGCAGAGAAACAGCAGGATATCCGTCAGAAGGTAGGGGAATTTGAGAAACTTATGGCATACATCTTAGAGGAAACCACCTACAACGTGGCTAAGGTTGCAAAATTAATCGGCATTACACCTAAACATATGACCAATAATGTCACTCCTGAAGTTAAAAAAATGCTTGAGGATTTTAATTGGTTTAAGACGTTGACAGTCGTTCTTCCAAAAGACATGAAGAAGGGTGACATGCTAGGCATAGACATTGCTGATTGGTATGATCACATGCTAGTCAGAAAAGACCTCGCATTGGAAATGAGACAACCACTTCTTAAGTTCAAGTGGATTGCATTTTGGTAATATGGAAACAGGAAAATTAAGGTATCTAGCACTCGCTTGTGGAACAGGCTTAGTTGCACTAGGTGGGTTGATTGAAGTATTATCACCTGACATCTTTGCTGCAGCAATAATTGCCATTCTAGGAATAGCCTCTGCTGATATGATTAAGCATAGGAACGAGTAGATCGCATATTATAAATATCGATAAATACATCCTATTTGTATGGAATTACAAGTAGGCGACATTGTCTATTGTCGTGGCACTTATGCCAAGACAAAAGATCGTAGAGGATTTATCGAAGAGATAGTCGATCAGCCTCTCGTGAACGAACGCCTCAATCGTAGAGGACTCTACTCGATTTATGGAATTGATCCACCAAATGGAGACAATAAACTAGATGTTTATTTTGGTGATCATTCAGGGAATGAGTTAGAGCCAACAGGTCAATGGATGACACATGAAATGATTGAGGAGTATAAGAATCGCCATGCTCATAACAACCTGATTCAGGCTGATATGAACAAGGTGCAGGAAAAAATACGAGAACGATTTAACATTGTGAGTTAAATTTTCTTATATCCTTTCTTTTTTTATTATTATTTATGGCAATTTGTTATGTTCGTGAGAAAAACGGTGAGCTAGAATTTTCAGAGGAAGATCAGACATCGTGGGATCATAAATGGGATAAACAGGTTGTCTATTATGCTTTACAAAGAGATAGTGAAGACATTGAAGGTAGAGCTAAAGAACGACTTGCCACAAATTTGGCAATGTCAACATGGAACTTTGAAATTCCAGTAAAATTAAAATCTGTCAGGAGGGGTCAAACCCCTGACATTTACATTAATTTTGTAAGACAACAAGATGATGACTACCTAAAAAACGGTGTGCTGGCATACGCCTATTACCCCAAGACCTCAAAAGCAGGCAAGATTGTCTTTAATGAGAAATATTTGTGGTCACTAAATGGCAAGTCTGTCAATGCTCATGACGCATTTCCTGATCTCTATTCACTTGGGACTAAAACAAGAATCAGGACGTATAATATGGTGCATGTTCTAATACATGAGATAGGGCATAGTCTTGGTCTCACACACGATGCAAATAATGACAACAGTGTGATGTGGTTTCAATATAATGGGCAACTACATCTTAATGATTATGATATTCAAAGAATTACTGACAAGTATGGCAAACGCAGGTGGAATCCACGAGTTTATAAGTTTGTAAAAAGATGGCTATTAAGACGAAAAAATGGCTTGTAACTGCAATTGTCATGATAATCATGACCAAATAGAATTTGGCTGCAAGAGTTGTTTACTTGAACATATCTGCAAACAGGCAGATTGAACTACACCATAGCGATATATGCACTTGTATGGGTGTTCATTATTTGGGCATTTTTTGCAGTTGTTGTTCATGCAGATTATTATGAAACGTTGGGTTTGTATCTAAAGGAAAATCCGAACGTCTGCATTATGGAAGCAGACCCAAACTACACGGAATATCATGATGAAATATACGACTTGACGAGATCAGCGATTAATAATTGGGAATATACTCTAGTGCAGGAAACAGGTGGCGATTGGAATTTTCCCATATACCAATATCCCTTTGAATCACATGATAATAAAACACCAAGAGATTTCCCCAACTGTGATATTTTTATGACCTTTGAAAAATTCTCAAGTGGCAAAACATTGGGGACAACCTCATTTGATTATTCCAATTCAAAACACAAGTATTCCTACATCACAACATGGATTCACAACTATGAAAATACCAAGATCACAATAACGATTGGTGGTGAGAATCCATCTGTTTCCAAGAAGATTGAGCAAAAACACCTGCCTTTGGAAGCAATATACAACATTCTATTGCATGAGTTTGGGCATACGTTAGGACTTGCACACTATCAAACGCTTGATGATAATTGTAAATCACTTAATGAAAACCCATGTGCAGATCGTTCAATAATGTTTCCAAGCATTGATCCATTTTCTTCCAACATAAAACAAATTACAGATGAGGACATACAGATGGTTGTAAGAATTTATGGTGAAGATGGTTTTGGTTATCCTAATCCTGTATGGAATCCCAAGTCGTGTGATTTTTTAGACGGCAAACTTGACAAATGTAGATGAGTTATTGGAATAAATTCTGGACATGGTATGACAAGCATACAACAAAGTCACTGTTTGTAACTGCAATCATAATCTACATTCAGATACCACACATGATATGGAACGCAGATTTGTATTTGCAAATGGGAATGATTAGCCACATTAATCCTGTGCTAGATTTTTTCCTCTATGGTGTTGACCTGATTGAAGTAATACCAATGATCAACATAGCCATGCTAATCTATTCAAAAATAAAAAAAAGAAGGTAAGGGTTATCTTGTGATAACCAATCGTTCACTTTTTGCAGTTGCAAGTGCTGGGAACTTTATGTGATACTGCATTGTATGGAGTGTCTTCAATAATGCTCGTCTGTCTTTTCGTGCGTCTGTGCTGTGGTCGTAAATATATCTCTGCATGAACTCCTTATGTCTTTTGTCTAGGTAGGCTTTCTTTTTCATCTTTATTTGACCGTTGACTTTGTGTCTCATGTCTATGCCAAACATCTTGTCTGCTCTTGCTTGTATTTGCTCATATACTGATGTCCATTCTTTGCCTACGTTCTTTCCTCTGTGTAGTTCCCTTTGTGCGTCTCGTTCGAGTAAGTCATCATCCTGAGAACATCTCTGTTCTGCTAGTTTGACAAATTGGTTTAGTTCCCCAATACTCAAACCGATAATGGCTCTGTTTTTGTCTGTCATTAAACTACCCCATATTTTTGGGATTAATAAATGTATTTATCTAAATACATAATAAAAAAAAGAGGGGGGGGTTAATCTTCTTCCTCATGGAATAGATTAAATGCGACTGTGCCAATTTGTTCAAAGTTCAAATCATCCCCATTAACTAACTGCTTTAGAATCACTAAGTGATCCAGTTCTACCATATTATGGGTGATGTGATCTGCCTTCTCATTGCCACAGTTATCACACGTATATACTGGCTTCATTACCTTGTAGGCGTATTCTAGGCATATAATAATGTATTTATCTAAATACATTTAATAATACCCACAAGAAGGGGTAATTAAGAACATGAAAATGATAACACACAAAAAACTAAGGGAATTATACCCTTATGCTCTAGAGGGACATCGCAAAAACTGCACCTGCTACTGCTGTGGATTAAAGCGAGACGACCTATATCAAAAAGATCATCCTTACGAGGCTGCTCGAATGATAGAGGAAGCCAAGCGAAAACAAGCTGCCATAATACGACAGCACAAAAGACAAGTCCACGATTCAGAAGCCAAAATGACTAAGGTGTTAAGAGGCAACAAATCATACAAAGAAGATGACATATTGTCTTTTACTGCATTAGTAGAATACAAGATGGTTGAAAGACCACTTTTCTGTTACAAGCACAACACAGACAAATGCACTCAATGTGATAGACCATTAGTCAAACAACGAGAAGTCGCAAACCCTGAAGTAGTAAATCAATTTCAGGAACAAGATACAGTCAACTGTGGAAAATGCTTCCAAAGAATAGGCAGCCCATCCTTCGGATGCCCAGTCTGTGGAAGTTACGAGTATGTCTATGGCAGGATGCTCAGAAACCCAATGGACATAAGATGGACACTCCCAAAATACAAAAAATATGAAGAAAACAGAAGAGCCACAGTGGCACAAGAAAAACTCAAAGAACGACAGAGCAAGATAGAAAACCCTGAAGATTACACTTAAATCTTCAAATTCTCTTTTATTTTTTAGTGAAACTTAAAGAATTTAATGTAAAAAAAGTATCAATTTCTGATATTAAATTTGACGAAACGAATCCCAATGTAGTATCCAAAGACCAAATGGAAGCCCTGAGTAAAGGGATTAAAAAGTTTGGTAACCTCTCGCCTGTAATACTAAACGAGGATATGCAGATACTAGACGGTGAACACAGGGTTAGAGTTTATGAAAAAATGGGTGAGGATTCAATCCCTGCCTATGTCATAAATGTCAATAAAATGGATGGTAAGATGCTCAGGCAGATAATGAATAAACTACGTGGTGAGCATGACAAGAATAAAGACGCAGAGGAGTTCAAGGCTCTGTTTGATGCTGGTAAATTAGACCTATTCTCAAAGCTAATGGCTAAACCAAAAGAAGAGTTCGAGCAGGTATTAGAAAAAAAATTTAATATGGAATTTGAAAGTTCAACACTCGATGATATCCCATTACCACCAACTAAACCAAAATCCAAAAAAGGTGCAATATACCAATTGGGAAAACATAAGATAGTATGTGGGGACGCAACTAAGGATATAGATAAAATCATTGAGAAGAAACCACAATTATTATTCACAGACCCCCCTTATGGCATAAGTATTGTTTCCAAACTAGCAGAGGGAAAACAGGATGGTGTGATTGGTAGAAGTGCCAAAATGGGGTTTGTTGCACACACAGAAGAAAAAAGCACATTTAACGGAATCGTTCATAGAAGAAAATACAAACAAATTGTGGGTGATGATAAACCATTCAGCCCTGAATTTCTACTAAATTTGGCAAAAACTGTGATATTGTTCGGTGCTAATCATTATACAGATAAACTACCAGTTAGCTCTCACTGGCTTGTATGGGATAAAAAAGAGGGTGCTGGTCATGATCACAATACCTTTTCAGATGTCGAATTAATGTGGACAAATCTTACTAATAGGAAATCAGCCAAAATATATCGTCATTTATGGTCAGGACTATTACGTGCAGGGGATAGGAAGACTGAGTTAAAAGACAGAATACACCCCACCCAAAAACCTGTAAAAATGTTAGCCGAGATAATTAAGGACTATTCATTAGAAGACGAGGTGGTATTAGACCCATATCTAGGCTCAGGCTCAACGTTAATTGCGTGTGAAATAACCAAAAGAGTTTGCTATGGTGTAGAAATTGATCCTGAATACGTTGATGCTATCATTTTAAGATGGGAAAACTTTACAGGTAAAAAGGCAAAAAAAATTGGAGGTTGAGGTAGCCATACTCATAGGAGTGTGGGTCAATGCTTTCGCTAATACGATCTATTATATCAAAAAATGGAAAAATGGAAAAAAATAGTTCTATATTGACAGTAAAACTGACAATTTACGAATAGAAATTGCCCTTAAATGACAGTGAAATTTTGGTCATGCAGACCATTGTAATGAAATTAAACGAAAAGGAGTCCCTTGCGTGGATACGTTCCCACCAAGAAACAAAGAAGAAGATGGAAATCAGGACGTTTTACCGTATTAAAGGCAAGTTAAAATCAACTACAGAGAAGCGTAAATTTGAACTACAAAAGAATGGGCTGTGGGAACAACACCTAGAGAGAATAGATCAGTTGGAAACAGCCTTAAAATTCTCATGGGAAAATTATCACAGAGAACAAGACCCTTCAAAACGTCAAAGAATACTTGACAGTATAGCAGCGATTCAGCCACTGTTATCCACATATTATAGTGCCACGCAGGAGGTAATAGAGCAAGATGCAACGAAAAATATACAAAGTTCAGGACATTTATCCAAGCTTCCAAACTGACCACGATGTCGTTGAGGAAGACATAACTGAGGATATAAAGAAACTAAAGTTTTTTTGTGGTAAATTAAACGAAAAAAAGAACTGCTGTTTCTCGCATAGAGTGGGACTGCCTAAACACCCAGCCACATTGCAACCCATGAAGTTTATGCCACATCAGGACGATCTAGTTAAACAGTCAATGTCCTCTAATCATCTCAAATTCCATGTGAACAAATCACGACAGATTGGGCTTACAGAAATATGTTTAAGGATAGTTCAATACCAAATGTTCCACAAATATGAGGGGGGTAGGGTGATGATCATCGCTGGAACGAGAGAGAAAACCTCGAAAAAAGTGATGGGTAGGCTCAGACAATTGTTTAAACCAATATCAGGAGCACTAGAGGGTGGGGGTAATGACCTACTAATCACGTTAAAGAATGGCTCAGTGATAGAGGGTTTACCATCTAATTCAGAAGCAATTAGGGGTGATACTAAGATTAGAGCCATTATAGTTGACGAGGCAGCACATTTTGGTTTGGTAGATGACAGCGTGGTATTGGACGCAATAGAGCCAATCGTGATGACCAACAAATCAGACCTATTCCTAGTATCAACACCTCGTGGACAGAGGGGATTTTTTTATGATATTAGCATATCTGAGAATGATTACAAGAAATTACATTATGATTACACCAATGCCATAGGCTGGATATACACTCGTGAAGAGATGGAAGAGGAACTTAAACGCACAGATATAGATGTCGATCAGGAATATCGCTGCCAATTCACGAGTGCAAGAAACAGTATCTTTGGTGTTATAACTGACGATTCAACAGAGGAATATGAGGCAGAGGAGTATTGAAAGAGATAAAAATTAACCCAGAGGACTTACCAACCCTGTTACAAGTGGCAGTAGCACAAGAATCATGCCAAATTGAAATAGAATCACTTCATAGTTTATTCCAGAAGCAGCAAGCCTTACTTGATTATGTAATGGAAGTTGTAAGAGAGCAGGGCGAAGTTATTGAACTTATGTATAAAGAGACAAAAAAATGAGAATAGCAGGTATAGACTCAGGTAAGCAAAGAGATAGTTTTGCATTCGTTGGTATTGAGATTAAGAATGACAGCATATATGTGCTGGGTGTCAAGACTTGGATAGGAAGAAAATACATTGAGGTCGAGGAATTAATTGCCGAGATTCATGAGAAAAAACCTTTTAATTTTTACGTGGTCGAAATAAATAACACAGGTGAGCATGTCTATGAGGAGTTAAAATATAGGCATAGAATCCCAAATGTACTTCCAACATTTACTACAGCACAGGTCAAGGATCAATCTAAGATAAACACTGGACGTGTGATGCCCAAGAATCAAATGGTTATCTGGATGGCAAGGATGTTCCAGCAGAACAGGATAAAATTCCCCACAAAGACTAACAAGCACATTGAAGAATTAAAGAGGCAGATCAGTATATTTAGTGAGCATATCACAGAAGCAGGAAACGTGAGTTACAGGGCTGAAGGCACAGAGCATGATGATACAGTTATGGCTCTCATGTTGGCATGTTTTATTGGTCGTGCGTACATTAAAGCTGAGGATGGATTCTTTCAACAGCAGACAATTAAGAGTAAGAAATTCACAACAGAGCCTGAAGATATTTATGGCACAGCAATTCCCAACTACGCCACATCATTAGGACGAGAGGTGAGGATGCCATGAGTTTAGAAATAGAGCTAAAGATTGAAGATTATAAGAATATTATGGGCTGGTTTGAACTTGCATTCGCAAAAAATAATGAAATAAAAGAAAAAGATAATCATACATTTAGAAAGATTAGTGTTATGGCAATGTGCTTTCTGGAAGAACATAAAGAGGATGATGATAAAAAAAATGACACATGATGTTCAGGCTCGATTTGACAGGCTGGTTATCGAACTAACCAAGTTGGATAAAAAACGAGATAGGAAGATGCGTCAGATAAAGGCTGCACAAGAGAAGATTGAAAAATTAAAAAAGAAAAAGGGAAGTTGATTACTCCTCATCAACTATGATATGACCACCCAAGCCACCCTCACTTACAGGTGCAGAGATAAAGTCACTGAATCCTTTTACTGCTTGTCTTACCACTGATTTCTCAAGAGGTAGTAATGCCTTATCCAAGTCGATAGGGTTGTCAGGATTGATAGCCAATGTGACTTCAATACGATAGCCCTTTGCGAATGGTGAAGCCTTCATTTTCAAGGTTTCGTTATTCTTGACAAGGGTTGTTTTCTCGACTAGCAGGTTTTCTTGCTGGGACATGATTATTCGTGTATTTAGATAAATATAAATATGTAATGTATTTTCATAAATATTATGGAACGACACCAAATAAACTTAAGTGAGGAGCAATTTAGAAAATTAAAGAGGGTGCAGGAACACCTTAAAAATGAGGTATCAGGGCTTCCAAAATTTGGTAAAACTATCGCCTACATGTGTGATAATATTTTAAACAAGTAAAAGTTACTTCTCTTTAATCTTCCCTTTTTATTTTTACTATATGGCAGTAAAGAAGAAGTCTTCCACAAAAAAACCTACAATTAAATCAAATAAACATAGAACTATTGTTAACAAGTCATATCCTGAATCAGTTAGAACTGTTTATGCAAGTGCTTCCAAAAGGCTGGACGCTTCAAAACAACTCAATATGTATTCTAATCCACCCTACACAGATGCCGAGCTGGAATACTTTGAAGACGCATGGGGTAGTTCCGTATGTGGTGCGACAATTGACAAGCTAGTTGAATATACTTTTGGTAATGGTATCAAGCCAACATTCGAATTAGTAGATGATAACGGAATGGACGATGACCAAAAGAAAAAAGAATTAAAAAAATATGAAGATGAGTTAAACGAGTTAATACATTATGATAAAAAGATAAATTTTGAAAAGAAACTAAAGGACGCAATTACAATGACAATAGTGTTTGGTCGCTGTGTTATTGTGTTCGAGGGTGCAGGATTACCAAAGGCATTAAAGATTATCCACCCAAGAGATTTGGGACGTGTGTTCCTAGACCAAAAGACATGGGGTTTAGAGAAAGTCATAACAACATTCCCATCAGATGAGTTAGTTCCAGAAGAGATGATTTATTGTGTTAATAGACCTGACAGCCCTCGCAGAAGGACTATGTGGTATGGTTACTCGGAAGTTCAGAGAGTAGTTGGTGCAGCAAGAGCATGGCGTAGAATTGTAGAATATGATATGCCTGAAGTTACAACAAGTGCATGGGCAGGATATGGAATGTTTATTTTGAAACGGATGGGTCGAAGCAAAGCCGATGCTGAGAATGACGCAAACACACTTCTTGATTCATTGAATGCTGGAGCTTTTAACGCCATAACTGTGGACGCAAACGATGAAGTTGAATTTAAGAATTTAGACCTAGAGCCAAAAATACGAGAGATGGTTGACCTAGCTTCATTTTATGAAAGAATTATCATTGGTAACTTTGCAGTTCCTAGTGCATTATTGGGACGTGAAGAGGATCAGAACAGGGCAACATTAATCGGTAAGATTCAGTTCTTCTTGCAGGGTGTAGTAAAGTCAAGACGAGATTGGGTCAGCGAATTAGTTTCACAGCAGTGGTATGAACGCAATTTAAGAAAAATGGGTATGGGTGACATATTAGAAAAGGTCAGAGTAAAGGCAGAGTTTGAGCCAATTATAGTAGAGTCATGGTTTGACCTCGTTGATTCAGTATTACGCATTAAAGGAATCTTCCCAAATATGCCTGATGACCAATTATTAGAATTACTAAACTTGGAAGAATTTAAGACTGAGTTGGCACAAGCACCAAAAGAACAAATCGACCAGCAGGGTGTTAATGTTCCTATCCATTCACCACAGGACATGGTAAATAAACAGATTAACAAAACAATGACTAACAGTCCAGCAACAGCAAAGACCATAGACAACGAAATTATTAAATCAGCCCTAGACGCAAAGAAATTAGAAATACTAAAAGACTTAGATAAAATGATTAAAAATGCTGACACAGAAAAAACTACTAGCGATAAAGAACGCAGTTAGTGTCTTTGATCTACTTGATCAAGAAAAACAGCCAAAAGTTGTTTTCACTACTCAACGAGATAATAGAGTTGACGATAAGATATGTTTGCAGTTGGCAGGTATTGCCTTTAAAATAGATGATCCATTACGTCCTGTTATTCCAGATGACACTCACCCAAATTGCAGATGTTATTACGTTGACCAACTAACAGGTCAGGTTGTAACGGACATATCAAGCAAGAGGGACGTTAAGAAAAGAGATGAGTTAACAGATAGGCAAAGAAAGAATTTTAATAAAAAGGACAAGAAAAAACTCACACAAAAGAAAATGGACTTGATCGTAAAAACTATGGAACAAAACGAAGAATGGCAAATTAATAATCCTAATTTTGAGCCATCAGACGATACAGGCATTAGACCATTACGGTATAATTTAGATGATGAGAAAAAGAATACAGACTATGAATGGATTAAGAAATTCACAAAACAAAAGAATAAGAAGGCAAGTCTTGAATTAGTCAGAAAATGGCTTAATCAGTTATGATAGTTCTCATTATATGTAGTAGAGGATTTTATTCATGGCAATCATAGAGTTTGAGAATGACGATAAGTATTTCATTAAATTTTTCCTATTAGACGCAACCCTCAATATGAACAGGTGGGGTGTTACTGAAGAAGCCTTACGCAAGAATCTAGGCTCATTCATAGGCAAACCATTTGTTCTCACAAATAATTTTGACCATCCCTCAGCATCAAGTGGTGATGATTTAATGGTGCAGCAAGAGAAATACAGGGTTGGCGATATCATTCAGGTTGGAATAGAAGATAGATCAGGCAAGGCATGGGGACTAGCAGAGATAACAAACAAAAAGGCTGCAGAGATTTTAAAGCGTGGTGAGGTTAATTTTGTATCACCAAGTATTGTATTTGATAATATTGATGAGAAAGTTATAGATGGACAGTCACTTATTACTTCCTTTACAGGAGCTCACGTAGCAGCCGTTGCTGATCCAGCGTATGGTATTTCAAAGGCAGAAATCAAAGGAAGGTGTGCAGGTGGCTCACAAACATGCCTATCACAGTTGAAGCGTGTTCAGGCAAGTAGATCAAAATGTGGTAAATTTACAACCATAAAGACAGGTGGTAAAGAGATTATTATCGCTGCCAATGAGTGTGTTGAAAGATGTGTTAAAAAGAAAGCAGAGAATGGCACAGCCATAGACGAGAAAGCACTAGCAATTTGTTACTCAGAGTGTGGTGAATCTAATACAATAAAAGAGGAAAATACTTCCACTAATACAGACCAAGCCAATATATCAGAGGAGTCATTAGATAATATTACAGAAAAGAAACTATTAAAGAAGAAAACAGTTGGTGTGACAGAAGATGAATACAAACAAGATACTTCTCATAAACCCAAAAAATTAACAAAAGCCAACGACATGAAACGTAATTTATACGCAGAAGAAGACGAAGATAAGAAAAAAGTCGAAGCCGAAGACCCTGACAAACTTGATTTGACAGACAAGCAAAAAGAATGGATGGAAGAGAAAGAAGATTCTAAGAAATCCAAAAAGTCTAGAAAATCAAAACGTGCAGAGGACGAGGAAGATCGACATGAACGTGAAATGTCTAAAGCCGAAGACGAAGACAAGGAAAAAGAGGACGCTGATGATGATGAAGATGATAAGAAAGACGCTTCATTACGAGGTCAAGTAAGAGCATTAAAATCAGAACTCAGAGCCTTAAAAGCCAAAGTCAAGTCAGCTGAAGTTGATCCATTAATAGATCAAATCTTAGAAGCAAAATCTCAACTTGGAAATATCGATGAGAGAGTAGAGTATGCTAAACTAGCAAAACTAGATATTAACACACTCCACGACCTAGCAGATAATTACAGTGGAATTGTGCAGGCAAAAACCTCACCAAGATTCACAGTAAGACAAGCTAGTGTTGACAACTCCCTAAAAGGCGATGCAATTTTCAAGAAGATTAGTGGAGGTTATGATTAATAATGCCAGCAGCAGCAGGTCAGTTAGCAAGATCGACTGGAATCGAAGTCCAATCCTTCAACATGACAGCCGTTAGTCTTACAAAAGGACAAGTTGTAGCACTAGACGGAAACGGTAGAGCAGTTCTTGGAACTAACTCTGTCGGAACAGTACAAAGTGGTAAATTTATCGCCATTGAATCTGTTGATAACTCAGCAGGTGCAAATGATGATAAACAAATCAGATGTGCAGTTGGCAATACTTGGATATATGCTACAGCAGCAGGAGCTATCAAAGTAGGGCAAGCAGTAAAAGCAGCAGCAGCAGGTGAAGTTCAAGCAGCTACTGGAATTTTTGCAGCAGAAACACATCTTGGTAGATACTTTGGTCACGAAGGGGAAGAAGCAGTTCCAACAGATGCAGCAGCTAACGACATAGTTATAGTGAGGTTGGGAATTTAGATGGCACGAGATAACGTGGCAATCACATATTCACCATACAACCGTAAGTTCTACTCAGGTAGTCACGATCAGGACGGTGTTGATTTCAGTAGAGATCAAGACATGAAGCCTATCGCAAGATTGAATCCTGATTTGAAAATGGGTGATGGTAGAATTGAGCCAATCGACTATGAAACCTTTAGACAAGCAGAACGTGACTACAGACAAGGAAATATCTCAGCAACTTCATTGTCAAACATAACTGTAATCCAACTTTTGGACGAAGTTATAAGAAGACAGTGGAGAGACTATGCAGCAATCAATGCTGTAAGAAGAGTTCCTGTTCCAAAGTTACAATTAAACGTTCCAATCACGGATAAATTTTCTGCTAGCAAGAAAGTTCCTGAACTACAAGAAGCAGATCAGAAATCTAACAACTTTACACAAGCGAATTTGAGATTGTGGAAAAATGTTGTAAGTATCTATGAATCTGATGAGTCAAGATTGAAAGCAACGATTGAGCCACTCGCATTCGAAATAGATCAAGCAAGTGGTGCTCTAGCTAAAGCAGCTAACGAGCAAATCGTTTCTGAGATAGAAACTTTCACAGCAGCAGCAAAAGGAAGTTGGGCAGCATTAAATGCAGGTGCAGACTTCAGTGCAAGAAATCCATTGACAGACATTGTAGATGTAATATCAACAATAACTGACAATCATTTCAGACCTGATGTATTAACTTGTCACCCAGCCGTAATCAGTGCTTATTTGAGTAACACCTTCGTACATGCAGCAACTAGACCTGACGATTTACAGATGTCAGGAAACGTTTACGACCTACCAAAAGTCCCAACTGTAAAAACAGTTGTCGATGTTGGTTTCACATCTACAGTAGCAACCCTATTTGATAGTTCAACTGTCTTATTAGGTGAGGGAGCAACTGTTGCAGAAGCATTCCGTGATCCTTTCCGAGGAGCTGACGGATATGTCATACGACAATTCTTGCAACCACTCAAGACTACAAATGATGCTGGACGTAAAATGACAGGTGTAGCATAGACGAGTTAACTTGGACTAAAAATCCATTTCCCTTTTTCTTTTTTTAATAGTTCTAATAAAACTAGTAATTAGCTTCTAATATTATGACTGGAACTGAATTTATGGAAAAGAATAACACAGGATCAAGATCAGCATTATACAAGAAATTAAAACAAGGTATTTGGCAGGGTGGTGGAAACACTGCACCAATTAATACTGAGACTCTATACCTCCAGACAGAAGAAGAAGTCGAGAAGGTAGAGAATCCATAATGGCATTCATTTATTTTGTTTTACAGGACTGCAAAGACTTACTTAATGTCCCACTTAACGTAGAGAGTGAGGATGGAATATTAGAGCAATTAGGGACTAAAGTAGATCAATATTTTACTAATCAGATGACAGCTTATGCAGAATTAATGCCATTAACAGGCGTGAATAAGACCACAGCTACCCAAGCAACCAACCAATATGTATGCTCATTATACATGGCAAGAAAACAGAATTTTGAAGCAGCCAAATTTTGGGACGAAAAATACAAAGAGACGTTTAATACTTTAGTTAATATCCTAACAGCAGACCCAACTAACAGAACAAAGAGGGTTGCTGTTCAGAAGCCATTTAGAACAGAGCCAATGAAAAGTGATCCTCTGCTTGAATAGTTCTCATAACCTTAAAGGATTTGATTATTGATATGACACATCATTTAGAAGGAACTTTCAAATGTTTTAATCATAATTTTTCAACCTCAGAGCCTGAGCAATGGCAGAAACACATTGGTGATGAGGAACATCAATATACAGGGGAAGCAGAGTGTGTAACCTGTGGTGACAGAGTTAAACTTGATTGGAAAGGAAAATTACACAATAAACTCGTTCCAAATGTTTTATGCAAGGAGTGTAAAGCACAATGATTTTTGACACAATACCAAATGACGAAGTTTTAGACATGAAAGTTGGTAAAGGATTAAACGGTAATGAATTGATTCATGGATATGTTACAGTAATTAAAAACGCAGGTAAAGATAATGAAGAGACACTTTGTAAAAATAAACATAATTTATTGACCAACGCAGGTCGAGATTACTTTCATGCACAATGTTACACAAACACATCAGCAGGTGGTGCAGGTTGTAATTACATAGCACTATCAGAAAATTCTAGTGGTGCAGCAGTAGGACATACAGCAGTTGCAAATGAAATTACAACTAACGGTTTAGCAAGAGCAATTTCAGCTCCATCTCACTCTGCAGGGACGAACACCACAACAGAAGTTAAAACGTTTACTGCCTCTGGAAGTTTTAGTGCAGTTCAATTATCAGGAATATTAAACGCAAGTTCAAGTGGCACTCTCGGTCATGAAGCAACTTTTACAAGTGTTGCATTAGTTTCTGGAGATACATTACAAATAACTTGGACTTTGACGTTGGGATAACCCAATGGCAAGAAATGCGTATGGTGGCACAACACATTCAGTAACTGCAAGTGGCAGCAATGACTCAAATAAACAGGTGTCTGTAGATGCTTGGAATGCTGAACATGTTAAAGCAGAAACAGGAATGCTTGGCTTTACAAAACAAAGTGCAACAATATCAACAAACGCAATTGCTTCAACAGGAACTTTAATTGAGATACAAGCAGACGGAACATTAAACACAATAACACCAACAGATTCTAACGAATTTGATTTAATTTATCTTATAGCAAAATCAACTGCAACATCTGTCACTATTACACATGACGCAGGTGGTGGTGCTGGAAAAATCAGACTGTTATCAGGTAGTAGCGAAACGCTATCAACAACCAGCCCATTAATCTTAATGTGTAGAACAATATCAAGTGCAAAAGAGTGGGTGCAATATGGAGGTGGTGTGGTCAATGCCATAAACGATATCGGTGATGTTGTCATAACAAGCGTGGCAAACGAGGATGTATTAGCCTATGATTCGACAACTAGTAAATGGATAAACCAATCAGCAGACGAATCAGGCAGAGTAACTGCATCAAGCACGACTACATTTACTAATAAGACAATAGATGCAGATGGAACAGGCAACTCTATTACAAATATAGAAAATGCAAACATAAAGGCAAGTGCAGCAATAGATGCAACTAAGATCGCAAATGGAACTGTAACAAGTGCAGAGTTTCAATACTTAGGTGATGTTACAAGTTTAGTTCAAGCACAGATTGACGGTAAATCACCAACAGCAGGTAGTTCATCATTAACCACAGTTGGAACTATTGCGACAGGCACATGGGGTGCAACAGATGTAGCGATTAGTCACGGTGGAACAGGATCATCAACAGCAAGTGCAGCAAGAACAGCTTTGGGTTTAGAAATAGGAAGTGACGTTCAGGCTTATAGTGCAAACACAGCGTTAACCACTGATAAACTAAGTGACTTTGCAGCAACTACATCAGCAGAATTAGCAGGAACAATTTCAGATGAAACAGGTAGTGGTGCATTAGTCTTTGCAACATCACCAACTTTGGTCACACCAGCATTGGGAACACCAGCATCTGGAACATTAACTAACTGCACATTTCCAACATTAAACCAAAACACAACAGGGTCGTCAGCAAGTTGCACAGGTAATGCAGCAACTGTAACAACAAATGCCAATCTTACAGGTGATATAACATCATCAGGAAATGCTACAACATACGGTAATGTAGTGCCTGTTGCTAAAGGTGGAACAACATTAACAGGATTTACAGCAGGTGATATTCTATATGCTTCAAGTACAACCCAATTATCTAAATTAGCCAAAGGCACAGCAGGACAATCATTAAAAATGAATAGTGGTGCAACTGCTCCAGAATGGGCAGCAGGTGGGGGTGGAGCTCATACTGAACAAGAGTGGGATGTTTACACAACACACACACCAAGTGCAGCAGTAGCCGATACAGACGCATTTATGTTTACAAGGAAGATTGATACAAATAATGACGGTCTATATATTCAAATTTGGAAGAACGGAGCTAGTACAACTGTTCAGATTGCTTGAGGTTGAAAACTCATGGCTATAACTTACAAAGCAGGTAACAGAATACTAGGATTATCAACTGATTTTGTCGCTGTAGCAAATAATGACGACACAAGTACAGTAACTAATGCTGATGGAACAATTTTCACAGAAACCGATACAGGCAAAGAATACATAAAATATTATGGTGAATGGTCAGAAAGAAATCAACCAAATGATTCTGTTGGTCTAACACTAAACTATGCAAATGAAACTAATCAACACATGGTAGAATGGTTTTCAGGTAAACAGCTTTTTAGTAGATGGGGAATAACAAATTTCAATTCAGTTACAGGTGCAACAGCTATGGACGATAATATAGATGGTGGATTAATTTTATCTACAAGTGGTAATAGATCAACATTACAATTCAACAATATACTACAATATGATCATGCAGGTAGTGAAATTATTTGGGTAGCAAGAAAAGAAATATCAGGTGAAGATTTAGCAGTTGGTTTGGCAAAAAATTCTGATGGATTTATGAATGGTGGAGTTCATTTTAATGCACCAACAACATCAGGTGGAAATAGTAAATTCTATGCATTAAATAATGCAGGTGGTGGTGGTAATGCTGATACAGGTGTAGCACAAACAGATGCAATAAATTGGCGTGTTTACAAAATGACCTGTACAACAAGTTCACAATCTTGTAGTATTGACGGTGTTCTTGTAGCCAACAAAGATACAACAATGGATAGTGCCATGCAACCTGCATCAACAGCATATAGTTCATCAACTAAAACACATCTAAGATACTGTGAGGCATACAACGTATGACCTTCGGTTCAGTTTATGAGATAACAAATCCGTTATCAACTGTTGCTAAACAACATTTTGTAGATTGGTTTAGTGGTGCTGATTTAGATACAAAAAGATGGAATAAATATAATGTATCAGGCACAGGCACATTTGCTATGGAAGATAATGCTAATTCAGGATTCAAAGTAAAAGCTGGAAACGGTAATAATGAAGAATCAGAATTAGACTTTAACAATATCAGACCGTATAGCCAAACAGGTTCTATAATAATTATGGTTACAAAAGCTGTTAATTCAGGTAACGGTTATTGGACAAATAATTGGGGATTCACAAACACACAGGGATTAGGAAACGACTATGCTTGTATTCAAAACCAAGACAGTGATCCATATTTTTCGTTAATTTCAAAAGACACATCATTCAATAGAACAAACAGTTCTATGTTAATTGATCTAGGTTGGCATAATCATAAACTTGAATGTACGTCAAGCAATTTAATTTACACACTTGATGGATTACTTGAAGTAAGTAAAACTGCTAACAGACCAACAGCAGTATTACAACCTGTTTTTAATATTCAAACACAATCGGCAGATGATGATGGTGGCGAAGGATTGATCAGATATTGTGAGGCTTGGAATACATGATCATAGAAAAAAAAATTGGTATATTATTTTGGGCTTTGATAACAGCAGTAGCCATGATAATGTTTAGTGCAATTCTAAATCCTGCCAATGCAGAATATGTAAACGAGCTAGGACATACTTGCTATACTGCACTAACGCCTGATTATGAAATCTATTACATTTGTTATCCTAGTTTAGAAGAAAGATTACTTGGTGCAACAAGTTACAGCTCAATAGACATACCTGAATTGACAGGTGCAATAGTAGTCATAAACGAAGGAAATACAATTACAGGTGAGTTAGGAAATTGACACAATCACTATATGAAATAATGAATGGTGGATTTACCACAGTAATGAAACAGCACTTTGTAGATTGGTTTTCAGGCAAAGGCATGAATTCAGATCATTGGCAAACTTTGAATATTAGTGGAGATGCAGCTTCATATGCTATGAGTGATTATGGCTTACAAATAACTTCACCAACAGGTGCAGCATCAAATGCAATTTACTTTAACAATAAAAGACATTACGATTCAAGTGGTTCTGTTTTGATCGTTGTATCTAGCCAACAGTTTGATTTGGTGAATAAGTTTTCATTAGGAAGTGATGGCAGTGTAAATGATCAACCTGAACACATGGAAATTCAAAACTCATATTCAGGTTGGTCGTCAGGAACAGATGATATTGTTCCAACTGATATGATATTACAAGTACAAGATGCACCAAGTTATGTTGGATTAAAACTAGGTATTCAATCAAGATTAGAACCTACAACTTTCAAACTAGAAGGCAAGGCTTCAAGTGCAGAAGCAAGTGTTAATGGTAAATTAGCAGGAACAGTATCATCAACAGTTATTGCATCAAATACAAAACTAGAACCAAGATTATTCTCTAGACATACATACACACCACCATCTGTTGCACGAAAGGCTTGGTTCAGATATTGTGAGGTGTACAAT
>VTLG01011138.1_pt1 | contig 35018 bp, 54 predicted proteins | sample 4694571 | NCBI WGS metagenome assembly VTLG01 (sample SAMN12604809, study PRJNA352737) | marine metagenome | biome: ENVO:00000447; feature: ENVO:00000209|ENVO:00000569|ENVO:01000036; material: ENVO:00002151; isolation source: viral sequences binned using virsorter ...
CTCATTCTTTTCAGTAGTAGGATCATCAGGAATAAACCTACCAAACTTATCTCTTGCTCTTTTTCTTATGCGAGTTACTTTCTCACCAGCTTTTTCTTTAACTTCTTCAAGTCCCTCAGACACAGTATTCTTTACTTCCTTTACTACATCTTCTGTTTTTTTCTTAACATATTTTCCTGATGCAGTAAAAGTGTGATCAGACTCAGCAAATAAGTTTTTAAACCATTTAAGTATAGACATCGTTTTCTCCTATGTGTAATATCATTATTCCCCTATTTTTTCATTCAAATTAGAATTGTGCTTAACAGGCTCTGAGATAGGGGTTTTACTTTCTCCATAGTATACAAACACCAATGCATTGCACTTGGGACAAGAAAGGTTTGTCATCATGGAGTGCTCATCGTCATCTTCAAGATCCTGATCGCCACCCCATATTAGTTCAGTTTTGCAGATCCAACAGTTCATGCCCATACATGGGTCTTCTTACTGCCATTATATTTGATAGCGTGACCCTCCTCTATTAAGGTTTTACATATATCTAACCTGGAATCAGAAGTAAACATATTAGCTAGTAGCCTTCCATACTTATCCAGCTTGCCTCCATTTAAAGACTCAATGTAGATATCTTTACTGCATAGTTCTTTCATTCGTTTCTTTGCAGCTAATCCCAATACCTTCTCTGCTTTATTACGAGTCCTAGACTCTGGGGTATCTATTCCATTAGCTCTCAGTCTGACCTTACGATACACACCAAAAGATAAATCCAGTAAGACATCTACAGTATCCCCATCTACAACACGATCTACTTCAGCCTTGTAGATATATTGTTGTTCTATTTTCTTTTTACTCATGGAAACTTTCCTTTATTCATAGTCGCTAATAATCTATCTGTATACCATTGAGATTTCTGAATATCTTCGATGCCTCCTTTGCTACGCCATCTCCAGAGATACTTAAATGAGTTACCTCGTAAATAACCTATAAGCTCTTCTTCACTTAACATAGCTTCTAATGCATCTATACATTGCATAGTACTTGTCTTGTAATGATCAGGATTAATTTTATCCATTTTATTTGCTGTATCCTCCGCTAAATCGCCATTAAATACTGAAGGTATTTTTGCATCCTTCCACTCTTCAGGTGGTCCTCTATTGTAGGCTCTATCCCATGCTTCAGGAGGTTCATTATCTATAGACATTATTATTCTGCTTCCTCTTGATAGTTTTCATTTATAGGTACTGGTGCAGTAGAATCTATCCACTCTTTAGGTAAAGAGAATCGACTAAACCATCTAAATTTATTTGCTTCAGCCCATTCAGCATGAGATCTTTTAGTACCATCCTTTCTTCTTTTAGCTTGAGGCATAGGAGCAGATGGATTAGCAAATAGAAATATTAATTCTACATCTTTAGGTAGAGCTTTCTTTATCCAGATGTATTTACTGTACTCACCATAGTCCCAGAATCTACCTTTAGCCTCTAGATATATTGTTTTGTTACCTATCTTTTTAATGAAGTCAGGATGATAAGTATGTTCTACAATATATTCTAAAGTATCTGAATGTATGTCCCAATCTTTTAAGATACTTTTATGTAGCTCATACTCAAAGTTAGAGTCATATCCTTTAACAAGGTTATCCTCTACAGGACGTAGAATTCTTTTCTTTCTTAAACCAGATTTAACTTTTGTCATAAAGTTTCAATAAGTAAAAACCTAGATAATTCATTAGCCTTTGAATACTTTTTAAGTTTTTTAATAGCCCACTTATAAGTGTAGTAATTACTACGTCTTGAATTATTATTATCCATAAAGTATTTATCTTTAGGTAGATAATCTCTTATGTTTTGTATAGGTACATTTTCAGATCCTTCAGGAAGGTTTCTGTTTAGCCAATCAAGAAGTAATACATCTGATAACTTTCTAATAGCTTTAGCTTTTTTACCATTCATAAATTTCATCTACATTAGGAGTTACTTTAACATCTGTTAAGTACATTAAACCTTTAGCATACTTAAAGACTCTAATACCTTTACCATCATTACAATCTTTATAACATTCTTTTTTATGAGGACAGTAAGTACAATTTTTATGTAATTTATAGTTACCCTTTTTACCTTCAGCTATAGGTGGATAGCAGTATTCAGGAGGCTCTTCTAAATTTATAACTTTAGTTAAGTTATCTATTAGACTTTCAATGTGAGGCTTATCTAATATTTCAGGAGTATAAGCACAAAGCTCTCCTGTTTCTTTATCTATAACTAGAAAGTAACTATCTTCAGAACTTTTATCTGCTTGCTCATAAGCAGTTAGTTGAGTTATATATCCAAAAGGATCATCTTCTCTTAAGGTTCCGTTTTTAAATTTAAGAAATGAGTATTTAGAAGCAGACTTTACATCAACTACTTTCCCATTAATTTTACAATCCATATGTCCTTTAATATTATTTATGGTTACTTCTTTTTGAGTATCTTCTACAGTATTACCAGAAAGTCTTACTAGAAATAGTATTAACTGCTCTAATAGATGACCATATAAAAACTTAATATGTAGTATAGGAGAAGGTAAACTATTAACAGGGTTTCTTTTTTCAAACCATAACTGTCTTGGGGGTTTACCTAAGTTAGAAAACCTTAATTGAAACTCTGATTTCTTTTTAGGTTTAGCCCATTCGAGTAATGAATTTTTGAAGTCTACTACAAAAGTATCAATGATCTCTTCAGAGATTATTAGCTCTCCTGTATTTAACTTCTCAATCTTATTGTATATATCTGCAATAACTTGATTACTCATTAGTTATCTCCAACTCACTATAAGGTTTACCATAATCAATTTTATTCTTTTTAGAGGATTTCCAATGTGTATTAACTATTAGTTGATTTATCTTTCCATGAATATACTCTCTACCTAAAGGACTATACTTCATAGTATGTAAGCATTTTCGGCAGATGTTCTTACTTTTCTTTAAGTTAAAAGATAAAGTTAGTTTTGTACCACAATTAACGCATGGCTCTTTAGTAAACATTAGTGAGTTTCACTCCAGTTGTTTCCTATCTTATACTCTCCGTCTAAAGGGCAGTTAAGTTCTAAATCTTCTCCTGCTAATATAATAGACTGTATTCCCAATTTACCTACCATATGAGCTATGTCTTCTTTAACTTCTAGTTGCCATTCATCATGTACGTTAGCTACAAAGTGTGCGTCTTTATAACCTAAAGAATTATTGAATACTACTAAAGCGTGTTTCATAACAATAGAACCAGCACTTTGAAGTAAGGTATTTAAAGCTGAATGCTCACTTCTTATAAGAAGCTTACGTCCATCTAATCCTTTTATAAAACCTTTTTTAGCTTCTCGTCCAACCTTTCCTTTAAGATTCTTGAATGATGGGAGATTAGTGATAAATGATTCTCTAAGCTCTTTTCCATCTCGTTTAGATCCTCCCACCACAGTTCCAAGTTTTTCATCTCCTGCTCCGTACAAGAGTGCATAGATGAAAGTTTTTGCCTGATCTCTAGATTTAAGTCCTGCAAGTTCTTGGTTAGTAGAGTGGATGTCTCCGTTAATGACTTCATTAATATACTCCTTGTCGCCCATATAATGAGCTAACATTCTTAGTTCAAGTCCTGATGCATCTATTCCTACTAGCTTATAGTCTGGCTTTACTATCCAACAAGCTCTACATTCCTTACCATATGTAGAAGTAATACTAGGAACTTGAGCCATATTAGGATTCCTATGAGTCATTCTTCCAGTAATAGTTCCATTATGATTTACAAACCCCCTAACTCTATTATCATTTTCCATATCATCTAACCAAGAATCTACCTGAGTAATTCTTTTTTGAAGCATAAGAAACTCAGATAATAGTTTTGCCTGGGGTATATCTTTAATAGCACTTAGTATCTTTTCATCTACTTTGGCTTGTCCTGTAGGAGTAAACTCAGTTGGCTTCCATCCTAAATCTTTTAAATATTCACCTATTTGTTTTCTAGAGTTAGGATTAAACTCAGTCTCAATAGTTCTTGTAATTGTCCAGTTTTTCTCAGTAGGGGATTCTTTATTCTGTAACTCACTAAACTCCTCTTGCTTTAAACGAACATTAGTTCCTTTATGAGTCTTACCTGTCTTTAGAAGTTTCCCATCTTTATTATATAAAGGAGTTATATTTATATGTTCTTTTTTAGGTAAGAAAGATTCTTTAATCTCTTTATCTATCTCAAACTTCCTACTATTTAATTCAGCAATAAGCTTCATACCAGCTTCTAAATCAAATAAGAAACCATACTCTCTTTGAGTAGTTACGATCTTAGCAATCTCATGTTCTAGATATACACTTCTTTTAGTAAACCCTGCTGCTTCCTGCCTGAGTCTCTTATAAACTTTAAAGTTTAAAGCAACATCTTGCTCACAATATTTCAGCATATCTAACGAATACTTAGAGTAGTTATGGAAATCTATCTTGTTAGACTTTAATGTCTGCCCCCACTTCTCTAGACCATGCCCACCTTCTCTTACTGGATTAAATAATCGGGACAGTACAAGTGTATCTACTATTCTTTTATTGCTTAGATTAATACCAGTAAGCTTCTTAATAACAGGTATATCGAACCCGATGATGTTATGCCCTATTAATGTTTCAGATTGTTCTAATACTTCTAATCCTTCTTTGATTTGTGAGGGATCAAATGAAGTTTGAACACCAGTATTTATATCTAATAAGGACATACACCATATTTTAGTAGCATTAATATCATCAGTTTCTATATCAAAGACATAACTGCTCATAGCCTCCACCTAGTTGTTTTTAGATTCATGCTCTTCTAGTTTCATATCTTGAAAGGCTTGTTCTTCTATCTCTCTTTGTTGTTCTTCTTCAGTTAGGTTTTCTAACCTTTCAACTTCTAAATCTTTTAATTTACCCATATAACTTTTACTCCTCTATCTGGTTTAGATTACCCTGAATTAAAAACTTAACGTGAATATATCCTCCAGACATGGAAGATATAGAGTTGGTAGATGGAGAAGTCTTTAGCCACTCCAGAAAATTTTCAAGTTCTTTTATTTGCATAGTCATGCTTTTTCTCCTTTTAGTTAAAATGGTATATCCTCATCTCTTAGTTCATCTTCATGATACTCTGTCTCATGTAATCGACCTGTCTTATCGTCATACATAAGATGTGCAGCCATGCCAACATTACCTGTATATCTAGATTTAAGTATTCTAAGGTGAGTAGTCTTAGCTTCTACCTCATCTTCTGACTGCTGATCTCTCTCAATAGCAATAACACAATCTGATATTTGAGCTATACCACCCGATCCTCTAAGGTGACTTAGAGATACAGCAGCTCCATTCTCATGTCCCTTATTACCTTCTAGCCTTCTAAGGTGTGATACTAAAAGCATACCTACTTTAGTTTCTTCAACTAGCTTTCTAAGCTCAGTCATGATCTTATCTATTAAAGCTCTCTCATTACCTTGCTCTGAAGCAGACACTATCATTTGTAAGTGATCTAAGATTATCCACTTACATTCTCTACCTACTACCATGTACTTAATCTTAGAGAGTATGTCCTCAAAGTCACTTGATCCAAAGTGTGAGTGAACTAGAACTCTATCTTTATTGTCTCCACCAACTACCTTATGAGCTACATCTTCATAAGCCTCTTGACCAAACTCTTCTCTAACAGAATCAATATACAGTTGCTTGTTAGCCTCTATAGATATAATTCCATCTGCAGTTCTAGTCCAATCCTCTTCTAAAGCAATGATTCCTATTTTGTCTTTAGTCTGTTTAATTAACCAATGCTCAAGCTCTCTAATAATGCTTGTCTTACCTAGACCAGTACCACCAGTAAATGTAACTAGCTCACCCTGCCTAAGACCTAATAGCTTTTGATTAAGACCATGCCAAGGATAAGGAATAGACTCCTTCTTCTCTCTTTGAAAGAGGCGGTCAAAGTTATCCGATAGACTGAGAACTCCTGCTGGAGTATAGGTAATAGCGTTAAACCAATTATCAATATACTGCTTATGCTTCCCTGCCTTGAGCATATCATTAGCATCTTTCATATCATCAGGATATGTAAGTATCTTTACCTTTCCTGGTGTAAGTAACTTAGCTACTTTGATTGCTTTATCTTTACCTTGTTGATCATTATCGAAAGAAAGATATATAGACTCGAAACTTTCAACAAACTCTATATTGTTTCGTATATCTCTCTCAGCAGCCCCAATACCATTAGGTAAGGATACTGCTGGAAATCTCTTACCTGTTAGCTCATAAGCTGCCATTGCATCACATTCACCTTCTGTAATGGTCAATGCTTTACTGCCCTTCTGTACTAAATGTTGCCCAAACAGTTGAGGTTCTTTAGCATCACCACTCCAACTAAACTGTTTGTCTTCTATCTTTCTTATCTTATAACCTACAAGATCATTACCTCTATAGTAAGGGTAGTAATGTTTTATAAGAAATCCTTCTTCTTTTAATACCTTTACTCCATACATCTTGGCAGTTTCTAAGCTTATATTTCTATCTGTTAAAGCACTGAACTCACTATTAGATATATTTTGATCTTGAGAATAATTACTTCTTTGAGGAACTTCTATAGTTCTGAAACTAGGGGCTACACCACCCATAGATTCTTCATAATTTCTAACATAGGAATTTGTTGTGCCATTGGAAGCATGGTTTCCTGAGAAACACTTAGCAGAACCATCTTCATTAACAGCAACTCCATCTGAACTGCCACATCCTGTATCCCAACAGGGCATTCTCTTTTTAATAAATGTCATAATATCTCCTTTGTTTTATTGAAGTGGCTAGTTTTGCCCCCTGCACTAGCCAAACAGGTCAACAGGGAAAGGAGAACCGAAGAACTCAAACCCTTGGACAACTAGAAAAGACTACTCAGTAGCCTCTTCTATTAAAGCTTTATCATCTAATAAAACTTCTAAGTCTTGTTGAAGACCTCTTTTAGCAGCAAGAAGTATGAATGTTTCTTGCGAAGAGGCATTGTATCTTTTTATAGCAGTATCTAACGCTACATATAAGTTAACAGCTTTACTGTTTTGTAGCTTATTTATATCGTAGCGTTTACCAGTTGAAGCTAAAAATGGAGCAACCTTAGTATCGGTCATTCTGCTACAGCTCCTAGTTCATTAATATCATCATCAGATATAGGATCTAGAGCATCTAACTCTTCACCATCTGAAGTTGTCTCACGTTCTACTAGCTTAAGAATTTGAAGTCCTTGAAGATCTAAGCCCTGATAATTAGTACCATTATAATTAGAAGTCCATTCTGCATACTGAACTCTAACTTCAGATCCATTACCTACTTCAACATCTACATCTTTACCAGAACGATCTTTCAGTTTAGGGACTGAATTAGGTTGATTAGTTTTTCTATTAAACTGATTACGTTTAAAAATAAGAGTAGGACCATACTCTTTTTCTTTTACATCAAATCCTCTAGATCTAAAGTCTTGTGCAGTCTCTTCATCAACTACTAAATCACAACAGTATTTAGGATCGAATCTAGTATTAGGATGGATAATTGAAGCCCAATAAGCTATACCTGTTACAGTAGCCATTTTTTTGTTTCTCCTTATTAAGTTAGGAAATAAAATTTACATTAAAAAATATTAAGTGTCAAGTTCTTAATCCATAAGTCCTCCTCCAGTTTCTAGGCTTACGTTCTAATCTACCTACAACAAATCTGACAGCGTGTTCATAAGTGCTATATAATTCTTCTTTAAGTTTTGATACTGTCAAAGTTTTTGTAGTAAAATTACCATGTAAGGGTTTTATCTTTGCCTTTTTACTACCTACTACCACACTACAATGTCTCCAACCATCTACATACAGAAAGGTATTAAACCTATCCGATCTTTTAGGCGTTAAAAATAAATCTCTTTGAGATACTATAAGTGTAAATATGCTTGGTATTACTTCTTTTTTATTTTCCATTAAGTGCTCCTCCTTTATTTAGATCAATGCCATTTGATGCCAGGAATGCTTCTAGTGCATATTTACCAGTAAGCTGAAGATGTTTATCTGCTGATACCAATATATCAATCGAATCTTTAGGAGATTGAATGGTAATACCTAAGTAAGTACCTTCTCCTGATTCATCAGGCATAGTTCTAAAGTCTATGTGAGTTGTATCATGCATTCGTAAGTTAAGAATCTGCATTGTGTTCTCCTTTTCTGTTAAGTCTTTCTAAGTTTTAAATCCCTTTCACTACGTTAAAGGGTTTAAAACTTGAAAGACTAAGCCCTCATCTTTCCTGCTTTCATCAACAGCTTTCGCTGATCAGCAGTTACTTTAACTGCAGTATCTCTACAGCATAAGCTCTTATAACCTACTGAATTATCTGACCAAATATCAACATGACTGTACTGACCTATGATTTCATTTGAGTCCCAATAGTCATCATGATATTTAGTTATTCCACAGAGCTTTCTGCAATTTAGACATAAGTGATCTTTATTCATTAGAAGACTCTACATTAGCTTTAGTTTTACGCCATGTAATAAAATCATTCCTTGATTGAACTGTCTTAAGACCACTTGAAAAGACCTCTCTAATAGCCCAACTCCTAGATACAAATTGGTGAGGATACAAATCTTTTAGATGCTCTTGATATATTTCTATTGCCGTTCCTTGCTCCTCAGTTAAATCCAGAAATACTCTTGTTTTTGTTGCCATGTTAGCTCTCCTTTAAGTTAATAAATTGATCCCTAGCTTTCGAGCGACCTTGGCTAGGGTCAAGGCTACAAGACATATCTCTATCTAAAGGAGGACACCCGAAAAAGATATATCACGCTCTTTTCTATTATGTGTTTCAGCTCACATAATAAAAATTAAATCTACCTATGCTGCTAGAGCAATAGGGAACTCTGACTTAATTACCTTCTTAGCTTCTGATCTTCTATCAGCTTGAATCTTAGATATATTAGATTCATAGTCTTTTCTAGAAGCTGGAGCATGAGTAACCCAATCAGTAATAGTGTTATATAAAGCCCACATATTTGAGCCTAGCCTAGCTCTGTAATCTTTATTCCACTTATCTAGTAAATAATTAAAGGCAGAACCATATTTAACTTCATCATCAAATAAAGCTGCCATTCCCTTAGAACTTAAAGCACCTAACATATTTTTATGATCCGCTACTTTAGCTAAAATCTTCATAGCATCTATGTTAGATACTTTTAATTCATACCATCTATGCCACATCTCTAATTCCTTTTGGCATATCTCAGTAGCATTTAGAATTAACCTAGCACCTTCATCTATTCTCAACTGCTTATTGTGTTTGTTCCTATAAAGCATAGCTGCATTATTTATAAACAGTTGACCATTGGTACAGAACTTTTGTTCTGCTCCTACTGTCATAGTAAAAGGTGCTGTACTATCAAGTGAAGCTGCCGTAAGAAAAGATAAATTTGCAGTATCACCATCAGGTGTTCTTATAACCTCATTAGGTAATGTATGAGTAAGAAATAATCTCTTACCATTACCACTAATGGCTATATCTTCTTTCATATCAAGAGTATTTAGATCACAGAAATCTAATATATTTCTCTGATTATCTATCATCCTTTTGTAAGAAAGCTCCTCTATGTTGGCATAGTTCTTACCATGAACGCCAAGCTCTGCTCCAGTATCAGTTCTATAGATAGTATGTTTACTAGAGGTACGCACTTCTCCCTCATGATCTACATAGCTTAGATCAGACTTAGCTATATCAAAGTCTGCATCACCATAACCTAGATGTTCATAGGGACTGTTATCAGTACCCATATCCTGTAGATCAGTAGGTACTTCTATTTGAGGAGTCCTTGGAATATCTATAGTTTTAGTTCCGCTTGGAAAATCTATAATAATCTTACTCATTTTGTATCTCCTTTTTGTTGGGGGGTTTCTAAGTCTTTCTAAGTTTTAAATCCCTTTCACTTCGTTAAAGGGTTTAAAACAAGAAAGACTAATAGGGTGGTAATTATTCCATTTCAATATACTTATAAGTGTTAGTATCTGGATCATATAATTCAACTATATTATCTTCTTTATTTTCAATCTCATAAGTTTGATATGAATTATTCTCATAATCATATAGTTCTAACTCATTATCTAGTATACCCTTATTTACTTCATATACTTTATGAGTATTTATATCTACAGCTTCATCGCTAGAATTAGCTAATGATACTAAAGGTAACAAAAGTAATAATAGTTTAATCATTATATATCTCCTTTCGATTTATTTTCTAGATCTTTTACAATTTTTAATTGCTTATCACACATATCTTGTATGATTTTGACTACTTCAATTAATGCAAATTTTACTACCGCACTACTATGGTTATTATCTGTTATATATTGAGCAACTCTAAGATGAATCTCGTTCATACCGATAGATTTATATAGCTCTCCCACTAGATTATTTTCATTCATAATTATTACTCCTTAGTAAGGTAGTTTTAGTTGAGGATTTTCTTCTTCTAGATGTCTTAAGGCTCTATCTTCATGTAGATTTCTTTCATGTTCTATAATTATTTTATGAGCTTTAGCATCATAATCGTCTTTAATTACGTCCAGATCGTAGACAAGATGTTTACCTTTGCAGTTAATCGCTGGTTCAATACTCATTCCAGAATCGTCATCAATTTTCCAGAACTGAATAGGACTAATGTCAGCAGTAAGCACTTCTTCTCCAAAAAAATCTTCTGTACTTTCTATGGAAAACTCACATTCAACTTTTATAAAATCATGTTCAGATGTTTCAAAGCATTCTATAAATTTATTCATACAACTTTCTCCTCATATTCATTTAAAACAGGATTAAAGTTACGCAACCATTCATTAAAATGTTTTTTATCCTTAAAGATTCTTCTCTTGATTTGTATATCATCTTTACCATGCCAAATGGTTTCGATTACTACAGATTGAACAGATTGAATTGAATTTTCAGTCATTGCAGATGCTCCTCCTTCTAAGTCTTTCTAAGTTTTAAATCCCTTTCACTTCGTTAAAGGGTTTAAAACAAGAAAGACTAATCGTTTTGTTGAATGTAGTAGGCAGATGTATTATCTGACCATATGAATCAATAGGGTTTCTAGTCAGATAATACTTAAGGATTCTGCCTAAACCCCTTGGAGATTAGAAACCCTAAATTAGTTATATCATTTAATTATTTAATGTCTATATATTAAGCTATAATAATGGAGAAATTATGGAGATATAAAAGATATATTATGAAAGTTATCTTCAATAAATTCTTTTTCTGTCATGCTTCCTCCTCATCTGAATTTTTACTTATGACCTCAAGAGCTTCAGCAGGAATATCCCCTTTATAACTAAAATGCCCTTCTGTCATTCCTAAATTTATAAGTTTCTTTTTATAGGCTGGTAACTTAGAAACATCTATTTTGGCAACACCATTTGTAGATGTGTAATTTGGATCTCTGGATAACATCACCATATCCTCTAAATCTGTTACGCCTTCATACGCATCAGTCGGCTTCCATGTATATTTATCTATACCACCCTCTTTGTTAAAGCCACGATGGTTGGGGTAGTGATACAGATATCTAGGTAGTTGCACACCGAATTTGTCTGTAATATATGTCATTTAAAATGGTATCTTTTCATTTGCTAATTGATCTTCATAAGCTAGGTCAGCTTTTTCTTCCATCGCCATAGCTTTACCTTCAGATGCAATCTGTTCTGCAATATCATTGACAGCTTCATCTGTTACTCCCAGATCTTTAAAGGTCTTACCTTTACAATCTATAGGGTCACTGTCTTTAGCTCCACTATCCCAGTTAGTGAGCCAATATCTATGGGGATTTAGATGAGCTTCGGCCCACTCTTCACCATGATAATCTTGATAAGATTCTATCTCATAGTCATACTCAACTATGATCGAGCTGCCGTCTTCTTTCTCAAACTCATCTTCTTTTGTCATGATTCTTTCTCCTTTATCTCCTATTAGCTTCTAGCAAATCGTCAAAAGAAGGGGTATACATCTCAATCGTATAGCCCATGTCATCTCTTAATTGTTTAGCTTGAGCAAGATTCAAGGTAGATCTATCCATAACTTCACATATCATCTTTGCTGCTTTATTCTTGGGATATAACAAGTCTTGTCCGAATGTAGTTTTACATTCCAGAAGTAATTTAAACCCATCTATTTTTATTGATTCTTTGCTCATATCTTATTACTCCTTAATTAGATAGATAGATAGAGGATGCCTAGATCAAGCTCTAGGCAGAGCCTCCGATGCTGGACAAAAAGAATCTAGTGTCTTTCTGTTACTCCAGCTATTAACTTAATGTTGGTGTTGATTGCTCATCAGCGATTTTTTGTTTAGTGGTAAAGGGTTTCTCTATACCATTTAACCAGTAGACTCCGAACAATGAATCACTAGGAGCAAATACATTTAATCTCTTAGAATGATTCAGAAACAAACCAAAGCAAGCGAACAAAGTTACATACTGCCCTTTATTTTTTAGAGAAAACTCTTTAGCAAATTGCTTTGCTTCAGTCTCATTTTTCCCTGCTGGAATCATCTCGATCTCCTTTAAGTATTACTAAGTTAAATGCCCTTCACTTCGTAAAGGGCTTTAACGTAAGTAATACTAAGCTGCCCTTCTAAGTCTTCGACTAAGCATTCTACCAGCTTCGTAGTGACGTAATACTTTACCTAGATCAGGATGTTCAAATACTGCTATAGAATGAGATTGCCAAGCTATTCGTCCGAAAGGATAGTCTATATACCATTCTCCTCCTCTCTGAAATATACTTAGATCACTATTAAATTCAGATAGGATAGCGTTTAATCTATTTTTAGTTGTTTTAGTTTTCCATTTTTTATCTGAAACACAATCACTATGAAAGGTCATATCACTAGAAGTGAATGAAGCTATCAAGTTATCAAATAGATATACATGAGCAGTACCAGTGTCACTTATAAAGACTTCAGTATTATCCAGCTTGAAGTTCTCTCTAGAACGTATTGCTTTATTCATTTTCTCTTCAATTTTACGCATGGTAATCTCCTTAAGTTTTTAAGTTTTAAAAGCCCTTCACTTCGTAAAGGGCTTTAAAACGTAAAACTTTAACTGGTTAATTTAGCTCGTAGGTTTTCTACTTTTTTAGCTTTTGATTCCCATAAATCTGCTAATGAAATAGAATCAACATAAGTAGATCTTATATGATCTGCTTTTTCTGAACAGATAATAGAGATCTGATCTATAGTATTTTCTAAACCAATTTGATCTATGACACTCTCTAAAGAATCTTTATGGTTTTCATTTGGGTACATACTTTCTCCTTTAATCGTTGAAATTAATAAGCAGTCTTATATTACCCGTACTTTTATTCGTCCGAAAAATCTACATCTATTTCACCGATCCCTACAGCTTGATCAGGATAATCAACTATAGATATAGATGGATCGAATAGATCCACAGAACCTGCTGTAAATATTTCACTTTCTATTTCTTGATAGCTCATGTTGCTCTCCTTTAGTTTCGTTGAAAACTTTCTTAAGTCTTTCTAAGTTTTAAATGCCCTTCACTACGTAAAGGGCTTTAAAACGTGAAAGACTAATAGTCTATCTTTCTCCCTTTCAAATTTTCTATTTCTCTCTCTGCCATAAACTTTCCTCTTAAAAGTCCCTGTTCGTATGCAAACTTCATTGCGTCCACAAAAAATACGTTGTCAAACTTGTCTTTAAAATCGTTAAACGACAATCCATCTTCAGGGAGGCGAGGAACAGGATAATCCTCGTCTGCCTCTTCTGCCTCTTCTGGCGTTGAGTTAACGCGGATACGATGCCCTGCGATCAGTATTTCTTTCATTTTCGTCCTCCTAAGTATCTCTAAGTTAGTTAAGTCTTCACTACGTAAAGACTTAACGTAACGTAAGAGATACTAATTGCTTACCATTTAACTATGTATTCAATTACATCTTGCATAAACCAAAGCATAATCCCAATGGGAGTAACTGATATAAAAGCTATTACCCAATGTGCTGTAACAGAATCAGTTTGAGACATCATCAATAAACCTACTGAAAACATACCTAACGAGATAACACTAAGTAAAAGTATGTAAGTTATTATTAATACTGCTTTAGCTACTGTTTCTAATATCATTTGGATCTCCTTTATCTATTGAATAACTATCTTGATTTACCACAGTAAATACATTTATCTACTGTTATTAACTTTGCTTCTTTTGTTAGGTATATACCTTCTCCTTTTTTCCATTTACTACTCTTAGTAGTAATTCCATTAGTAGAAAGATTAATTAATGCTATTCCTGATTTATATTTACAGATAATGATTCTCCTATATAAAAATGAAAAGATATTGGAGATCCTCAAGAGATAATCTTGAGGATCTCAAGATCTTAATTACTGAGAAAGAATCTCTAAGATCTTATCTAGCTTAGATTCAGTAGCCTTCATCTTAGCTTCCAAGACTGTAAGTCTTGTATTGGTAAGATCTTCATTCTTAATGATCTTTTGTTGAGTCTTAATCGCAACCACTTTTGGTGGTTGATTGTTGCTGTCTTTAGTTTGCTTAGTTGCTTTAGCAACTCCAGTGTCAAACTTGACAGTTTCAGAGATCGCTGTCGGTATCTTCGATACCACATCAATCTGTAAGAAGTCATTGACTTCGGAAGACATAAGTCTTCGGTTTTGGCTAGCTAGCCAAGCATAGATTGAAGCTCTAAATCTTTTTGCCAGAACGTAGTTCTGATCAGATCCAGTAGAGACTTTAGCGAAATGGTTGGCTATAAGCCAAACTTGCTTATCTGAAGCTGGTCGTTGGTTGGTTGCTGGATTGCTCATATTTTCTCCTATTGGGTTCTAAGTTTAAAAAGTCTTTCACTACGTTAAAGACTTTTTAAACGTAAGAACTCAATGGCCTCCCAAGCCCCTACTTTTTTAGCTGGACTACTTAACTACGTTAAGTATTTCTAGTCTATGAAATAGACTAGCTCTATGAAATCTTTGATCTTTTGGTTTTATTTTCTGAAGGATTAGATAATCTCTCAAGTCTTTGTTTTCATTGAAAGACTGTAGAACTAAAGAGTATCTTTATTACTCTTTAGAGTTAATTTCTAGGTGTCAAGCTCAAGAGTTCTTAGGAAGTTATAAGAACTCTTGAGCTTGGTGCTAGCTATAGATAGTCTTGAGAGATTTTAAAGCTCTAGAACAAAGTGATAGAACTTTAAAATCTCTCAAGCTCTAGGGGGAGGGCAGGAGGCCATAGTGGTACTGCCCTATATATACTAATACTCATACATTTTTAGAGATTTTGAACTGTCAAGTTTCAGAAGAATACTGAAGGGGTGAAGGGGGGATTTATAGATATATATAGATATATAGATTTTAATCGGGTTATTAAGATCTCTAAAGATTTACCCCTTACAGGGGGATTACTGCAGTTTAATGTTGGTTATGTTGCTCGTCAAGAGCAACTTCGATGATATTGACAATCTCCATTATTTCTCTATAATTCAGAACCCATGAAAGAATTAACAGAAAGACAGAAATCCTTTCTTGATCATTTAGTGGAAACTGGTGGTAATGCTAAAGAGTCAGCAAAGTTAGCTGGTTATACTTCAGGGCATTACCAGGTAGTTAAAGCACTAAAAACAGAAATAATAGATTTAGCAGAAAATATACTTGCTCAATCAGCCCCACAAGCAGCCTTAAAGCTTGTAGAAGTAATGAACTCCGATACCCCTATACCTCAAGCTAACTCAAGACTACAGGCAGCACAATCCATCCTAGATAGAATAGGTCTATCTAAAACAGAACGTCTTGATGTTACCCACAAAGCTGATACAGGTTTATTTATCTTACCTGCAAAGAAGGAGACTGTAATAGATGGAGAATATGGAGAATATATGGAAGCCTCGACCTCGTAAGAATAGAGGCGGTAAAGTACCTTTCGGGTATGAAAGAGATCCAGTTAATCCTTCTATGTTATTACCTATCTCTAAAGATCTGGATGCGTTACAGGAAATAAAAGACTTAGTAGTATCTCAAGCTATTTCTTTGCGTGAAGGATCTCAGTGGATAGAACAGAAAACAGGTAAAACGCTTAGTTATCAAGGTCTGAAAGATCGTATAGATCATTGGAGTGATCATATATCTGAAAACGATATAGAGATGAATCTATATGGATAATGATTGGGATATAAATCCCGATAGTTATGTAAAAGACCCAGAAGGAAATTTTGTTCTAAAGACTGATGGGACTCCTAAAAAGAAAGGCGGTAGGCCCAAAGGTTCTACTGGTCGTGGTTACAACTACCACAGTAAGACTAAAGCCCAGATAAAAACAAGAAGAAAGATCAGGGTAAAAGAAAAACAAGTAGAAAAAGCATCTAAAAAACTACAGGCCACTAAACGATCCTTACAATCCATTAAGAATACTGCAGAAAAAATGGAGAATGAGGGTGTCCCTAAAATTATTACAGATGAAGAACTGTCAAGTAGCCCACAAAGCTTACAAGATGAAGCCAAAGATTCAATTATATTTGCACCTAACGAGGGGCCACAAACAGAATTTTTAGCAGCAGGAGAAACAGACGTACTGTATGGTGGGGCTGCAGGAGGCGGTAAATCTTATGCCATGCTTGTAGATCCTTTACGCTATGCACATAGAGCAGCACACAGAGCTTTAATACTAAGACGATCTATGCCAGAACTCAGGGAACTCATAGATAAATCAAGAGAACTCTATCCTAAAGCCTTTCCAGGCTGTAAATACAGAGAAGTGGAGAAAATGTGGAATTTCCCTTCAGGAGCCAAGATAGAGTTTGGTTTCCTAGAAAGGGATGCAGATGTATATCGTTATCAGGGACAAGCCTATAGCTGGATAGGATTTGATGAAATTACACACCTACCTACAGAGTTTAGTTGGAACTATTTAGCTTCAAGACTTAGAACTACTGATTCAGAAATAGTGCCTTATATGCGTTGTACTGCCAACCCTGGTGGTGTAGGAGCACATTGGGTAAAGAAAAGATACATAGATCCTTATATACCTGATTGTAGCTTTGAGGGATCTGATGGACTAACAAGAAAGTTTATCCCTGCCAGATTAGAAGATAATCCTTATTTAGCAGAAGATGGTCGTTATGAACAAATGCTTAAAGCATTACCTCCTACACAGCGTAAACAACTATTAGAGGGTAATTGGGATGTTAATGAGGGAGCAGCATTTACAGAGTTTACTTTAGAAGAACATGTTATCAGTCCTTTTCAGATTCCTTTTAATTGGGAAAGAGGAAAAGGTATTGACTATGGCTATGCCAGTGAGTCTGCTTGTATATGGACTGCAGTAGATCCTACTGATGGCACACTTATTGTATATAGAGAATTATATCAAAAAGGACTTACAGGACAGGACTTAGGGTATAAAATTACAGAAATGGAACTGCAAGACCCTTTTTCAGTTCCAGGGGTACTTGATACCGCAGCTTGGAACAGAACAGGCACTACTGGTCCTACAGTAGGAGAAACCCTTGTAAAACAAGGACATAAGCTAAGAAGAGCAGATAAAAACAGAATTCAAGGCAAAATTCAAATACATGAATACCTTAGATTGCAACAAAGTGGTAGACCAAGGTTGCAAATATTTAATAATTGTCCTAATCTCATCCGTGAATTACAAAGTATTCCATTAGATAAGTCTAATCCTGAAGATGTAGACACAAAAGCACAGGATCATGCTTACGATGCTTTAAGGTATTTAATTATGTCTAGACCTAGAATAAATGATCCTTTAGCACAACTAAGGAATTTAAGAACACAACAGGCTTACACGCCTTCTGATAGTATCTTTGGATATTAAATATGAAGAAAAAAAGAATTAAATACAGTAATGGTAGTTCAGTTATAAAAAAGAATTTTTATAAAAGAATAGGCGATATGGATGTTACAGGAACAGGAAGCTTTAATATTCCTAATTTAACTGCATCAGCAGAAGGTACTATTGGTAGAAATATTAAAGGAACTAAACTTACTGCAGGAGCTTATCAAGATACTACAGGAAAAAGGGGAGAATCTTTTAGTTTAGAAAAACAATTACCTAATAATTCTTCTATAGCTATAGAAAAAAATAGACAAGGTATTATGGGACGTTTATTTAAAAACGTGAAAGGCATGGAAGTAGAATTTGCTGCAGGAAAAAAAGATACACAGGTAGGCCCATATACAATAGAAGATGAAAGACAAGCTACCATTACACTAAGAAAGAAAATAGGCAATAAAACTTAAATATTTTTACAAGAAGGAGACAAAACAAAAATGGCTAATCCAGTTTATAACGTAAGAGACACAGGAAGAAACTCAGCAAGGACAACTGATGTTCGTGAGATTGCAGACAATCTTATGACTTCATGGACTTCTGCAACAACAGGTACAATCGCTGTGACTGCTGACGCAACGTATGATGTAAGTTTTACACAACCTGCAGATACTATTATTCGTAATTTAATTGCGATACCTGCAGGTAATATTGTTACTGCTGGAGCATCAGGTGATGATGTAGATTTTGATTTAGGTACTGCTGCTGGCGGTGGACAAATTATTGATGAGGAAGCTATCCTTGATGATGGTGGTTCTGCAGTAACTTGGTCAGCTAACGCACCACTTTACCTTATTCAGAATTCACATGGTCATGGAGCAAATGCTTTTGTTAGTACCAGTGTAACTGCTGGTGTAGTAGGTGGTCCTGCAACAAGTGAAGCAATTGTTATTGCAGCAACTTTGTATTCAGCATCAGCAAGAACTCTTTATGCTCGTTTGAAGCCTTTGGCTAATGATCTTGCAACTGCTGCAACAACTGTGACTTATCTTGTTGAGTTCTTGCATCTTGGTGCTACACCTGATCAATAAGAACCTTGTTTTGTCTCATGTCGGGAATTTATTTTTCGGCATACTCCTGACTAGCTCAAGTACGGCCCACTTGGGCTAGTCTCTTTGATTAGACGAGAATAATTAATGGCTGAAGAAGATAATAATTTAACAGCAAACGAACTTTATTATACACCTGTAGAAAATGAACAGGGGTTAGAACTTACTCTAAATGAAACTCTACAGGAAAATTTAGTAAGTCTTTTATCTGATAGATATCAGTCTGCTAAAGATGCTAGAGATCACGATGAGAAACGCTGGATAACTGCGTATCATAATTATCGTGGTCTTTATGATAAAGATGTAAGATTTAGAGAATCTGAAAAATCCAGAGTCTTTGTCAAAGTAACCAAGACAAAAGTTCTTGCAGCTTTTGGACAATTAGTTGATGTTATATTTGGATCTAATAAGTTTCCTATAGGTATATCTGAAACTAAAATTCCTGAAGGTGTTGCAGAATATGCTCATCTAGATTCTAGAAATCCTTTACCAGGAATAGAGACTACACAAAACCAAACTACTGAACAGGAAAACCCTTTTGATGTAGGTTACGAGGGTGATGGTAAAGTTCTTAAAGCTGGAGCTACTTTTGGGTCAGGTAAATTTGAAAATTTATCTACAAAAGAAAAGATAGAAAATGAACTTATAGATGGCCCATCTATTAATCCTCAAGATTTTCAAATCTCTCCTGCTAAAGAAACAGCAAGAATAATGGAGAAATTAATACATGATCAAATTGAAGAATCAAATGGATCAAGTGAAATAAGAAATGCTTTATTTGAATCTTCTCTTTTTGGAACAGGTATTGTTAAAGGTCCATTTAATTTTAATAAGACTTTAAATAAATGGAAAGAAAATGAAGAAGGAGGAAGAACTTATAGTCCTATTGATGTAAGAGTTCCTCGTATAGAATTTGTTTCTATATGGGATTTCTTTCCTGATCCTAATGCTACTAATATAAATGAATGTGAGTATGTTTTTCATAGACATAAAATGAATCGTACTAAATTACGTTCATTAGCTCGTATGCCTTATTTTAATAAGGATGCAATAAGAGAAGCTATAACTTCTGGACCTAGCTATGAAGAACAGGCATATGAAACAGCATTAAAAGATGATTCTAGATCTGATACTTATGGAAGTGGTCAGTATGAAGTTGTTGAGTATTGGGGTGTCATGGATGCTGAATATGCTCGACAAGTTGGCATGGAGTTAGATGATTCTGTAGATGATCTTGATGAAGTACAGATTAATGCATGGATATGTAATGGAAAATTATTAAGATCAGTAGTAAATCCATTTACCCCTTTTAGAATTCCTTATCATTCATTTCCTTATGAAAGAAATCCTTACAGCTTCTTTGGTATAGGAGTAGCTGAAAATATGGATGACTCTCAAAAGATTATGAATGGTCATGCTCGTATGGCAATAGATAATCTAGCTCTTTCTGGTTCATTGGTTTTTGATGTAGATGAAACTGCTTTAGTAGGTGGACAGTCTATGGAAATATATCCAGGCAAAATTTTTAGAAGACAAACTGGAGTTCCAGGTCAAGCTATTAATGGTTTGAAATTTCCTAACACTTCTACTGAAAACATGATGATGTTTGATAAGTTTAGACAGCTTTCAGATGAACAAACAGGCATTCCTAGTTATTCACATGGCATGACAGGCGTACAGAGTATGACTCGTACAGCTTCAGGGATGTCAATGTTATTAGGAGCTGCTAGTCTGAATATCAAAACAGTCATAAAGAATCTTGATGATTTTCTTCTTAAACCTTTAGGAGATTCTTATTTTCAATGGAATATGCAATTTCTTGAAAATAAACTTGATGTAAATGGTGATCTTGAAGTTAAAGCTACAGGCACAAGTAGCTTGATGCAAAAAGAAGTAAGAAGTCAAAGATTAACTACATTTTTACAAACTATACAAAATCCTGCTGTAGCACCCTTTATTAGAATTAATAAACTTATTAGTGAACTTGCTGTAAGTCTAGATCTAGATCCTGATGAGTTAATGAATGATCCTGAAGAAGCGGCTGTTATGGCTCAAATAATAGGAATGCAGAATGCTGGACAAGCAACTGGCGAAGAAGCTGGCCCCAATAACCAACAACCAGGAGCTATGGGAACCCCTCAAGGAGTACCTCCAGAAGCTCAAGAACTTGGAGTTACAGGTACTGGTGGGGGCAACATCGGAACAGGAAATATACCGCAGCCAGGGGAAGGTGAATTTGCTGGTACGCCTAGAGCAGTTGAAGGATAGTATAAAGGAAAAGATGAATGAGCAAGAAACGTAAAGCAATCGTAAAACTTAGTGATAAAGTACGTTCTCTTTTAGATTTTAAAGATGAAAAAGAATTAAAAGACGAAGCTAAAAAGTTTAAAAAACGTATGGCTGACGATCTAGATGATGCAAGTTGGGAGAAATCTCCTTCTATGCTATCTAGAACTGACAAAGATCCAGCCGAAATGAATCCACTTGAGTACGATGAGTACCTTGATGATATGGAGATGACTGAAGCCGAATATTACGATGATGCTGGTTTTAATGTCTTTGATGAATCAGGCATGGTTATGGATGAAACTGATAGAAATGCTTTCTTTTCATTTGATCCTGAAGATGCTGGAAGGTATTGGCAAACTGCAGGTAATGCAGAAAACCTTATCGAATATATGGAAACAAAGTTAAATACTCCTAAAGAACTAAGAGCTTTTATGAAAGGGTTGGAAAATGAAATTGTAGATTACGGAGATGATTTAAAGCCTTACGAAGATAGTGAGAATGAAAGGATTGCAGCAGTAGCTAAAGCACGTTTAGAGGAAATGATCCAATTAAAACCTGTAGATAGAGAACCTAAAAAAGAAGGTAGTGAAGTTAAAGGCTTTACAAGAAAAGATCTTACACCTGAACTACTATCTTTATTAGATAAACAGGAACTTAAAGGTTTTGAATCTGAAGAGATTACTAATGATGTAAAAGCTATTGAAGAATCTTTAAAGAAATTTACAGAGGCTAACGATAAACCAGAAATGTTTCCTTATCTACCAAGAGAGCCTAGAGAAAACTTTAGAATTGGTGGATTACTAAAGACTGTAATTAAAAAACTTAAACCTGAAGAAGCTGAAGAAGTATCTACAAAGGCTGACGATATACATAATGTAATTGAAGAATCTATTAATGCAGGTGCTAAAAAGAAAGATGTATTTAATGCAGTATCAGATGTAACAGGCTTAAAGAAATCAGAGATAGCAGCTATAGAAAGAATTTATGCTAGAGAAGCTGGAGGCGGTAAAGCAGTAAATCTTTTTGAAGATCTTAAAATGACTTATAAAGCTTTAACTACTCCAAGAACTGCTGGACAAGAGGTAGGTGCAAATATAGGTGGCCCTGGAACTAAAACCAGAGCCACTAGAGAAGCTCAAGGTGAATATGGGCTAGGTGGTATTGGTGTTGGTCTTACTGCTGGTATACCTGTTGGTGCAGCAGGTATAAGTTTGTTATCTAGTACAGATAAACTTTCAACTAATTCTTCTGATATTACTAATATTACAGAGGGTACGATGGATGAAGCTTTTTCATTAGCTTCTCGTACTCCTTCTAAGTATGTATTTATGGATAATGGTGTTCCTAAAATTATGTATAAAGGTAAAGAAGTAGAATATAGCATGGCTACTGAAGAAGACATGCTTTTAGATTTAGTTCCTAGAAAGACTAAAAAAGCTATGGGGAGTTTACTATCTTATGAGTAATCTGGAAGAAGTAGTAGTACAAAGACCAAGACCTAGTTTTGATGACGGGAGTGGTCTAAGAGGTGGAGGAAGAGGAGATATTATAGATGTGGGAGGACTTTCTTTTTTAAGTAGAGATTCTTTGCTTGAAGGTTTTGATCCTACACCTGATCTTTCAGATAGACGAAGACTTAGAGATAGGATTGCAAAGAGAGTCAGAGAAGTATCAGATACTCCAGCAGGAAAAGTTGCAAAATATGCTTTAGGCACTACACCTGCAGGAAGACTATATAATACTGCTAGATTTGTTAAAGGTGTTTTAAAGCCTAATACTGATGATGACAAAGCTGCAAATGCTAAAGGCGGTAGGATAAAAGCTAGTAAAGGTAGAAAGATTCGTGAAGGACTTGAGTTTATTATAGATAGTATAAAAAATAACAAATATTTAACTGAAGAAGGTAAAGAAGAACTAATAGAATCAGAAACTATTTTAGATATGATTAAAAAAACTGATTTTATTCCTGATGCAGAAAGTAAAACAGATTATGAAAAAACTAAAGCAGTAACTGACTTCTTACAAGAAAATGAAGCATTAGACTTAGATGGATTACGTAAATTAAATAGATTTATCTTTAGTGTAGAAAGAAAAGGAGGCTTGTTAAGCAACAGAGGAGTCCCTGAAAAGACTATTAAAAAGATTTTAGAAGTTGATTTTCCTTTGTATAAAACTTCAGAGAAAGATTTAAGTTCTTCTGAAAAGTCTTTAAAAAATAAAGCTGATAAATTTTACAATGTTGATCGTCTTTTAAGGCGTGACGAGAGGACTCCTATGCTTGTAGTCCATGAAAAAGGTAGAGAGCCTAGACAAGAGGGCGGTTCGATAGATGATATGGCAATGCCTCCAGAGATGATGGATATGGAAGATGATATGCCTGTAGATACCTATCCTAATATACCGCCTGAAGAAATGGCTGCAGCAGAAGCATCACAATTACCTGATGCAGAGATGGAAGAAGAATATTTAAGTGTTGTTCTAGATCAATCTTTAAATGATCAAGAGCAAGATTATTTAACAAAAGCATTAGAAGCAGATCCAAAACTAAGTCAGATACTTGATAAGGTTATAGTAACTGCTTCAGAATTTTCTGGTTCTGGGAAAGTTGAAGGACCAGGAACAGGTGTATCAGACTCAATACCTGCCAGATTGTCAGATGGCGAGTTTGTATTCACCAAAAAAGCTACCGATCAAATGGGTGCAGACAATCTCCAAGAAATGATGGATGATGCTGAACGTGCCTATGATGGTGGCATGATGAGATCACCTAAAAAAGAAGGTGGCATGTTAATGTATAAGCAAAAGGATGAAAATCCTCTTGATTATGAAAAAATAGCTCAAGATGAAATAAAGAAAAATATGTTGAGAGCTAATCGTGCTCCTAGTTTATTAGGTGGAAATTAAAATAAGGCTACCTTGTATAAGACAAGCCCCGAATTCTTTAGACGTTTAGAATTGGCTACCTTGCAAGAAAACAAGCCCCTTAGAAAAGGAAAGAGTAATGTCTGAAACAGATATGATAGAAGAGGAAAGGGAATCTAATCCTTATAATATGAAAAAACCTTGGCACAAGGCAGATGGTAAACGTATGCCTCAAGCTGATGAATTGTATTATGATGATGAAGCTCCTAAACCTGAAAAGGCTGAAAAGGCTACCCGACAAAAAAGAAAGTCGGCCCCTGCTCCTAAATCTTCTGATAATACTGATTATAAGAAAAGATATGACGATTTAAAAAAACATTATGATTCTAAAGTTACTACACATAAACAACAGATAGAAGAGTTAAAATCTCAAATGCATCCTGAAGAGGCTGTATATGAAGCTCCAAAGTCTGATGAAGAGTTAGAAAACTTTAGGGATAAATATACTGATTTAGCTGATACAGTTGAAACTATTGCTAGTAAACAGATTGATGCTAGACTTGATGGAGTTAATCAAAAACTCTCAGCTCTTGAGCAAAGAGAGTTAGAAATAGCCCATAGAGAAGCTCAAAATGCTTTACAAGAAAGACATCCAGATTTTGCTGATATAAGAAACTCTGATGAATTTCATAGCTGGGCAGAGGATCAACCAGTACAGATACAAGATTGGATATATAATAATCCTAATAATGTTAATTTAGCTGTCAAAGCTCTTGATCTTTATAAAACAGAAACTGGTATAAGACAAAACTCTACTCCTCAAAGAAGTCTAGGTAGTACAGGAAATCAAACTTCTGCTGCTGATATGGTGTCTACTAAAACAACTAATGTAGATCCCAGACAAGCAAAAATCTGGACTGAAAATGAAATTGCGAAAATGTCCCTTGATCAGTTTGATAAGCATGAAGAAGAAATTCGACAAGCTATTGATGAGGGAAGAGTTCGTAAAGGATAAATTCTTTTCTTAGGAGAAATATAAAATGGCTTATAACCAAAGTGATCAGTTTTTTGAGCCAAGTACAGATACCAATGCTAACTTTGGAAATTCTGTATCAGGCCAAACAAACTCGTTTTTCTTACCCAAGGTCTATTCCAAGCAAGTTCTAAACTTTTTCCGTAAGGCTTCTGTAGCAGAAGCTATAACAAATACGGATTATGCTGGTGAAATTGCTGGATTTGGCGATACAGTAAGGATAATTAAAGAGCCTTCGATTACTGTTTATCAGTATGAAAGAGGACAAGATGTAACATCAACTAAACTTACTGACCAAGAAGTTAGTCTTATAGTTGATACTGCTAACGCATTTAAGTTTATCGTTGATGACATTGAAACTAATATGTCTCATGTTAACTTTCGTGACGTAGCAACATCATCTGCTGCTTACGCTCTGCGTGATGCCTTTGATGAAGGTGTAATTGCAGCTATGTTTTCAGGTGTATCTGCTTCAAGTCCTAATCATGTATTAGGTTCTGACAATGCAACTGACCTTGCGGCTGGTACTTTTGATGGTACTGGTAACTTAGATATTGGATTTGACTCTTCAGAGCATGATCCTATCGATGTTATGGGTCGCATGGCTCGTTTGCTAGATGAGCAGAATGTACCTGAAGAAGGTAGATGGTTCCTTGCTGGTCCTGACTTCTATGAAGTCCTGGCTTCAAGTTCTTCCAAGCTACTTTCTGTAGACTATAACGCTGGTCAAGGTTCGATACGGAATGGTCTGGTATCTTCTGGCCTATTGCGTGGATTTAATATGTATAAGAGCAATAATATTGCCAGTACCTCTAATGCAGCAGGTAAGTGCATTTGTGGGCATATTTCATCTACTGCAACAGCTCAGACGATTACTAGCACTGAAGTAATTCGTGATCCTGACAGCTTTGGAGATATTGTTCGTGGACTTCATGTCTACGGAGCCAAAGTGTTGCGTGGTGAAGCATTAGTTTCTGCCTTTTACGGCATCGACTAATATTAAAACATGGGGGGTTGTTTCGGCAGCTCCCCATTTTAATAAGGATAGGATATGCCTCAATTAGGAAGTGAAAAAGATCCTATAAGGATGAGTGCAAGACGAACTTCTAAAATAAGAGGTCGTTTTCTTAAAAATGAAAATCGTGAAAAATACTCAGATAACTATGACAGAATTTTTAGGTCTGATAACTCAAAAGCGAAAGAAGGTAAAATAGATGGCTGAAAATACAGATACTTATAATTCACAAACTTCTTATTCGGATATTCAGGAATTAGAACGCCATTGTGCTACTAAAAGTAATGTACTGGCAGTAGCTACTGGATATGGTGAAAAAGAACATGCACTTGAAGTCAGAATAAAAGTCTCGAAATGAAAGTAGAAGCACCTGAAGGTTATCATTGGATGCAACAAAAGAAAGGCTATAAATTAATGAAAGATCCTAAAGATGGTTATAAACCTCATAAAGGTTCAAGTAAGTTTGTAGACTTTCCTATTCAAAAAACTCATAAGAAATAGTTATGGCTGAAACTTATTTAAACTTATCAAATGAATTACTTAGAGAACTGAATGAAGTTGCTTTAACTACAGCTACTTTTTCATCTGCGATAGGTATTCAAGCTCATGTCAAAGATAGTATTAATAGAGCCTATCTGGATATTGTTAATGAAGAACCTCAGTGGCCTTTTCTTGCGACTGCACTTAGCGGTGCAACTGATCCTATGTATGGTAATACTTACATAGAAACAGTAGCAGGAACCAGATGGTATTTATTAAAAAGCAGTAGTTCTAGTATAACTACTGATTATGGTTCTATTGATTGGGATAATTTTCTTTTAACTACTGTAGGTGTATCAGGAGAATCTGCTCCTTATACAGTTAAAAATTTACGTTTTACTACAACAGAAGAATGGAAAGATTATTTCAGAGTAGCTCAGAATAAAGATGATGCTGATACTCAGAACTATGGAGTTCCTGATAGAGTAATTAAAAGCCCTGACTTTAGAAAGTTCGGGTTAAGTCCTATTCCAGATCAAGTATATCGTATATGGTTTTATGCTTATGATCTTCCTACAGAACTGGATGCTCATGGAGATCAGATCGTATTCCCTAATACTTATAAACCTGTATTACTAGCAAGAGCTAGATATTACATTCATCAATTTAAAGAAAATCCTCAAGCAGCCGCTTTTGCATTAGAAGATTATAAAAGAGGCTTACGTCTTATGAAGTTGAATCTTACAGAATCAGCCCCAGGATATTTCAGTGACGATAGAGTGACGTTTTCCTAATGTCTCAGCCTTTTGCCCTTTCATGTCGAGGTGGTTTAAATGTAAATTTAAATCAACTTGAGTTAATGCGAAACCCTGGATTGGCTACAGAGTTACTTAACTTTGAAGTTGATCCTGATGGGGGATATAGACGCATTAATGGGTTTAGTCTGTATGGAGGAGGATCTTCAGCAAGACCTAATTCTGGCAATGCTGTTCTTGGAATGAGTGTGTATGCAGATGGTCTTGTTGTCTGTTCAGGTACAGGTATATTTTTTAGTCAGGATGGAACAAGTTGGTTAACATTAAATAGAGCCAGTGTTTCAGGAAGTGGAGATAACTACAGTACCTTTACAGGGCGTTCAGTATCTGCAAGGTCAAGTCAGGGAAGAACTACTTTTGCAATATTTGAAGGTACGTCTGACTATGGTGAACTTCTTATCTGTGATGGAGCCAATAAACCTTTCTTTTTTAAAATGACAGGTACAGGAGCTTTAGCAGATAGAACTTTCTTTGCAAGTGAAATAACAGTTTCTAGTACAACTGCTCCTACAGTAGGTGTAATGCATGAAAATCATTTTGTAGTAGGAGGAGCACCTACAGCTAAAAATACTATTTATTATAGTTCTAATTTTGATGTTGATTCTTTTAGTGGATCAGGAGCAGGAAGTATACAGTTAACAGATGCTGTTGTAGGGCTTGCCAGCTTTCGTAGTGATCTTATTATATTCTGTAAAAACAGTATTTTTAAACTGATTAATATAAGTGACAGTGACAATATTGCCATTGTTCCTATAACTAAAAATGTTGGTTGTCTGGATGGGCATAGTATTCAGGAAATCGGAGGTGATCTGGTATTTTTAAGCCCTGATGGTATTCGTACTGTAGCAGGTACAGCTCGTATTGGTGACGTAGAGTTAAGTTCTGTTAGTAGGCAGATACAGAAAATAGTAACTACGATTGCCAATAGTATTAATAGCTACACTATTAGTAGTGGTGTTCTTAGAAGTAAGTCCCAATATAGATTATTTTATACAAATACCAGTTTAAGTGCTGCCGTATCTAAAGGAATTATAGGGACATTAACTCCTAATGGTTTTGAATGGTCAGAAACCAAAGGAATTCAGGCAAATGGCTTTACATCTAATTTTGATGATGATGGAGTAGAACAGGCTTATCATGGAGATAATACAGGATATATTTATAACCATGATACAGGAAGTACATTTAATACTGCAGGAACTGCTTCAAATATAGAATCACTTTATTACACACCTGATCTTGATTTTGGAGATATAGGAACAAGAAAAACTATTAAATATGTAAAAATGTCTTTAACTCCAGAAGGAGAAATACAGCCAGCTTTGCATGTTAAATATGATTTTGAAAGTTCAGATACACCTCAACCTGCTTTATATACTTTAGACAGTATTCCTTTACCAGCTACTTTTGGTAGCTCAGATAGCACTTTTGGTAGTGCTGTTTTTGGAGCAACAGCAAATCCTCTTGTAAGACAAGCAATAGAAGGAAGTGGGTATACTCTATCACTTAGAATTAAAAGTGATGATCAGAAATCTCCTTATTCAATTAATGGATTTTATATAGATTATGTACCTTCGGGTAGGAAATAGATAAATGGCTTATTCATATACAAGACAAAGTACAATCTCTGATGGAGATACAATTACAGCCGCATTATTCAATAATGAATATAATCAGCTTTTAAATTCATTTGCTTATTCATCTAGTGATGCTGCTGCTACAGGACATCGACATGATGGATCAGCCGCCCAGGGTGGTAGTATCTATAAGATTGGCGATCTTGATTTCTTAAACAAGATTGAAGCTGATAGCACTAATAATAGATGGGGTATATATGTTCAGGTATCTTCCAGTGCAGTAGAACAGATAAGAGTACAGGATGGAGCTATTGTTCCTGTTACAGATAATGATATTGATCTAGGTACAAGCTCATTAGAGTTTAAAGATGCTTACTTTGATGGAACAGTTACTACTGATGCTCTAGTTGCAGATACTGCAGATATTAATGGCGGTACAGTTGATGGAGCAACGATTGGAGCAAGTTCTGCCACTACTATTGTCGGTACAACTATTACTGCGAATACAGCTTTTGTGCCTGACGCTTCAGATGGGGCTTCACTAGGTACTACATCACTAGAGTTTAGTGATCTTTATTTAGCAGATGGGGCTGTTATTAATTTAGGGGATGACCAAGACACTACACTTACTCATGTAGCTGATACAGGTATTTTACTTAATAGCACTAGACAATTTCAGTTTGGGGATTCAGGAACTTATATACATCAAAGTGCTGATGGGGTATTAGATTTAGTCTCTGATACAGAAATAGAATTAACTGCTACTACTATTGATATTAATGGTGCTGTTGATGTAAGCGGGGAAATAGCTGCAGCTTCATTAGATATTTCTGGCAATGTAGACATAGATGGCACAACAAATTTAGATGCTGTAGATATTGACGGAGCAGTTCAAATAGATGGAGCAACTACATTTGGTGTAGATGACACAGGTGTAGATGTAAAATTCTTTGGAGCTACAGCAAGTGCTTACCTTCTATGGGATGAAAGTGCAGATAAGTTATTAACTGCTGGTGGAGCAGTTGTTGATATAGTTAAAGATAAACTTCTTATTGGTGGAACTGCTGTAACAACAACAGCCGCAGAATTAAATGTTCTAGATGCGGTAACAGCAGGAACTGTCACAGCTAGTTTAGGTGTTGTTGTTGATTCCAATAAAGATATTGGAACATTTAGAAATATTACTTTATCAGGAGAACTTGATGCAGGTTCACTAGATATAAGTGGTAATGCAGACATAGATGGTACTACAAACTTAGACGCAGTTGATATAGATGGTGCAGTACAAATTGATGCTACTGTTACTGTAGGTGTCGATGATACTGGCTATGATGTTAAGTTTTTTGGTGATGCAGCAAGTGCATACATGCTTTGGGATGCGTCAGCAGATGATTTAATTTTAGGAGGAGCTGCTAGAGTAGTTGTCCCAGATGGTCAATTAGTATTAGGCAGTACAGCAGTCAGTTCTACTGCAGCAGAATTAAATATTCTAGATGGTAAAAGTTTTGTCGATGAAGATGATATGTCTTCTGACAGTGCTACTGCTATTGCCTCACAACAATCAATTAAAGCTTATGTTGATAACAACGCTGGAATGAGTAATTGGATATTAGAAGATGGTGATGGTACTGAAGTTACTATTTCTAATGCTAAAGAAGTAAAGTTTGTTGAAGGCGGTGGAATAGATATTAACTGGACTGATACAGATAATGGTACTGATGGAGATCCCTATGATCTTACATTTACCATTAATGCAGCACAAACAGATATTACTTCTCTTTTAGCTACTGATATTAAAATTGGTGAAGACGATCAGACCAAGATTGACTTTGAAGATGCTGACAAAATTAACTTCTATGCTGGTAATGAAAAGCAATTAATTCTTGAAGATGGTGCATTATACCCAGGAGCAGACAATATCATTGATCTTGGTAAGTCTGACAATGAATTCAAAGATGCTTTCTTTGATGGGACTGTAACTGCAGATGCTTTCGCAGGACCATTAACAGGGAATGTAACAGGTAATGTTTCAGGAACTGCTGCAACAGTTACAGGAGCTGCTCAATCTAATATTACATCACTAGGAACACTGACTACTTTGACAGTTGACAGTGTAATTGTTAATGGCACAACAATAGGCCACACTGACGATACTGATTTAATGACAGTAGCAGATGGCGTTTTAACAGTAGCAGGTGAAGTCAGTATGACTACCCTGGATATTGGTGGAACTAATGTCACCTCTACTGCAGCAGAGCTGAATAAGTTGGATGGTGTAGGGACTTTGAAGCAAGCGGGACTAGAAACAATCTATGTTCCTGCAGCAGCTATGTATCCAAATTCAACCAATGGATGTGCAGATTTAACACAAGTAGAATTAGCTAACGGCCCTGAACTAAAATGTTTAGATTTTGATCCAAGTTCTGATGAAAACGCACAATTTACTGTTTGCTTTCCTAAAAGCTGGAATGAAGGAACTGTCACTTTTCAGGCTTTCTTTACAGTAACAGGTACTAATACAGGTACAGTTGCGTGGGGATTATCAGGAGGTTCTACAGTAGACGATGGAAGTATTAATACTGCTTTTGGAACAAATGTAGTAGCAACTGCTAAAGCTCATAGTGGAACATCTAATGATATGGACGTATCTGCAGTAAGTGGAGCAGTCACTATTGCTAACGCTGCTGCTGATTCAATGACATTTTTTCAGATAATGCGAGATGTATCTGCTGACAATCAATCAGGAGATGCAAGATTATTAGGCATTAAACTGTTCTTTACGACTGATGCGGCTAACGATTCTTAGGATTATTGAATGTTTGGGTATCGAGTATTAGGTTTTGGTGTAAGTAAGGCTCCTAGAGCAGCCTATTCAGCCGAATATCTTATTGTTGCTGGTGGCGGTAGTGGAGCTAGTCAGCTAGAAGGCTCTGGGGGTGGAGGTGCTGGCGGTGCTTTAGATTCTTCTTTTACTGCAACGCCTTTACAAGAATATACCATCACCATAGGGGCTGGAGGTGCTGGAAATGTTAATTCTGTAGGAAATCAAGGATCTAATTCCAGCATAGACTCAACAGTAGCTACAGGAGGTGGAGGAGGATCACCTGGAAACGCTGCTGGAGGAAATGGAGGCTCTGGTGGAGGTGGAGGAGGATCTGCCCATAATAATGGAGCTGGTGGTTCAGGAACTTCTGGGCAAGGAAATGATGGAGGGGCGGGAGCTTCTTCTAAGAGAGGCGGTGGTGGTGGAGGAAAAGGCTCTGCTGGTTCAACTCCTCCTGGCAATGGTGGTACTGGAATAGATTGGAAATCTTTAGGTACTTCTTATGCCTCTGGGGGAGGAGGAGCATCTGCCACAGCTAGTAATGGATCTGCATCTGCTGGAGGAGGAACTCCTGGGTTTACCTATCCTGGCTCTGGTACTCAATATACTGCACTTGCTGGGGGAGCGAATACTGGAGGTGGATCAGGAGGAATGAACGGAACCTACGGAACTAACGCAGGAGGGGGTAGTGGAATCGTTATTATTAGATATTCTGGAGGCCAGCAAGCTACTGGAGGTACAGTAACTGCTGCTGGAGGATACACTTATCATACCTTTACTTCCTCTGGAACTTACACGGCGTAAAAACTATGTCTCATTATGCAAAAGTAGTAGATGGAGTGGTTGAAACAGTCATTGTTGCTGAAGCAGAGCATATTGCAACTCTGGAAGGTACATGGGTAAAAACCTCTTACAACATGCGTGGTGGAGTGTACTATGATCCTTCAACATCAGGACCAGTAGCCGATCAATCAATTATCAATGGTGATGAAGCAAGAGAGCGAAAGAATTATGCAGGAATTGGTTACAGATATGATGGAACAGGCTTCTTTAACCCTGTTAAACCTTTTAATAGCTGGGTTTTTAACAACTCTACTTATCTTTGGGAGGCTCCTGTAGATCGTCCTGGGCATAATTATGAGTGGGATGAAGCTAATACTAGATGGGTTGAGATAACATGAATCATCAGGATTTAAGCATAATATGCGTTGAAAGTTACAGTTCAGTTGATTTTGAAGAATCAAATATAGAAGTAATTGTTAGAGATAATGTATTTGCTTTTAGAGGGACTGATGAACCTAAAGATGTATTAAGAGATTTAAGAATACTTCCTTGGTGGATGTCAGAGTTAGGCTGGGTTCCTGCAGGATTTGCTAAAGCTGCAAGAAGGTTAGTACCTAAGTGTTTAGCTGAATGTATGGAAAGAGATATAGAACCAGATGATATAGAATTAACTGGTCATAGTCTTGGAGGAGCAGTAGCACTTATTGTAGGTGCTTTAATGGTAAGAGATGAAATATATCCTAAACAGATTGTTACTTTTGGTGCTCCTAGATGTGGGAGACTTAAACTATTAGATAGGATACCTGTTACTTGTTATAGACATGGTAAAGATATAGTACCTTTAGTGCCTCCTTTAATGAGGAGACATAAACCATTACAACAGGAAGGAACTCCTTCTAGTTTAGTTAAAGATCATTATATGCATAATTATGTATCAATAGATAAGATTAAAGAGATGTATAAATGAATCCTAAACAATTAGAACCAGGATCTCATTATGCTCAGTATGATACTGATGGAGATGGCATAGTTTCAGATGAAGAAATAGCTACAAGTGAAAGGCTTCAGCAATTGGAGATACAGAATGAAAAAGCTGATGCTCAAAGGAATATGTGCTGGTTTGCTCTATGGGGAATGCTATTATATCCCTCATTAGTATTAGTAAGTAGTTACTTACAACTTGATAAAGGAGCAGATATATTAGGCTCTATGAGTAGTATATATTATATATCAGTGGCTGGTGTTGTTAGTGTCTGGTTTGGAAGTCAGGCTTATTCCTCCTCAAAGAATGGAAATAATGGAAAAAAGTAGAGATAAAGGATTGGAATTAGCTTTGGAAGCTCTAGAAAGAATAGCAACACATGAGAAAGAATGTGGAGAGCGTTGGGCTGAAGCTATGGTAGAGCTAAGAGAGCTTAAAGATGTCACATCTAATCATGCTATACGTTGGGAAAAGTTAGCATGGTTAGTTGTAGGCACAGTTGTAACTACTGGTATAGCAGCTTGGACTGCAATGATATTTAATTTATAGGAGATACAAAAAATGACACAACCTACAAATACTCAGCATATACCTTCACCTAAAGTAACAGGTGGAGCTAATGATATTTATATGCCAGAGAATACTAACGTATCTGGTGGTAATAGTAATATATATTTAAATACTCCCCCTTCAGTAGGTGGAGGAGCTAATGATATTTTACAAAAGGATAATCCTAAAGTAGCAGGTGGAGCTAATGATATTTATCTTCAAGATAATACTCCTACTACTGGTTCAGGTATTTATCTCCAAGATAATAAGCCTGTATAAATTTAAAGGTTAGGGCATTATGGCTAAAAGTAAGAAAGCTCTTAAAGCATTAAAGAGGCGAAAAGAAGCCAAAGGGCGTAGTCGTGTCTTAAAAGAAAGACAGGATTATACTGGTGGTGGAAGAGTAAAAGCTAATGTGGGATGGGCAGGAATTCCTACTAATATTCCTACTCAGGAAGAAATTCAAAAACAGGTAGAAGAAGCTAGTAAACAAAACCAGCAAAAACAGGAGGCTGTTGTTCTTGATGAACCTATAGATTCTGGTGGTAGAGGAACTGGTGATGGTCTTCCAGAAGAAACTCCTACTGGTACTCCTCCAGCTCAAGAAGACCAAGCTCCTCCTGCAAGACAATGGTTAGGATTAGATGGTAACTATTATTCAACCAGAGAAGAAGTAATTAAGGCTAATGCTGATTTTGGAAAACCTTCTCCAACTCAAGAAGACCAAGCTCCTCCAGCTCAAGAAGCTCCTACTAGTGATGAAGCTCCTGCTGAAGAAGTAGATAGGAGTAATATATGGAATTTATCTTACGAAGAGATGAATCCCAAAAAAGAAAGAGGGGATTTTGGAGCAGGTAAA
>VTLG01000721.1_pt1 | contig 34984 bp, 53 predicted proteins | sample 4694571 | NCBI WGS metagenome assembly VTLG01 (sample SAMN12604809, study PRJNA352737) | marine metagenome | biome: ENVO:00000447; feature: ENVO:00000209|ENVO:00000569|ENVO:01000036; material: ENVO:00002151; isolation source: viral sequences binned using virsorter ...
CTTAACGCCCACTCGATACACCTTACATAAACACAGGTCATAGCTAGCATCATCAAGCGTGGGAGGATTTTCCACTTGTCTAATGTTTCTGGAGTCATCAGCCTATGTTTCCCCTATCGAGTTGTACTAATCCGTATACAAAAGCTAGCAGTAAAGCTCCCCCAAGTATAACACAAAGTATCAAAACGATAACTGTAATTATCTTTTGTCGCAATACTTGTTTGTCGTATATCTCTTTCTGCCTACGTTTGCGTATATCACCTTCCATTCTAAGCAGTTCATTCCATGCCTGAACACCATGTCTAAACTTAATAAACTGCTGGAGTTCGTATCGTTGTTCTTCAAGCTGTTTTTTAGCAGTCAATGCTTCAACAGCTTCTTGTTCGATACTACCTCTGCGTGTAAGTTTAGTAATGAAGGAAGGATTTTTAGCTCTTTTCTGTGCGTTCTCGATATCTGATGCGGCACTCATCCATTTGGATAAGTCATTCCCCATACTCTGGATATCTTTGCCAACTTGGAAAGCTCTTTTTAACCCATTAAAAGCTGTGTTTGCTGTGGCAACAGCCGCACTAATTGTTAATGGGTCGAGCATACATCTTAACTCGGCTTGGTAGGAAAGGTAACAGAAGACATGTCTAGCGACCCATCACTTGATAACTTTGGTGATGCACTAGCTGGTAAATCTCTAAGCTGTTGTCTATAAGTCTTCCAATTATCGGCAAGAGTTACATCAGAGTTTGCCATCCAATCTGTTTCCGCAAGTAATCTATTGCGTTCAACTCTCAGCAATCGCATAGGCTCTGCATTGACTAGTTCTGTCTTTTTATCAGAAACAGCTTTCCATGTTGTGCCAAAGTCTGATGGTTTATCACTCTCAATAGCTGAACCATTCTTATCGGCTCCAGTAACCTTACGAAACATTGCGTTGAACTCTTCTTCATTTGTAGGCTCTCCTCTAAGAACCCACTCTGTAACTCCTAAACTCGATAATGCTTGTGCTATTGTTGTCATTGTGCGACCTCCTGAACTGTGATTGTAAATTGTGCCATTGCATCTGTACTGGCATTTCTTCTATTAAGTAAAACAGGATAACTAGAACCGCTAGTGCGAAATTGTAAAGTGTAAGTTATTTGTGATGTTGTTGATGGAGAATCTAATATATCCATTACACACGGAACGCAACTTTCTGAATCTCTTGTACTGTCATATTGCACTCTGGGCCATATAGCAATCTCATTATTACTAATTGTTGTGCTATCTCTATTTAATCTTAAATATGGACTTGCATGCCAAAAGTTCATTCCAAAAAATCCATTTATAGTTACTCTAATTTTACTGCTTGATGCACTTGGTGTTATGTTTACTGTTACAGAAGAGTTAGTAAATGATGTACTGCTTATGCTTTCAGTGGTAGAAAAAATGGTCTGCTGAGTTTGGATTATATGATTGGGAATTTGAACAGTTCCTGCCGTTGTCTTACCCTGTATTGTGTCTACTGATAGTGTACTCATGTTTGTATCTCCGTAGCTGAAATAATAGCTGACCCATCTCCATGTATAAAGTAAACATTATTACTATTATAGCTTCTAAAGTAAGGCTCAAATGTATGAGAGTTTGTATCAACGGCAGTGTATTTATATGTTCCTAATCTTGGGCTATAGTCTGTTGCGTTATTATCAGCACTAACATACCCACCCCAATATGAGGCAGTACCTGAAGCTTGTGAACCATCAAGATATAATTTAACTTCAGCTGCCGAGGTAACTTGTTTATGAAAAATAGATGTGTTGTACTGTACTAAAATAACGTTGCCTACTCTTTTCGGAGTAACACTTATTGAGAAACCACTAGCAACAAAGCTAGTAGTGTCTGAAGTAATACTTGTTGTTGTGTTTAAAACATTATGCACAACTTGTACAATGTGACCAGTAGGCATTTGAATATGAGATGAAGAGGTTACTCCTTCGAGTTTATCGGTTTTTAATATACTTGCCATTGTCTTATCCTATGATGGTTTTGTTGGGAAGGTTACAGATGACATATTAAGATGTGGACCATCTAAAGTAGGTTTAGCACTGCTTGGTAAATCTCTTAATGCTTGTCTATAGGTTTCCCATTCTTTTTTCTTAGCGTCTGTTAGTGGTGCGTTTGATAATTGAGTCCAATCACATTCAGACAATAAACGATTTCTGTGTTCTCTAAGTTTTTCTACTTCTCTTGTCATTCTATTATCCTACTAATAATCCTATAAATACTGGGTCATATTCACCTGCGGCAGCAGAATATACATGTTCACTTTGAACTTTGATTCTAACTGTATCGTTAGCACTTAACTGTTGCAATTCATTTAGATGTACTTGATTTTGATGCGCACCATTTCCAATATAGTGGTAAGCCCTACCTCCATCTACACTACTTCCATTCACTTGCAAATCAGCATGAAAGACATCGCCCCCTGACATTGCGCTACCACTACTATTAGTAGCGATTAAACATTTAAAAACAAATTGATATATTCCTGCTATGGGAGCAGTAAATATTCCGTTTGTGTGGTCATAGTTTGACCCAATGTCAAAGTCTTCTGTTTCAAACACTATAACTCCATTAACTCCTGTTCCTGTGGTTGAATTTGCTATTCTAGCTCTAAATGCAGGTCTTGCAGGAGTTAATATTCTTCCTGTGCTATCAATAGTCATTCCAGTAGTATTATTTGTATGCGATATTGTTTCTACTTGTAGTTTACTCATACGACCACCAATACCCCTGACACAGTTACTGTTGCAGTAGTGCCAATAGTTATCGGTCCAGCAACAACAGCATTATTCGTTGAATCTATTGTGAATGAATTATTTATTGTGTTTTCTACTTGGCGAATAACTGGCTCATAGCTAGTGCCATCCGCTTGTTTCCCTATGCTATACTCTGACATTAGGTTATCTCCATTATTGACATAGTGACCGATACTTTGTCAGCAACTGAACAATCAATCTGAATTTTATCGCCTTGTTCTAAAACGTGTTTGCCACCTACTAAGGCTTGTTTACTTTCACCAACAGCAATCGGTATATCTTTTTGTAAAAAAGTTGTTGTATTTGTAGCCGCTCGACCACCTCCTGATGTAGTTGAAACATGCTTTACACTAAAAGTTACTTGTGACGTATGCACATTTGCAATCATTAATCCAATTACCACAGTTGTAGTAGCTGGGGAAGTTGGACAAGTGTATAAGTCTTCTGGCGTACCAGCAGATGCTGGCATGACATCGTGACTTACTACCTTAAATGTATTTGCCATATTATTTCTCCTTTATCCTAACGCTATAGCAAGAGCTGTTGCTTCACCTGTTGTTGCCGCTCCTATATCTGAAGCAACCTCAGAAGCACTCCTTCCCTCAATAGAAGTACCACTTACTCTCAAGAAATCATCATCAGCTACACCAGATGTAAACGTAGCAACATTGCCATTTGCTATACCAGAAGTTGGAACAGTTGGTATTTGAGATGTAAGAGCCAATGTGCCAGTTGTTGCTGGCATTGTAAGAGTAATGTTACCACCAAAGGCAGAGTGAGCTGGTGCTTGTAGTTGTGCGTAATGAGCATTAGAACTTTCGCAATAGAATCTAATATACGACTGCGTACCACCATTCTTTAAATCTATAGCACCAGTAGAAATATCTACATTACCATCTATTCTAACAACACCAGCACCATTTGGTGTTATAGCTATATTTCTATCACTTGATGATACAATACTATGTGTAACTACATCTAAGTTACCACCTAATTCTGGTGTACTATCTGATGATAAATTACCAAATGCACTTGCCGCTTCCCAGCCACCAGACTTATACACCTTTAACTGATTAGCTGTCGTATCAAACAACAAATCACCAACATCGAGGGAAGAGCTTGGTTCGGAGGATGCTACTCTGTATCGAGCCGCAAAGTCATTCACACTCGAAAGATTCGTTGCAACAGAATTTACATTAGAAATATCAGTAGCCACAGTTGATATATTTGATATAACACCTGATGCATTGAGTGCCGCCATGTGACCTACAACAGTAGATGTTCCTAAGTTTGCCATTGCTGTTACATTTGCAGATGTTCCAAGAAAACCCATATCCTCTACAACAGCAGATGTACCAAGTAATCCCATATTAGTAATAACAGAACTTGTTCCTAACAATGCCATAGCAGATATGTTGCTCGATGTAGCCAACAATCCCATATCTTCTATAACTGCTGACGTAGCAAGTAATCCCATGTCTTCTACAACAGCAGAAGTACCCAGTAGATTTATAGATGTAGTTACATCAGCTAGACTTTGAACAGAAGCAATAGTTGGTCCAGCTTCTGCCGCACCAGTTGTTGCATTAAATCCTAATACTGTACCTACTCTCGATGCTTTGAGCGGTAACTCCATTGATGCTGAAGCATCCTGATCTTTCAATCTTATTGATCTACTAATAGTATCATCAACATCTGCATCTATAGCTACGAGTTTATCTAGTTCTGTATTCAGAGAAGAAATATTAAAAGCACCTTGAGTTGGGAAGTCAGTTGTCCTCTCGAGTGCAATATCTCTAGTAATAACTACAGTTGATCCACCAGTAGCACCAGTCACACTTATAGTTACTGTACCAGTAGATCCATTACCACCTGATACTGTGTAGTCTGAAGTTATTGTTTTAAGGACATCATCTACATAAACATTTAGATCTGCTTCTGCAAAAAACTCAAAAGAAACAGTAAAAGAAGTTTGTGTAGCACCTTGAGATACAGTGTATGAAACTCTTGGTGTATTATTTGAAACTGCTATTGTCATATCTTACCCCAATCTTCCAGCAACAGTACGACCTAAATCATTTGTAAAGTCCCTTAGAAACCATAACCTAGCAAAAGGTAAATTGCTAATAAAATCTTTTGCACCGTCATAATCGCCTTGTGTAAACTTATATGCACTAGTACCTAAATCATACGCAATACTTGGTCCTGATCCTAGTGGAGCGAGTATAGCATCCACTGGATTATACTCTTGTGGGAACTTAGGACTAATCATTCCCATAGTCAAGTCTGGACCTCCTAATGCTAAAGACATTTGTATTCCGGTATAATACATATCAGAATATAAAGCGGCTAATCCAGACATGTCAAAGGATCGTGCTATCTTATCTTCTAATGGCATTTGCTCTAATACAAAAGGATTCGATCTATATTTTAGTTGCATACCCATATACGCTAGACCCATTGATGCCGCTATTCCAACTGCTCTATTTAGAACTTGGTCTTGTGTATATAAAGTGGTTATCTTGTTTAGTGCGGCAAAAGAATAAGAATAGAATTGAAATGGCAATCCAATCAAAGCGTTCTCTACTCGAGCATAGCCCTTTATTCGTCTATCCTCTTTCATACCCATTATCCTAGCAACACGCATGGGAATATAAAAAACACCATCAACATTTATTGGTTTATCTGCTGGTGATCCCATAAGCACAGTATTCTTTACAGTAGCATTTAAAGTTCTTCTAAACATTCTAGCTGTATTTTCATCCTTCCAGGCTTTGGTATTGGCTAAATAAAAACCATTGCTATTCTCAATAACATTATCTTTAACAAGCTGATCTATCTTCTTAGCATCATCTAAGTCCATGCCATATCGTGATAAATATTCTAGCTCTAGTTTAGATGCTCTTTTCTGCGCCATCTTTACAGAATAATCAATAATAGTATGAGAATGAGCCATAGATGACATATGCTTCATAATACGTGTCATTGGACCTAATAAATTTAATTGAAAAAAAACATTTTTAGTTTTTGATACAATCCCATTATTAAAAACATTATTCATGCTATCTTCCATAAGACGCATATGCACATCGCCTTTTAAAATCTCCAGCATTTCTCCAGCAAGTCGTGCTTCATTAGCGTTCATACGAACACGCTCATCATTTAAAACTCTAAATAACTGCTTAAATAAAGGCTTGAGTTCATTAGTCATCATTATTGCCGCGGCATCAGGAAGAGTAGAGAAACCAGCACTACCAAGATAGTTAAGAGTAGCAAGGTTCTTTAGTACATCTGCTGTTCTATTACTTAGTGCTTCTGGATTCTGCAAGACAACACCAGCAACACGATCATAGCTATGCAAAAAATCTCTTCTAAGTTTATTTATATTATTTAGATCCATTCCTTGTTTAGCTTCACGGAGAAGAATATTATTAGCAACAATCTCAGGATCAGCGTGACCAAAGCTCTTTACAAACTCATGTTGTGCCGCTGTTCGATTAGTGTATGCCATCATAACTTGCACTGGATTCTGTATTATAAAATCGACAACCTCACTATTTGCTATCTCAATCTGTCTGTGTTTAAAATGCTTTGACTTGCCATATCCATAGAATATTGCATCATCAGCCATAGGATCGTCTTGACCATAAAGTATCTTATTTATAGTAGCATCTATCTTAGATTCTATTTCTTTTTCTGATAAATTTACCAGCTGTCTTTCAAACTTAACGTTACCTCGAGGTGTGGTTGTCTTAACAATATCATAGGCTTTTGTTTTGAAATGCTTTCTAAGTATCTCTTTAAAGTCTTCCATACGATCATTGATAGCTTGCTTATTCCAGAATCGAGGGAAAAACTTTTCTTTAAGACTTGGATTTGGCACATCACCTTCTTGCTTTTGGAGATTCGCTCTAACCTGATCTCTCTCATCTTTTAGTTTTGCTATTTGATTTTTAAGTATGTTTCTTTCGTTGGGTTTAATGGATGCATTATTATCTAACTCTTCAAATACTTCACTTATTTTATCATCAACTCTTGCAGATAAAGGCTGTTTAATCTCTTCGCCAGATCTTAATTTGATAGTTTTCGTTAAATTATATTCTTTACCATAGTCATCAAGAATAGTAGATAACTGTCTATTTCTTGCAGATAAATTTGCTTCATTTGCAATTAAACCAGATGCTTGCAGTCTATCATCCCATTTTTCAAAGAATCCATTCCATGCTTGAACTGCTCCTTTTTCTATTTCATTAAGATTATCTGGTTGCAGTAAACTCTTTTTCCATGTTTCAGAAAGCCAATCATCATAACCTCTACGAAAAAATGTACCATAATCAAAAGATGCACCGAATGGTTTACCTTTACCTGATGCCTCTCCATACAAAGTCATAAGCTGGTCATGTACAGCTACCCACTCTCCTTCATATTCAGATGCCTTGATATAGACAGAATGAGGAGTTTTAACACCAACTTGGTTGCCCTCCATAGCAACACCGTGATCTCCCATTAGCCTAATGAAATCAAACTTCGTTTCTTGGCTTATGCGTTTATTTTGTAGAGTTCTTTTAAATGGTGTAGTTATGCCTTTGTATAACCAGCTTCGTGTAAATAGATTTTCTTTTAAACTATACGCACTCTTAGGCGCACCTTTTTTAGTTTCGAGTGTGCGTAATGCATTTTCACCTTTCATATATTTAGAAAAGTCTTGAGTAACTTTAGTGTCAAAGAAACCAAACTCTGTTTGTAAATATGCCTTTGCCTCAAACTCATTAGTTAGTCGTTGTACATCACTGTCAGAAAACCTATTCATATCTATTTTCAATCCTTCTGGATCAAATATTCTTAGATCTCTATTACCTATTTGCAGTCTTTGTTCTGGTGATGTTAAGGCTATGGCATTATTCATCTCAGATATTTCTTGTTGAGTTTTTAAGAATGTGTTTGCTCTCATTGTACTAGGCACTGCCAACAGACCGCCCAAAGTAGAACCAATAGCAAAAGTAGTTCCCATATTTATTACTGACTCTGCTGGTGTAGAAGTAGGATCAAAGACTTGCCTACCAGCCTCGAGCGGAGCTTGAATAACAGTAGCACCAGCTCCAACTCTAATTGCTGACTTAGCTATACCTAGAGTTGGGCCGCCAAAAGGCAAAGCAAATAAATTAATAGGATCGAATAGCTGGGTTGTAAATTGATTCATTAGTGAAGAGTTAGCTATAGTTTCTCTTGTTTGCTTCATATGATCTATTTGTGCTTTTAGATCATTCATGTGTTCTTTTGTTTTTGCATGTAGCAAATCATTTTTATACTGTTCATACCCTGCAATATCATCAGCTGGCACATATTCTGGATCAGGTTGTATACGTGCATAGCGACTGCGATTATACATTGCATTTAAGTAGGGTTGATATTGATAAGCAAGAGAAGCATTAAGAGTATCAAACCAAGACGGACTCTGTGCTTGATCTGGAAATACTTGTTCAGTAAATCTTAGCTTTGGATCATAGCTATAAACTTTTTCGTCTAATCTTCTCATTGATCTCTAATCTTTTGTAGCTCTCTTATCTTTGCTTCTGGTGACATTGGTGTACGCATAATTCTTTCAACCAGCTTAGATTTCTTACTATCAAGAACACCTGGAGTCATAAGTTGTTGTTGAAGAAGTTCTAAAGATTCCATTTTATCTTGCTCTTCTTGTTTTCTTTCTTCTGTTTCAGCTGGTGTTTCTTTATTTAGATCTATAGATAAGAAGCTCTTATCATCTGGCTGGGTAACTGCTTCTGCTGGAATCACAATACCTTTTTCAAAGTTCTTAAACTGTGCATAATCTTTTAAAGATATACGAACAAAATCTCTTTCATTAGGACTAATCTCACGGATGTAAGGCACAAGCTCTCCATTGTAGGATACATATAAGAGAAAAGATGTGCGTATTTTATTCTGCTCTCGAATCTCAAACTCTTCTTCATCAAGAGAAGTAATAGGTACAATCGAAGCGTCATTCTCAGGAATAAGAAATCCCTTTAGTGCTTGTGATTCTGCTGTAACAGGACTAAGAGAAAAGAAGTTACCAACCTGTGTATCATCCCCACCAAAACCATTTGTTGTTCCAGCAATAAGATTTACCTTACCATCAGTTAAGACAGAAACTTGATCTGCTGAAAACTTTTTAAAATCCTTTGCATATTCCTTATTACCACCGAAAAGAATCATAGGAGCAAAGCGTGTTAACTTCTCACCATCACTGGCGTTTATCATATGTGATTCAAGAATAAACCCATCGCCACTACCAAAACTTTGCTTCAGTGTTTCTTCTATAAACTTACCAAAATCTTTTGTAGATTCAAATCCTCTGTTTGTAGATAGCTTTCTATATATATACATATCAAGAGCCGCACCATTCTGCTGGGTTAGCAATCGATAAGGCACAGTATTTCTACCACCAGTTTTTCTTGCAACAATCTCAAACATTAGAGAACGACCAGATTTATCTCCATACTTTTCTTCTTTTTGAAATATTTCAGTAATAGCATTGTTTAGTCTTTCTCTATCATTTTGTAATTCAATAAACTTTTGATATGTAGAAAAAGCGTTTTCCTCACCATTTATTTCAATAGCCGCCTCAAGCTGTTTAATAAATGTAACCTCAGTATTTACAGAATGATTAGCAAAAACATTCTTTTGAGCAACAGTATTAGTTTTTTCATCAAATGTTGTATCTTCAATAAAACCTTTTATAAATGTTCGATAAGCTGCAAACTGTTGGGAATTGATATTATTCCCAGCAACAAAAGCTTGCATTGATTTTCTTAAAGATTCTGGCATAGCATTTTGATTGATAACGAGTTGTGCTATACGTGTTCGTGCATCGGCAAAATCTGGACTCGTTACAAAACTAGGATCAAAGTATAATCGAGGACGTTGCTCTTTAGGTAAGTTGGGAATATCTCCAAAAACATACTCATCTACATTTTCTCTTTCAGGAGTTGAGCTATTACCCATCATAACAGCACCTACATCTAACTGCTTAAAGTATGACTGAGTAGCCGCTTGTTTTTCTGTAATTCCTTTGCTCGAAGTAATATCATCAATAATATTTGCCATACTATTAGCAATACTTGCTCGAATAGATTTAGAATATTGTGAAGGCTGTATCTGTGGACCAAATGGGTACATCTTTTCTACAACCTCTCTTGGTAGAGATGTAAAGTCTTCAAACTGTCTTAGTCTAGTAATCTCTGGTTGAGAAAAACCAGCTAAGTTTCTAACGTCAGTATCACCTAGATAGCGTATTATTCTATTAGCTTTTACAAGATCTACATTACCAGCAGTATCTTTTGTAGAGTTTATAAGCCTAGACGCTATTTCTGTTTCTGCTGATTTACGAAGATCTGCAATAACTCCGCTTACTTGTGTCTGTGTTAAAGGAGAGTTCTTAGCTTCTAGTGTTCTATCACCGACAGTTATCTTTTGCTTAGTAAGACCTTTACTGTATGTATCATTTATAAATCTCTCGAGTATCTTACCGACCTCAACAGAATCATTAGCTATACTTATTTCTTTTTCAAATCGATCAGTAAAGTCTGGTGTTAGTAATTCATTTTGAATAGTTTCATTATTTTCCAATACTGTTTCTTGGAATGATTCATCTATCTCTGATTCTTGAGCAGAGATTAAAGAATTTCTATTAGATGCTACTACCTTTTGTTTTGTAACAGATCGCTCAAGAGCAAGTATATCTCCATTGTTTTCTACAAAAGATAAAGCTTTTGATATACGTTTGACACCTTCTTCACCCAGCTTTTCTTTAAGTTTATCTAGTCCTCGAAGTGTTTTGTTTTTATTTGTAATAGCGCGCTGTAAATCATTTGCTAATAAAGGATCTGAATCAAGTAGTCGCTGGTGAAATCCCATAACAACACCCTGACCATAGTTTGACTTCCTAGTATTAGTATAACCATTACCATTTATTTTAAGTGCGCCATTAAACTGAAGATTAGTAGCAATATTTTTAGTTTCGTTATGAGCAAGATCTTCTTTCATAACATTCTCAAAACCAACAATATCACTACCAAGATTAGCTATACCTAACGCATAATCATTTGAGTATGTTTTTTCTGCTTCTACTGACCAGTTCTCAGCGGATATTCTTTGCTGGTTTATAAGTGAGTTTTTAACAATATTACTTTTGACTGCCGCACCATATGCAGTTCCACCATCTAATATTGCATTACGATATTCTCCATCATAAGGCTGGGCTTGTGTTAAGAGAAAGTTAGAAAACTCTTCTTGGAATTTTGTTGGCTGAAATCTATATTTAGCCGATAGTTCTGCGGCTTTATTTACATAAGTATTTTTAGCAACTGTTGCAAAACGTCTTCTTATCTCACGCTCGATAGTTCTTTTGGCTATTGTTCCATAGCCTTTAGTAGAGAGAGATGTCCTAAGATCATTTAATAAATTTACTGGTTGACCTTTTTCATCAATACCCATGATTTGATTATCAGGTAAATCAGCTACAAACTTTCTGCCTTTCTCTTCTGCTCGAACTGCGGCTTCTCTAAAAGCTGTATTAGATATACGCTCCATGCTATTTGATATATCAGCAAGACTATTTGCTACTGACATATCAGCACGAATCACACCTATCTGTTGATTTCTAAATCTTTGTTTCTGTCGTACTACCATTATGGAGTTCCTGTTTGTGATCCCTTATATGATGCAGAGAATATAGTAGCCATAGCATTTAGGTTAGCCGCTCTTTCTGCGGCTCGACCAGCTCTCAAAGCACCAACACTTCTTAATCGTAACTGCTCACTAGCATATAATCCTTGTGCATCAATGCGTCTAATATCTCTATCTGATATCTCTGTTTGTGCTTCATTAAAAGCTCTAACAGAATTATCATCATCTCTATTAAGAAAAGCAAAGGTAGCTCTATTAACATCTTCAGCCTGATCTAGTTCTGCTAGTAAATCATTATGTTGCTGGAGTGTATTAATCTCAGCTTGTCTACGTTCTTGCTCTAACTGTTGTGCTTCTGCTTCTTTCTGTCGGCGAATCTCACGACCTCTTTCAATAGTTGCCGCCGCACCAAATAAAGAACTTGCAAAGCCTAATGCTGAAAAAATATCCATTAAAATGTAATCTCCGCTATAATTGAATTAACTTGTAATGATAATGGTGCAGATTGACTTACAGTTACTTGAGGATCTTTTGAGAATCCTAGTAATCTAAATTCTTTCTTACCAGTAATCGCTACTCGCGCTTTACTTAAATCATCTGTTACTTGTCTAATAATTAAATTTTTATTGTTAACAGAACAAGACAAAGTATTACTTAAATCTACAATAACTTTATTTAGACTTCTTGGCTCACCAGATAATACTCCTTGTTGTGTAGCTGTATCAATAGGATTTGTTGTAAGTGTAACATCAAACTTAAATCCTATTTCTGCTGATGAAAGAGAATTGTCCACAGCCGATACATCGATGTTCCCACTAGCCACAGTAAACTGACCAAGATAATGAGTGCCACTGACCACATCGAGGACTGCACCGTTAGCAAAGTCAGCACTGACGGAGAAGACTCCGTTACTACCAGAATATGTTTTAGCCATATCAGTGTTAAAGCTACTATCAAACTCACAGAGAATATATTTATTTGTACCATCTCCTTTATCAAACTTAACTACAGCATACACCCTAGTATCAACTGTGCAAAGAGAATGAAAAGAACCTTGACTCGTAAACTGTGTCCAGCCGTATCTTTGCTCTGCTCTATTAGAGTTAAATATAGCTAGAGTACCATCAGCATCTACTAAGAAATAATATGACTCAGCACGATCAATACCACCAGCTAATGTAGTTGCTTGAATAGGATTCTTAATTAAATGAGATGATAAGCTTGAGATAGGTTGACCGGTATAGGCTTGCTGACCATCATCAAAAAGCATTTCTCTAACTATCTCTCCTGATCCTTGCACATATACTGTTGCACCATCATAAACATAAGGCTTTACAAAAGAAGAACCAAAAGAAGTTTGTCTTTTGATTGTAGCATTTGTAGGGGTTGTAGGCTTCTCAACAAAAGCTGGTACAATAAATTCATCTGTAGTTGTAAAAGCTTGAAGATCTCTATTCGATACTAGATGTCGAATTGTATTTACTTCACCAATAGATGCACGAATATCTATAGAATCATTATCCGCGGCTTCACCAGTATCAAAGTTAAAAAACTCATTAGACTTACTAGCCCACAATCCATCAGGTTGTGATATTGTACCTCCATACCATAATCTATTCTGATGAAAAGTGACAGCTCCAGGAAAACCTCTAAGTGTAGAATACGATTGTTCTGACCAGTTAGTAGCTGGTGCATGAGTTTCTAAGAAAGGAGTTCCCCCACCAACAGTAGAATCATTAGCATTGCCACCAGCGGTAAACGTAAAAGTATTATCATCTATCACTTCTGAAACAGTTCGAGAGCCATTTAGATTACTTGTACTTATACCACCAACAGTATCAGCATTAGAAATAACAAAAGCATCACTAGCAGAAAAACCATGATTAACCAATGTAACTGTTACTGTAGCAACTCCATTATCTGTACGAAAAGAATCTACTTTAAGTTTTTTCTTCAGTGTCGCTAAACAATTTCCAGTTGCCTGAGTAGCAGACTGAACAGAAGTTATCTCTATCTCCTGACCATGATAACGAATAGTTGTACCAACATGTTTTGAATCAGGATAGTTGCCACCTGATTGTGATCCAGTCAAATCCCAGTAATCGGCACTTGTAGTAAGAGTAATACCATTACCAGAACTAGCTGACGGATCTAATGTTACACCAAGATCTTGGAACTGAAAGTATGGCTGGTATATTTTTGCTCCAGCAGATTGTGTATCGAATGTTTTTGTTTCTACTTGAAACGATGTTAATCCAGTACGAACAAGCTTTCTAACCATAAATGTTTGATGAGCAATAAACATTACATCACCAGATTGTGCATATGTAACCTGATGTATGTTTGTATTTGTAAAAGGTAATGTAGCACTATTTGCATCTTGTGTAATTGTAGTTGCTAATGAAACAGTATTATTAGTATCAATCTGAAATACTCTAATCTTTTGATGCTCTAAGGATACAATGTATCTTTCATCATCAGAAAATATAAAAGGAACTAATCTATGTTGCTGTACCTTTGTAGCATCAACAGTTGTATCAAACTCATATATCTTAGATAAACCAGCACGTTTAATAACACCACCTTCTGCTCTTAGAAAAAAGTTCTCAACTTTTTGAGCAGAGGCATTATAAACTCTTGTATCTGTTCTGGATATTAAACTCGGACTTAGCTCACCATACTGAAAATTGGTAAGAGGTATCTTTGCTTTACGCATTAACTCCTCCTTGTTAGAGCAAATCTAGTTTGTGGTATAGTTCTTGTTGTTTGCTGTTGTGAATCTATATTCCTAGCTTTAAGCATTGCCTGATCTGCCATGCTTGTCATCAACTGCATTAATGTTGCATCTCGAGCAATAGATGTAGCAAAAGCAGAAGCCAAAGCATACTGTAAAGCTATGGTAAAATAACTTGGAAAGTTTTCTTCTGTTTGTCGAAAGGTATAATCAGCAATAACAACATCCTGAGATGAAGTATCAGCATATACCATATCACCATATATCTGATAGCCTATCGGCAAATCATTAACTGTAACAGCATGTGTTATTAAATGATTAGAAGGTAATTGATAAGCAAAATCATATCGACCAGTTGGTGCCTCAGTTAATCTGTTTAGCACTCGTTGATCTGTTGCAAATCGCCATCGTGTATTAGATAAGGCACTACGGCAGATATCTTCATAAAGATTTGAAGCCACTAGAGATTCTGTTGTTCCATCAGTAAATGATGTAATAGGTTCAGCACCTATCAGAATCAAAGCACGACTAGAAATATCTATTGCGCTATCTGCCGCAGTTGCAGTCATTAGTCGCCGTCTGTTTCGGCAATAGCTGTACCATCAGATACATCTACTACAGTTCCAGTATTTGACAAAACAGTCACAAAATGTGTCGTAGGAGTGTTTGTGTCAGCAACAAGAATAACATCTCGAACAGCTAACATGTTCGCGGCATCATTAAAATAACCAGCGGAGTTAACAGCCGCAATAGCGTCTGTAGTTGTATAAGCCCACAAGTTTAAATTTGATGCACCAGCTAATCGAGATAATCCACTAGCACTATAAGCCATTTCAATACCTCCTATGAGTTGTTATCTAAGACTTCATAGATACCATTGTCATCAATAACAACAGCACCCATTGACATCATAGATGTTGCAAGATGTGATGCTCTTTCAGCGATATAGTTAATCTCTGTTTGAACATCAGCGTTAATACCTAATCCAATAGCAGATGTATGGTATGCCATATTTTTACCAGCTGTAATAGCGGCAGTTGAGAATATCTTGAAACCAAGAAATTCTTTCATAGACATTCCACCAGCAAAAGGTAGATTTTGCTCACCAACAAAGTCAGATGATGCAAACTCAGTTATATTAAACAAGTCAGCATATCCCTTTGGATGCATTGCAAGATACCTATTGCCATCTTCTGGAATATTAGCAGTACCAAATGTTTCAAATAATGAAAGCAAATCAGCTTTTTCAAGAGCTGAACTTGTATCATGTATTTGAGTTGAATTAGCACCACTATCCATAGCTGTGTATAGGAGTTCATCAGTTTTACGACCGAGTGCCGCCGCCGCCGAAGTTGCAACAGCTTGTCGCTCATTGATGTTGATTTTTAACTCATCCAACTTGTCGATATATTCTGCGGCATAGAAGTCACTCATTGTCGCTTCAACAGTTGTATGCGCTAGTTCCATTGGAGTCACAAGACCATTTCTGGACTTGGTACTCGCAGTTCCAGTTCCAATCTTCTGAAAGCGTACAACACTTGCAGTCACATTGTTTGCCATACGCACAGTGTTCCTTAGTTTAGAACCCATACGCTGATAAGCAAGGTGAACTTCAGACTCGAACTGCTTGATAAAGGCTGTGTCAATAGTATTAGCCATTTAAGCACCTCATTAGTTAGAGTTTCAATTTACGATTCAGATTGTCCTGTGCATTTTTCAACGAAGTTATCCATATTGGGCTTCTCTAATGCAGTACGGGTCTTTCACTTAATCTATTATTAGACTCAAATTTATTTAAATTGCAATAGAAAACTCGTACAAACTCATGATGATCTATAAAATATTGCTGATTTTCTACCTCAAAGCCTATCCACTTTAGCCATCTGATAGTTTTATGATGATCTACTGGCACATAATTTTCTACTACATCATAGTCAATAGACAAGAAACTAAGTATTAGTTTGGAGTGTTTATAGAATGATTTCCATATTTTATCTACATCATCTGTGCCAAGAAACCATATCTTACCAGTATGCATATACTTATCCATAGGTGTGATACCACACATTGCTATAGGTTTATTATTATGGCAGATAGTAAATCCTCTTGCGCCTTCTTCTACAAAAGGAACATGAAGGGCTAACTTTGGTGATACCCCAACCAATGCACACTCTCTGATATCAGGTAGGCGCATGTTATCGACAATAATATCAACATCAGAAATAACACATGGTCGAAACTCAAGGTTACCTCGTCTGATATAAGTCAATACTTTATCGGCTTTTTTACTTTTTTCTTTTTCATTTGTTATACATCTTTTTAAAACCGTCATCTACCATCCTAACAAAACCAGCGTCCCTTTGGCTAGGATTAAAATAACGAGGGTCGTTCATCATCTCTCGCAACTTGTCTTCTGTTAAAACAGCAGTAGGAGAGGAAGATCCATTAACAGGAGTCTGCTTCATGTTGTTCATAATTATTTCCATAGCTTTTATGCCATTTGCAGTAGCACATAAACTATCTACAGCATCTCTAACTTCTTCTGGAAAGTTTTGCTGTACAAATAATCCAACAGCTTCAACACGATCTTCTGCATTATCACCTAACTGCTCCATCTCTGTTTCAGCATTATATCCATCATCCATAGAATCTTTAAATGCTTCTATACCTTTTTGAAATTCTTCTTGAGAGAATCCATTTTCAAAAGAATGTTCAGCCCACCAGTTTAATAATTTATTATCTGCGGCTTGATCTAAATCAATAGACTCAGGTAATATATAATCATCAGAAGTAGCTGGTCTTTCAGAGAAAGCAGTTTCTTCCATTTCTTTCATTACAGCAGATCGTATATCTTCTTCTTTTTGTCCAATCTTAGCTTCAAGATTAGAGTAAGAATTAGCCATATCTTCTGGTGTTTTAAATTTTTCTGGCAACCAACTTGGTCTTTCATCTGCATACTCCTGAGGTACTTCTATTGTTTCATTAGCTGTTTGCTCAGTAGTTTCTGTTTGTTGTTCTTCACTCATTTGATTTCACCTTATGTCCATGTTGAATACGTCTTTCAATTAAGCCAACAATATATCGCTGACCTTCTGCATGTCGAAGAGTATCATTAGTTACAGCAGATCCATGTACCGCTTCTATTGTTACACTTCTTAAATACTTCAATACTTGTTTACCAGCTGGTGATGAAAATAGAGAAACAAAATTTAAAGATATTTGTTGTTCATCTTCTGTTCCTCTAGGGAATCCATCAAGACCACTTATATTAGCTTGCTTGTTCATTTTGCATTTGTCCTTGTTGCATTGTTTCTTGTCGTTGTTGTAGTTGTTGAGCAAACTGGATTATCTGTTTACGCTCTTCTAAATCTCTAATTAAATTATCTGGTACACCAAACTTCTTAGCAAGATAAGTTGCTACTTGCTCAGAGTTAATGAGAATGTTTACAAGATCTGGTCCTAATCGTGTTTGTACAACTTCCAAGAATCTATTAACAGATGATATATCTTGGTTGGCTTGTGCTTGTGATAACGGACTTACAGATCGTACTTTTACTTGTCTGCCATTCAACGTAGGTATCTCGATACGACCTTGCTTCTTTAAAATATAAACAACACGCTGTAAAACTGGCTGTACTAACTCAGCTTGCAATCTACCAAAAGCAGATCCAATACGTCTTGATAAGTCTGCCATACGTTCTGCTATCTCTGTAGCACTAGCTGGTGTTCGATCTGGATTACCTAGCATATCATTATACAATGCTTTTTTAATATTGTTTCTCATATCGGATAGAATTAACTGAGCAACATCAAATGATCCAGCCGCCTTTACTGGTTGTAAACCAGCAGAGTTTGGTGCTTTAGGTATTACAGTTCCAGGCACTAGATTAATTGTATCTGGATTAATAACACCATCATCATCCATTTGATACACACCAGATATAGCCATCTGTGCATTTTCTAATATAAGTTCTATTGTTAGGTTAGTAGTTTTTATTGCACTCAACGCACTAATAAGTGGACCTCGACCATAGACCGCACCGGGATCTTTGCTCCAGCGAAAGCATATAAATGGATTACTACCATTTCCTTTGAACTCTTCATACTTCAATAGACATCGTGTATTCATATCAAAGATAATACAAAAGAAAGCTTCTTCATTAATTACATCATAATTTTTACAAATGATTTCTAATACCTGTGTTCGACCATCAGGATTAGCCATCATCGCACCTTTTAGCCTGTCATCAATAGTAGCATCTGGATAGAGTATTTTTATATCAGAATACCTAATGTCCCTTTCCCTATATACATGATCGATATGATCGTCAGGACCAACATCCAAAACAACATGAGGTAAAGGCAAAGCAGTAAAGTTAACTGGATTAACAGAATCACCCTCCTCGACATGTAGTACACCAGTACCGATTGCCAGATCCATAAATGATTCATGAACTTCTTGACCAAAGTTAGAGTTTTGAAGAACCTCAAATACATAATCAGTTACTTCCTCTAAATCATTATCTATTTTTTCTCGAGCTTCTTTTGGTATCTCGCTACCAGCAGTAAAGTCAGCCCATCGTGCAAAGTTAGGAACTAAGCCAGCTTGCAATCGTGATGCAAACTCTTGAACACCAACAACTGCTGTTTCATCAAAGATCTTATCATCTCTTCTTTCACCAATAGATTGTGTAGCAAATGTCTGACGCATAGGCATTGCAAACTCATAGCACTCATCAAATAAACTTTCCCAGCGTCTTCTAATAGATTTTGCTCTTTCATACTTCTGAATGAAGCGTTCTATGAGTTCTTTATCTTGATGCACAATAGTTCCTAGAGTAATGGATTTCTATAACCTATGCCACCTCTTTGAGAAGTGTATAGTGCGCGTCTACCTCTACTGCCTCTCATAACTCTTTGACCAGCTTTTGCACCAGTTTCATATGTCAGAGATGTTGCTATAGGAGTTTCGGCTTGAATTGTTTCTTCTTTCTCTTCTTGCCTACGTTCTATTTTTCTTTTGGTTTCTTCTTCTTTTTGAGCTTTCTGTTGCTCTTTTACTGGTTCACTCACTGGTTCAGGAGCTGAACTACCACCGCCGCCAAAGCACATATTGACCTCCTATAATCTGTTCCAAAAAGAACCGCCTTTTCTATTAATAGGCGATCTTCTAAAAATATCAAAGCCTTTTCTTGCATTAAACGCTTTCACTGGTTTTTGACCAGCTATTAATGTTCTGCCTTCTCCAGCTCCTAACATCATATATTGTAAGGCATCATGGATATGGGAGTACATATTTTTATCAGGTTTATCATCATATCTTTCTCCAGATACTTGCATACGTCTATAACAATAGCCACCTTGAAAACCTTTAATTAAGGTAGGACATCTTCTATCAATTAGAAATGCTGGCAATCCTTCAGACATCTTTGTTAACTGAGAAGCAACAGACTCTAATCTTAGATCGACACTATTACTTGGAGCTGGCACTGCTTTCAGACCAGCACCCCTAAGAATCTGAAAAGGAGTTGATTCATCTGTTTGCGCTCTAAAATCACCAGCTGGATCGCCATAAATATATACATCAAGACCATTAAATCGTGTCGCAATTTCTTGTCTTAGTAACTCAGCAAAACGAACTACACCCATATCAACAGCTACAATCTCGGCTTGTACTAACCATCGACCTCGAACCTTCTGACCAAAAACAGCAGATGGCGTTAGCCCAAAGTCAATACCAACATATAAAGGTATGCCTACTGCTATAGGTATTTCCTCATCTGCTATATGTGTTTCTGAAACAAAGTCAGGATATACAGGCTTACCTTCCTGTATTAATCCCAATCGATTCATTACATATACATCTATCCAGTTTTTTGTCTTACCTTGAATAAGGTTAGGATAATAACTATCTAGAATATTCTTTTTATTTTCTGCTTTTGTGTTGGGAGAATAAGAAGTAATTTCTTTGCGGTCATTTAATTTTTCTATCATAGCTGGGGGTTGAATAAAAAATTTCCAGTTATCAGGCTTTACCAACATCGCCGCTTGTTCTCGAGGTATGTGATCTGGTATAGGAACTTCTCCAGCCATAATAGCCCACCAATGATCTTCTTCTGGTGCGTTAGTATCACAGATAACACCAGACCAACTAGCACCACCCTCTCGCATACTTGGATATCTACCAACACGCATAGTACATGCATCAACTATACTCTTTGGAATCTCTCTTGCTTCGTTAATCCATATACCAGTAAGTTCGAGGGATAGAAGTTTCTTTACATCTTCTGGTCTATCTAAGGCTAAAAAAATTACCTCTAGGTCTAAATCATTTCTTTTTATATGGTGAGTATAGGGAACAGACCAATGAAAGTTTCCCCAATCTGATTCTGGAAACCAGTCTAACCAAGTCTTTATTGTCGTTGTTCTTAGCTGGGGATTGGTGTTTCGGATAACAGCCCAACGAGATTTACGCACTCCATCTTCATTTGGCTTTTGTTCTAATGCTCTTCGGAATACTTCTACACAGCATCCAACAGATTTACCAGAACCAACTGGGCCGCGGATACCACGAAAGAAACTATCATCCTTCATAAAATTTTTTAGAACATTACCATCAGGCTTGTACTTAAACTCTGTCACCTTTATCTACACCAGTTCTTATCATTGACTCTGCAACTTCAGGTCCAATATTTTCTATTATGTTATCCAGCATTTTATTAGTGACGAAAGAAGCTCCATGTTTCTTATCAAAGTATTGAAAGTGTATTTCTTTAACTATACGTCTTAAATATCTATGTTCTTCTGGTTTGAGATTATTTATAAAGCTCATGAGAATCTCCTATAGAGAGCTGTCTTTTTTGCTATTGCTTTTGGTTGTGAAGAAAATTGTTTCCCTTTCTTCTTTGCTTTTCTTTTCTCTGCTGTGGTTCGTGCGTACTCTTCTGCTGAAAGAGCTTGGATTGCTTTCTTTGGTAGATATCTTTCCCCAGTCACGGAAGACTTCTTGCCACTTTTGGTTTGCCAATCTTGTTCCCCCCATGCTTTTAAACTACGTTGTGACTTTTTCATTCTTCTTCTTTCTCAGTTGAATCTTTGCCATCTTTGCAATACGTGCTTGTTCTGGCTTACCACCATACTTACTTCTTTGCTCCATAACAGTAAGTATCTGTATCTTTCGCGCATAAGGTTTATTAATCTTCTTTACCTTATTAGCAGTGCGTCTGGCATCACCAACTGTTGCATACTTTATAGAAACAGTATCTTTAGGATTCTCATCTGTATAAAGTCTACGACCAGATCCTTTTGGTTTTTTCCCAGTACCTACTTTTGGATCACTAGGTATAACCACCTCCACGCTTCTTATAAAGCTTTGCAAGAAGTTGTGCTTTTCGTGCTGACCACTTACCAGCCGCCGTACCTTGAACAGCTCTATTTTTTATAGAGTTGAATAAAGCCTTACGCATCTTTGGTTTAGTATAATTACCAGCCTCGTTAACTGCCATTCTTCTTTTTCTTCTTGAGAATTAGCATCTGTAAATTTTTTGGAAGAGTCTTTTGCTTGGCTGTCAAACCATTCATTCCATTAGAACCATTCTCTTTCTTTTTCTTTCGAGCTGATCCCATTGTGTTTCCACCATAATGTCCAGGCATTTGCTATCCTTTCTTTTTCTTAGCTTTGTTGCGTTTACTTATTGCCGCCGCTTTTTTTCGTGCGTCGGCTTTGCTTGATGCTCCCCATGCTCTTAGACTGAGAAGAAGTCGAGTCGGCTTTCCGTCCTTGTATTCCGGTCCTCGAGCGTTTCCCATCCTTGCTAGAAAGCTTGCTCTTCGAGGATTGTCGCCTGACTTTACTGGTGCTTTGAGATTCATCCCTTGTGCTTTTGCTGACCTTCGACCTGCCGCGTTTAGACCGCCTTTGGGATTCTTCCCTCCCTTTCTCTGCCACAGTGGTGTCTTCGCCATTGACTATCTCCTCTTCAGAAAGACTATCTACGTTCTGTTTTGTATGCAATAACTTTTTTAACAGACCAGCCATCATAACTCCTACTCTCATGTTACTCTCCTTTTTCTTTTCTGTGATGAAGTACCTTTTTGGAAAAAAATGCTAGGGCTATACCATTGTTATTTGTAGGTGTGCTACTTTTTGGGGTAGCCCCTATACCTGTGTAGCTTACAGACAATAATCAGCTCAAGTCTATCTTAACGTTTATGTTGCCTACATGGCTATGCATTACTTTATCTGGTGCTTTAAACCCAGCTCTATCTAGTATATCCTTGCTAGCTTCAAGCTGTACATACTCAGATTTAGCTCCACTTGCTAGTCTTAGTAGTTTATTACTGGCTATCGTAGCATTGATTCCTATACTGTCTGCTATCTGTTGCATCATATACTGTTGCACATGTGGTGTCTTCAACGCCTTACTTGCACTGACTCTACCTGATTCTCCTTGTGCATAACCAGCTTCTTCACTGGCTTGTTTTACACTACATCCTTTTGCTACTAGTGTATCAACTAGCTTCTTCTGTTTCTCTGTTATCCTTGTAAGTTCCATGCCGATCATTCTGCGTCATTTATTCTGCCCATGTCAATACATTAATTCAAGATTCTTAATATTTGCACTTCGTGTAACCAGCTTTGTGTCAGGATATGCAATGCAGACGCATGCCCTTCGGGTTCTCGGAATGGTAAGCAATATTCCACTTCGGTGTATCTCGTTCCTCAACACACGCTACGTTACATATCGCTTAGATAATCGTAGAATCTTACTCACAATTGACACGAATACACACACATCTAACGATTATATCATAGGCATGATGACCGTCCTACAAATCTGCCAGAACCTAAATACCGAAATCCAGAAAAGGCAAGCCTGATTTATTTCTCCCTTGCTTGCAAACTTTTTCTGACACACACTTCTTTCTTTTTCTTTCTGCAACTCTCGGCTGTGTCACAAAAACTTTGTCCCCTTTTCTGCACCAAGCAACTCGCGGAGTTGTTTCGGTATTGAGAACCATGTCAGATTTATAGGCTTTTGAACCTGTACATATCGTTGTGTGTGTACTTAATTTTAATCTTAATATAGGAGGTCATAATGGCTTTAGATAATAATAATGTAGAAGTAACTAGTACTAGATTTAGTAAAGATGAATTAGTTAATGATTATACAAAACTCAATAAGGAGTATGAGAGTAAAACTGTACAGAGTGCATTGTCTAAACTATCAGTTGAGGTCTGTATGCTTCATGTACTTAATCACATGATGGGTAATGACATGGTACATAATCCATATGAGATGCAGTATGACATTGATAGTCAAAAACATATTCATAAGAAGGCTAATGGTAAAGATTCTCTCGGTAATACCATATGGGAAGAAACTGATGAAATGATTCCAGTTGGCAAAATGTCAGCTGTTCCATATTGGGAATCTTTACTTTGGGGTACTCGTAAGACTGATAAAAATGGTCAGTTTAATGATGCTATTACCAGACAGTTAAACATTGGAGGTAATCAGATCGCAAAGGCTGAACGACGTATCCTAGATCGAGCATTGGGCAAGAACAGTGACACAGATACACAGTTACGTCATCTTGCTCAAGTTGGTAAGACTAACATCGATGTTGCTCAAGATAATCTAAGAATCACTAAGGTTATCGAGATGTGGTACTTAGCAACTACTGGAGATACATACCAAACATATTCTGAGCAATCTGCTAAGTCAGGTGCTAAGTTGTTAGAGGATCTAGACAGAGAAAAACTTATCCAATCTGTCTTAAATGGTCAGAACAATGAGGTGACTCAGAAGCATGAAGCTGATGAATCTCCAGAGTCTAACAACGTATAACTATAACATTGGGAGTCACCTCATACTGGGGTGGCTCTCATTACATTGAGGTAATCATGACAGACTTATTTAATATCATTGTAATAGCTAGTGGCATAATCATCTTGTGTCATATAGCGGTGTAGAAACCAGTTGTGCCGAACCAAGCCAACCCACAACTGGTTTAGCACACTCACTCACTACATCGGTGGGGGGTCGCGTTAGCGAGAGTGTTGCCGCGCCAGCGCAATGTTACTTACGCAAGTTTATGAATGATTTGTTAATCAAAATTTAATCTCGATAGCACATGATTTCCATCTCGCATCAAGGTTTCCCTTCGGCGCGTTGCGACCTTGACGCTTGGAAATCGTAGTGCTTTTCGAGGTGTTATAAATTTAATGGAGAGAACTATGATAAAGCTTAGTGAAGTATATAAACATTATGGTGTAGATCATATGTATGATGATGAGTTTACTAGTATTGAGTATTATCGTTTGAAACAAGATGGAGATATCCAGATATGGGATGTGATGAAAAATGGTAAAATTGTTTGGGAAGTTTTCTGTAACAAAACACGGCGATCACATTCATATAGAAGACTAGCTGATGCGATGATGGCTGGTGTTTTTTGGTATCTTTATAAAAATAAATATAAACATATTGCTGATTAATGGAGTGAGATATGAACATGATTAAGTACACACCAAAACTTGCAATGGCTAATTCTAAAAAGTTAATTCCTTACAAGGTCATTCAGTTCAAACCACAGTTCAAAGAAGAACTAGATTATGATGATTTGTTTTATGCCAGCTGTAAGCATTGGAACAATAATTATGATGTAGTTGATATATACTTTTATGTAGACAAATCATATGATCAAGCCTTTTGGTGTTGGAGAGCCAGATATGGCGATGAAGAATCTGAATATGAATCAGGTTATGTAAGAAGTATGGTTACAAACGATACATTCATGAGATGGTATGTTGATTTTCAAACAAGATACATCAATGGGTTGTACAGAGTAAAGAGTGGCTTTTGTTAAAAAATTAATCTATAATTAGAATTGGAGAAAACTATGAACGATCAAACATTTTATTACGCTAAAGAAATACTACGACAGATTCAGTATGCAGATCCAAATGCAATGAACTGCTGGGGAGTTATCGTAGGTATGAACTGTTTTGCATTACCAGAATCAAAAGAAAGAAGAGCTGGTATCAAAATGAATACCAATGGATTCAAGCACAAAGGTCGCGTTGATATCGATCTAACTTGGGCTGATGACTATACAATTAAGTTTTACGACAAGAAAGATAATGTAATCAATACGCTTGAGAGAGTGTATGCACCGGAGTTATGTCGTACACTTGATATTCATATCGAGAGTGGACCTGATTCACCAGTCCAGGAATTACAATTTACAACTACAGTTACGGAGGTAAACTAATGACCAATGAAAAATACTTCATTGAACCGAGAGCTGATTCGCAATGCGGATTGGTTCTCGCATATATACGACTACATGGATCTATCACAGATAAAGATGCTATGGCTTTTGGTTGTCGGCGACTCGCATCGAGAATCCATGATTTAAATACAAACGGAGCAGACATCATAGCAATCAGAGAAACAAAAAACGGTGTTCACTTTGCAAGATATATGTTTCGTAAAGACTATGAGAAAGATCTAAAGATGACTATGAATGCCGAGCTTGCTGGTCAATCTGTAGCTCCTATGATGAAACCATTCTGGCAGAAGGATTATGCAAAGTATGCAGAAAGCTTCTGAGAATGTAGGAACATTTGTGTGGCATAACTTGACACACAGTGTACGAGTTTGTCGTGATTATCTAAACTATTCAGAGCATGGTATGCCCTATGTAGTAGATCACTTCGAACTCACTGTAACCGATGTAAATGGTAATCAAGTAAAGAGTCCGCTGACAGAAACTGGGTATCGCTCGTATATGCTAGCGCGCAGATCAGAGCATTACGGCGGCACAACTCATTGTGATGAACCAACTAGCAATGAGGAGTTTCTGTCCAGCTTAAAACAAAAACTAGGCGATGAGCCACAACAGAAGGAACTATTCTAATGAAAACAATAAGAGGTAAAGAAATGGTAACACTAGAAGAAAGACTACGCAGAGATATGCTGTTCTATGAATCATTATCAGAAGATGAACAACGTATACCATCAAGTAGTGTTCGTTATGATTTTGGTAGAGTCAAAGATGCAATCAAAGAAATCGTAGACTACTATGCATTTGTAGACGACACTAGAAATGAAACCAATATACCGACCAATGGTGAAAACAAAATAGCTGGTCGGAAAATACATTATGGGAGCGATGATGTCACATCCAATTAATGCTATCATACTAGAAGAGATCGAGGACAAGGTGAACGCAATGCCTTGCCTTGATCTTCTAAACTATTGTGATGAAGTAGGAATCAAAACAACTAATGTTCCAATGGAAGTTCTAATGGATTTAGTTATTGAACACCTAACTGAGAAAAGGATGCAACCATAACAAAAAAGGGGAGGTGTCGGAGCCTCCCCAGTATGAAGGATACTATGACAATGAAAAAACTTACGTCTAATCAAGTCCGTATATTAGCTACAGTAAAACTATATACAGATAAGTCAAACCCAAAACCACCAAGAATATCATATTCTACTTTTCGGAAAGAGCTGCCTGATCTCAAGCATGGAACAATCAGCACGACGTTACACCAGCTCGAGCATCGCTATGGATTTATCATATCAGTACAGATGCATGATAATGAACGCATACTCTACGCAAATCCAAAAGCACCTGGACTAGTAAGAAAATATTTTATTACCGCATTAGGTAACAAAACGATCAATAGGTACTTGTCTTTACAAGCAAAGCGTAGTAGACCTATACTCTATGAAAAGTTATTTGGAACAGCTAACAATTCAATCAGAGAATCAGAAGGTCAGTTTGCGTGATGCTTTTAACTGGGCTGGTCTATCAAAGACTACCTACTACAGACAACTAAAAGGCACTGAACTAAGGTATGACACTGCTATCAAGATTGAAAGAGCTATTGACCAACTTGCGACGCTCCAAAAAAAATAAAGGAGAAGTGCAAAGAGCATGGCAAAGATGTGATGCTTGTGGTCAACAGACTCAATACTTTGTAGTCTTTCTATATAAGAGCAGTTTGATATGTCACAAGTGCTATGAGGAGGATACATGGTTAGCAAAAATAAAGCAAAAGGAAGCTATCACGAACGATGGTTTCTAAAGCTATGGAATAACTTAGGAATAAAAACAAAGAAACAACCACTATCGGGCAGTTTAGGTGGTGAATACAAAGGGGATTTGACTATCGAGATTGATGGTCAGGTTCTCTTTGTAGAAGTAAAGTATCGAGATAAGAGTTCTTTTCCAAATGTATTTAATCTTCTTGAAGATAGGGATATCGCAGTATGCAAGCGAAAGACTGGCGACCCTCGATACTGTGTAGTAATTAGTGACCGAGTATGGGAATCAACATTTAAAAAACTTATTGGAGGATAGTATGAAAATACTTAATACACTTAAATCTTACACAACGCTTAACTCTGTGCAGTCAAAATATTTTTATGGTGTCACAAGTGGTGATGAACCTAGAGAGATTGCAACAGCTAAACAGTTGTGGAAACTTCAGGACTTATCAAATAAATTATATCACTATTTTTATGCGATAGAATCAGTTCTTGATTGTGATGAAAACGCAGAGATAATGAATACTCTGGATGAAACTAAGCAAATGATTGATGAGCTTAGTAAAATATCTTTACCAATGTCGAAAAGTAATACCGACAAAAAAATAAAATTACTAATTGATATGCTTGAATCAACTTTACCGAAGTTCTCAAACTTGGTTCAGGATTATAAATTTAATAAATCAGCATAGGAGGTTACATGTCTAAAGTCGTATCAATCAGTGAGGGTGGCAATGTCGCTACCCTCCTTTCTTTTCGTGATCCATCAAGGGCAAATGCACAACTGGTTCGTGAGCTCAATGCATTATCAACTGTTCGCGTAAATGGTATTAACATCGAGGTCGATAAACTTTCTGATGCCATTGCCGCCGTTGCAAATATCGAAGCATATCTAACACCACACAAAAGAGAGAGAGTTGAGCAGTTGTTCTCTCGATGGAAGTACTTGTTCCAGCGTCCTTATGAAACGAGTATGGATGAGTGTAGTACGCGTGTAGATATTATGATCGAGAGTTTGATAGATTTACCAGCAGATTGCATTATGCATATCTACAATCAATCTATTAAAAGTTTTCGTATTCTACCACCTTACTCTGATGTTTACGCTTTGGTAAAGAAAGAGTATGAGATGCGTAAAATTTATCTCGAATTGTTTCAGAATAAAGTTGACGAGTTGCAGAAGTGAAACTAATATAGCCATATAAATAAGGAGAAAACTATGGGAATCATTAACGATAGAAAAGATTTTATCGGTGGCACAGATGCTATCAGAATTATGAATGGTGAATGGTTTGACTTGTATCAAGAGAAGCTTGGTATAGTTGAACCGGAAGATCTTTCAGAAAGTTTACCAGTTCAGCTTGGTATACACACAGAGCAGTTCAATCTTGATTGGTGGACAGAAAGACATCAACCTGGACTAGGTTTAGCTGGAACTAGAGTTAGATTGCAGTTTGGTCTAGGCAGTGGTGATCTAAATAAACTGCATGGTGTTCCGATGTTTGGTACCAGCGATATGATGTGTATTGATAGTAAAGATAAGAGCTATCTTGTCGAAGCAAAACACACAAACGCATTTACGAACATGGAAACTGTTATCGAGAGATACATGCCGCAGTTACAATTCTATATGTTTCTACACAATAACTATTGCGAGAGTGAAGGATATAAAGCTGATGGTATTTATTTGTCTGTAATATTTGGTAACAGCAAATGGGAATCAAGACACATATCATACGATCATGCATACACAATGAACATGATAAGTTTGATTGTTAAGTTCTGGCGACATGTTCAAGCCAAGATGCCACCTAGCAATCGTGATGCGGAAACCCCAGATATTTCAAGCATCGCGATTGATAGGAAAGTAAAGCTAGATATGAACAGCAGTAATGAGTTCATGGCTGATGCACACGACTATGTTGATACGCTCGAGTCTGCAAAGAAGAACGAGTCGGCAAAGAAAAGATTGATGAGCCACATACCACCAGACGTATATCAGATGGATTGTGATTTATTGTCTGTAAACATAACCAACAAAAGAAGAACTATTAAAGTAAAGGAACAAGCATGAAAGGTAAAAGAATAAAAGATAATGACATATGGTCAGGCAAGTGGCTTACAATTCATAGAGTTGAGATTCATCCAGATGATGATTTTACTATGGTAGTTAAAAGCAACGGACATTTTAAGTTGCAAGAGTTTGAAAAATTTAAAATGCGTCCAGAAGATGTAAGAATGATTGCCAAAATGGCTAGATTAAATGCAGAAAAAGAGAAGGAAAAAGCATGAAAAAAGTAGAAAAATCAAAGCTGTATGAAGATCGAATGGCTATATGGAACGCAATATGTGAAACAGATCCAAAGCATATGAAGAAAGTAAGTATAGGTTCTCGATCATTTAATACTGTTGATGCGCAGTATCAGATTAAAAAGATGACAGAAACATTTGGTCCAGTTGGTATAGGATGGGGATATGATGTCGAGTATGATTATCCATGTCATGCTGATGTGATGATGGTAGTTGCACGCGTCACTGTTTGGCATACACTACCAGAAAATAAATTTGGACCAGTTGCTGGGTGTCGAACATTTATCTCTAATGCACAAGTTAACGGCAAGCCTTTAGTCAGAAGAATTAGTGATGAAGAAGCTACTAAATCAGCAATGACCGATGCCCTAACAAAAGCTCTATCGCACATAGGGTGTGATGCAGATATGTTTCTTGGTAAATATGACGGCAATAAATATGAGCCTGGAAATAATAAAAATACTAAAAATCCATTAATTTAATAGGAGGTAATATGGATCAACAATACGATAACAATAACAAAGGTGTGCTTTACATGCAGACAAAAACAAATCTTAGTCTGATTGGTACTGGTACTCTTAATGATGATGGTGAAGAAAAGCGTATCGCTATCACAAGAGATACAATGCCAGACGGACAAGTTGTTCGAGATGTGTATGTCAAAGTAGGACGCATGTGGGATAACTCCTCAGACAATCCATCAGCACCACAGATATCTGGTGTAATAGGTGTTAACTCTGGAGAGAAGCGTATCGCCGCTTGGCTAAAAGACTCGAAAGCTGGTCAAATATTATCGCTCGAGGTTACAGAAAAAAGAGCATCAGCAGAACAAAATAATATTGACAAAGAACTTCAAGATGATGAAATACCGTTTTAGGAACATAGTTTTCTCCAAATAAACTAATCCTAAAACATGCTAGGAGGTCTAATACTGCTCTGCTTGCCAGACCTCCTAGTTTTACCAGCGGAGATAACTATGATAGAAAAGATGACACACACTATCATTCTCATGCTGACTATTGATCTCGAGTCTGCAAGAGAATGTCAGAAACTAAGCGAACAAGTCTATAACGAGAACAGATGTTTCGAGGCATACAACATCTACAGTACAATCCCACCAAGAAAACCAGATAACTTTGAAGATATTATTTCTATATACATAGAACGCAAAAAGCTATGGGAGAAGTGAAACATATCGAGAACGATTGGTATCATATGGAGTACAGTTTGGTATCAAGTGAGATACAGCTGTATTCTCTATGGTACTGTAGTTTTCCAAAGATATTCTAGCCACAACTCTGGCGGCCCATCATAATCATCAAAATCAAAAGCTAACTGACTAGGTGTGGAGTTGGAAGTGAGGTCCATCGATGAAGGGTCGTCTATTTTCTTTTCGTCTTGTGTCGATGTAGTCATTCATCAAATCCTCTGCACTATCCGGTGACATCGTTAGTAGCTTGTGCCATGCCGCACCCCAAACCAAATCAACTCCAACTTCTTTACCAGCCTTACGCATAGCATCAGCTATGTTATCATAATCCACAATATCCCAAGATGGATTACTGCCATCATAAGCCATAAGGTCAACAGCATGTGCATAACCATCTTCCTGAATCAAATGTTTGCTGGTCATTGTCTGTGATTTGCCAGCCTCATATAATTTTTTCTGAGTCTCTAGGTCTCGAACACCATAGATAACTCCAAAGTCTACATCCGTATACTCAATCGCTTTCTTAACAACCTCAACAAGCTGAGGATGTACTCCATCCAATCTATCCAGTGATCTTTGTGATAATTTAAATGCCATACCTTTTCTCCTAAAGTTTCTAATATCCCAATCCCTATGTATGCGAAGGTTCTCACGACGTTTTTCCCAATTATTTCCCATTCTTTCGTAGCCCAAAGAATTTAGTCACTGAGCGTATGCCAAAGCTGGCGGCTACAATACAACCCAAAGTTACTTGATACCACTCAGGCATCGTTTCTAAAGCTCTGAAGCCCTGTTCTACAATATTTCTCCCCCAAGAACCACAGAAACAAAGAATAAGAGGAATACTAAATAAAATTACAAGGTATTCGTCCTTCCAAGAAGACTGCGAGCCCTTCATAGCCTCCAAATCCCAGTCGATATCTCCAGTCAACTGCTTCTTTTTTATCTCCAGATTAAGTTTCTGAGACTCAGCTTTAGATTCTATCCATGTAGATGCCATACCACCTACAAGTTGTAGTGCTTTGAATATCATTTACCTATTTCTTTCATAGCTTTTTTATGTGCGGCAGAGAAAGAAGTTCCCTTCACCATCATCTTAGCCATCGCCATCATGTGCTTCTTACTATGATGCTTACTATGTTTCTCCATAGTTTTCTTCTGTCGATCTGTTAATTTATCGTATAGAGCTTTCATTATTTGTTTCCTTTCCTAGCCAGATAGCAAAAGAGCCAGTCATAGCTCCTGTCACAACGGACACTAAGCCAGCCTGTTGAGTGGTAAGATCAGGCTGACTCAACGCCCACTCGATACACCTAATGTAAACACAGGTCATAGCTAGCATCATCAAGCGTGGGAGGATTCGCCACTTGTCGAGCGTTTCTGGTGTCATCAGCCTATGTTTCCCCTATCGAGTTGTACCAATCCATATATAAAAGCTAGTAATAAAGCTCCTCCAAGTATAACACAAAGTATTAAAACGATAACTGTAATTATCTTTTGTCGCAATATTTGTTTATCGTATATCTCTTTCTGTCTACGCTTACGTATATCTGCTTCCATTTTGAGCAATTCATTCCAAGCTTGGACACCATGTCTAAACTTAATAAACTGTTGCAGTTCATATCTCTGTTCTTCAAGTCTTTTCTTAGCAGTTAATGCTTCAACAGCTTCTTGCTCAATACTATCTTTGCGTGTAAGTTTAGTAATGAAAGAAGGATTCTTAGCTCTTTTTTGTGCGTTCTCTATATCTGATGCGGCACTCATCCATTTGGATAAGTCATTCCCCATACTCTGAATATCTTTGCCAACTTGAAAAGCACGTTTTAACCCATTAAATGCCGTATTTGCTGTTGCAACAGCGGCACTAATTGTTAATGGGTCGAGCATTTAGACTTGATACACTACATGCACATACCAATAGGCGTTCATATATCCTGTCATTGAACTTTCATGTAGATTTCTTGATGTTACTTTATAGCCTTCTCCGTTTGAGTCGTTTAGCGCAGTATACAAATTAGCAGTGTTTTTAGCATTGTTGCTATTGAGAGGAGAGCCAGCAATGAAAAATTTTATTTGTGTACTATTGCTTACAACTGTAACTAAACACTCGAAACCTCTTGAATTATAGAAGTTTGCTGTACCGCTACCAACAGAAGTGCCAGCGTTTCTTGCTGTGACTGGTAGACCAGACATTGTAAAGCCTGAAGTGCTTGAGCTACTTGTTCGACTACCCCATTTCCCATGTGCAGTGGCAGTAACTATATTTCCTGTTCGTGAATAAGTGGCTGTTACACTTGTAAAACCTCCTACATTTGTTGAAGGTGTCCAAGTGCCTGTTTGTTGTGTGACGGCACTAACGTGCTGGGTAACTGCACCAGATGGAACTCGAGCATTTGGTATTGAACCAGAAGTTAAGTTCGATGCATTTAAGTTTGACAAATCTACATGTTGCGTAACAGAAGAAGATGACAGTCGAGCATCAGCAAACGTACCGCTAGTAATCTTTGATGCGGCTAAGTCAGGCACATCACTAGCTGATAATGACAATCGTGCAGATGGCACAGTACCAGATGTAAGATTGCTTGCTGATAATGAAGTCAAATCAACATGTTGAGTAACAGAACTAGAAGAGAGTCTAGCATCAGCAAATGTACCAGACGTTATCTTCGATGCTGGTAATGCTGGTATAACGTTCGCATTGAGTGTACCAGACCCACTTATAACATTTGCTAAATCTCTTGCCTTTGTCATTTAACTACCTTTCTGGTCTGCTAGATATTTTGCTTTCATATCTGTAGTGAAATAATCTGTAAGCTCTTTCTTAAGGTCAGCATCAACTTCACCAAAAACGTTTTGCAATTCTGCATCCCAGTCCCAATCTTCTTGCTTCCAACCTTCTGGCTTTCGTATTTCTTCTTTAACATCACCTTCTTTTTTAGCACCTGACTTTACTTCATCATCATCTGCTTCATAAAAAGTATACTCACCCATATCTTCATAGACATTGGAACACATGAAACCACACGCATGATTATCAGAGTTACGAATTACATCCATAGAAAATTCATTTTTTGTTATTGTGTATTTGCTCATTTTTTCTCTCTCTAATTAAACTTGATATGTAATATGAAAATAAAAATAACCCTCCCCACTACTTCCATAGAAATCATCCCAAAACGATTGTCTTTTAATTTTTCGTCCTCGATAATAAGGTGCTGTACCTTCTAAGGTTCTTGGGTCTCCACTTTCACTACCTACTATTGTAAAATAAAGATAATTTGTATTAGCTTTGACAATACAAGCACCAGGGCGAAATAGAGAACCCTCTCCAATAACAGTTCCATGACCAGAATAGCTACCAGTATTTGCCGCAGTAAAAGGTAAGTTTCCTAGTCTGAATTCTGTTTCGTTTGTATCTCTACTTGTTCGAGCATAGTAATACATTAATGCTATACAAGTACAAGTGTTCCCAACTCTCCAATATCTAGCATATTGTGTACTAATTGTAGTACGAACAACATTACGGCTTGGACTCCATGAACCAGTCTGCTGTGTAACGGCACTTACATGTTGAGTAACAGCACCACTTGGCACTCTGGCGTTTGGTATAGAGCCAGATGTTAGATTACTTGCATTAAGATTAGACAAGTCAACGTGCTGATTTACAGAACTAGACGCAACTCGTGCATCTGGAACTGTGCCACTTGTAAGATTGCTTGCATTGAGATTTGATAAATCTACATGCTGTGTGACTGACCCACTCGACAATCTAGCGTTTGCAAACGTACCAGATGTTATAGCTGATGCTGGAAACGCATATCTATTTGCTTCGTATGTACTCATATTATTTCTCCATCAATAGCCAACCCTGAGTATCTCCTGAAAATACCAGAGCAAATCCAGCTCGTTCTGTAGCAACTGTCATATCACTAGCATCGCCTTGTATCTTTTTACCATTACGAGCTACAGTTAAATTAGCAGTATCAAATGTTGCACTCAAGTCAATAAATCTCACAGTATCACCAGCAGTAGGGCTGGCTGGTAACGTAGCTGTTACAGCTCCACTCGAGGTATCAACAAAATATCCTCGACTTGCCGATACATTAAATGCAGATGTTTTTGTTTCCCAAGTAAAATCCGTCTCAACAGTTACCGAACCCCCCAAAGAAATAGCAGAACCATTGAT
>VTLG01004147.1_pt1 | contig 34977 bp, 44 predicted proteins | sample 4694571 | NCBI WGS metagenome assembly VTLG01 (sample SAMN12604809, study PRJNA352737) | marine metagenome | biome: ENVO:00000447; feature: ENVO:00000209|ENVO:00000569|ENVO:01000036; material: ENVO:00002151; isolation source: viral sequences binned using virsorter ...
GCACCATCAATAAGTCATTCAAAGACTGCAATACTGACCTCCGCCCCTGTGGGTGACCAGAGACAAACTTGGCAGGGGACTCAGGAGCCTCTCCCTTCTTGAATGGCTTGAGGTTCGGGTGCTGTTCGGGTTCCATGTCGGTTATCTTAAACCCGCTGGATCACGGATGGGGAACCCCCACGCGTGCCTGTGCGTGTCGCGGGGAGTCCCCCCCCATGCTTGCGGGCGTTATCGGACCTGCGTTGCCTGCGTTGCGATTGAGACTCATTCTCGAACCCCCCTGCCGTAGCCCGCTGCGATTGATTCTCATTCGCAATACCCCCCGGCGGCGGTCGGTTGAGATTCATTCTCAATGGATGCGAGACAAACGCACGCCCCCCGCATCTGTCACCCCTCACCCTAACAAACACCTGAAAAAACTTTTTGCGATTCATTTTCAACTGCAAATATTTTTGAAAATGTGCAGATGATCCGCTTGCAAAAAATCCGATACGGTGTATATTGAATGACACGCGGCGGGAGTGCCGCTGGAGGATTGAACCATGGCAAGAAATCGCCCACCTATCGAGTACGACACATTCCATAAGTTTATGAATGGACTGCTTACGGATTTCCCGCATCTGTCGGTTTCGGATGTGTTGAAGGTAGCGCAAATCGTAAACCCCATGCCCCCCGAATTTGACCGATGGACAGATGACGAACTTCTGGACATTCTCTTCGACCGAAAAAAGGAGGATTGAACCATGGAATCATTCACGCTGAAATCAGGAACCAACAAAGGCAACCGCCGCATCTGGATTGAGGGCGACCGACTCGCCCGCGCTGGATTCGTGAAGGGTGACCGACTCACCCGCACCATTGACGGCGACACCATCACCCTAGCACCCGCGACCGATGGCGGGAAGATCCGCATCGCCGGAACCCCCGCCCGCCCCATAATTGACCAGTGCGGCAAATGGGTTACCGCATTTATGGGGGACGCTGAGCGGTTCCGCGTCACCATCACCGGCAAAACCATCACCATCACCCCCGAAGTAGGCTAAACCATGAAAACCAAAACCGACACCGATTACCGCGTTATGCCATATGGCAAGGTCGCCACCATCCCCGCCGGTACGCCCGTCGTACCTGCTGACAACCTCCCCGGTGGCGGGTACTGGGTTCTACCGTGGCCCGGAATGGATGAGGCCACAAAATCCTGGCATCGGAACTATGGGTTCCATGTGACCGCCGAGGAGGTGACCAACTCCAAAAACTGACCCCCCCCGCCCACCTTGCAGGACACTGTAAGATCGGGTATTCTAAAACATAATGGGCGACACGCCCGGAAGGATTGAAACCATGTTAGACCAACACCTCGCCGATGAACTGGCACTCTACACCGTGAACGACTCCGGCCTATACAACCGCTGCCGATGCTGCGCTCTGAACCTTGCCCGTAAGCATAAGCGCGGCATCTATGACCCTGAGCGCGCGGTAACCCTCTTTACTCATGTTATCAGTGACGCGGCAACCCAATACCGGCGTGAGTTTGGCCCATTCGGGCGACTGTCACGAGACACCAAACGCGCCGCCGCTGCTGACCTGCTGGAACGGTTCGAGGACGAGATCCAGGAACTGTTGGAGAAACTGAACGCTGGCGCAAAGATCACGCAATCGGACGTTGTATTAAACCACTTCATTCGAGACATCTAAACAAAAAGGATTGAACAATGGCTAACAATTTCACAGTCTTTACCCGTACATGGTGGCGAGAGAATCCCGACTACCCGAACGGACTCGAACCGTCTATCGGCAAGTCTCGCACCATCGGACGATGCGCGACAGAAGAAGAGGCGCGCGAGATGTGCCGCCAATACAACGCCACCACGGGCCAAACCAAATCCAACCGGCGACTGTCTCGCAAGGCAGAATATCGAGAGGGGTAACCCCCCCCGGCCCACCGTGCGGGACACCGTGCGGGCGGGCATTCAAAAAGCTAGGGCGATACGCCCGGAAGGATTGAACCATGCGTACATCAAATGAGATTCGTTATAAGTTTGGATTCTTGGGGGGCAGCGTCGAGGCCACCATCCCTGCAGGTACGCCCGTCGCACCAGCTCACAATCTACCCAAGGGCGGGTATTGGGTTGAAAAGTGGGAAAGCATGACCTACCCCGAAGAATGCTGGCAATCAGCCTACGGTTTTTATGTGACCGAGGACCAGGTATCTGGCCCTGTAGAGGATGAAAAGCTTGCCGCGCTCTATCTTGATTGGGTGAATAACTTTCTTACATTGGAAAAGTTTGCCAGTCACTACGGGCTGAGTGTCGAGGATGCGGGATTGGTGATCCATCGAGGGCGAATCAGTCACCAGCGCAACATCGCAGAAAAAACTAATTGACCCGCGTACGTTTTCCGATACAGTTATATTGGGCGACACGCCCGGAAGGATTGAAACCATGAAAATTTTTACAGGATTGTTTCTTATCATCACATCATCAATCGGTATCGGCGTGGCGGGTACGCTCGCATTCCAGAATGCCAACTGGGATCAGGCCGACCCGTTCCCTGATCGTGACCCCTACCCCAGACTGGTAGGCGGTACGTACGACTCCCCGCTGGAACGTGCTATACACCTGGTCGAATCATCCGGGCGGCTCACTGCTGGCGAACCACTGATTGGCGATGGCGGTCTTTCACGTGGCCCCCTGCAAATCAGTGAGGCGGCGTGGAGCGATGCCACAAAACACGATCCTAGCATCGGCGGGACGTACGATATGGTGGACGATCTTCAGTATTCCCTGCACATCTTCAGGGCGTACATGGATCGCTACGCAACGCAACGACGCGGGGTATACAACGACTACCAACGTGCCGCCATCTGGAATGGTGGACCCCGTGGACACCACAAAGAATCCACCCGCAAGTACTCCGAGCGCGTCGTATCCCTGCTGCAAGGCGGTGAACTGTGAGCGATTGGGAAGAAGTCGGATCTGTTTACGTCGATGCTGGCATGGTGTGGGTGGGTAATCCCTGCTACACCATCGACCCCGAGGGTTGTGCCGCCGTCAATACATGGGATGAGTTTTGCCAACGCCTGCACAACTGTGACGGCGAGGGCGGGAACCATCACATCATCGGACACTCGTCACCGCTGGGTGAGGGTATGGGCATGGCAATCTCGTCGGGCTACGGCGACGGTGAGTACCCCGTCATGGTACGCTATACTCCAGAGGGTCGAGTTGCGGCCCTGAAGATTGAATTCATTACGGAGGATCAAGATGCCTAAGCAACGGAGCTTTTTCAAGATCAACCCAGAAACTCGTACCGTGGTACAGGTTTCTCCAACCCTCTCCGATGGCATCGTGCTGTCGGAGGGGGAGGCAAGGGAACTGGCGGGCAACCTGATGAACGCCATCGAAGACAACCATCACATCAAACTGGAGCCGATTCCTGAGTCAACACTCAATGACCTGGATATCAGCATTCAAACAATTGAAAGACTTAAGAGGGAGTTTGGTAATGCCTGACAACTTTTCTATCTGTAAATCAGGGGACATCTGGATCGTCTGGGATGTCCAAAATGGTGAGCCGATTCGGGTGGGGGACGCACCTACGTTTGGCCTTGCACTGGACTTGGCTTGTGACTACTACAACGCAATCGAAAGGGGGAACTCAAATGGCGGGCGTGCTACCGAAACTGCTAACGTATGAAGACCACCGCACGAACTGGCTAAACATCATGCACCGTTATCAAATCACCATGACGGAGCTAGCCAAGGCAAGCGGCATCGCACGACCTAACCTGCATAACCTGATGAATGGATCAGCAGGTCGGACTAACCCGAACATCGAAACAATGGTGAAAGTTTATAGAGGATTGGAAAGTGTCCGAAGTTCAAGCAAACGACGTACTGGAAATAAAAAGCGGCGACCTGACAGCGAAGTGTCCAGCGAGCCGGGGGTACTACCGAGCAGGGAAGTTCGATGCGATAGTCCCGAAGGCGATGGCTCGCGGCCTGATGGCGGGGAAGTCCATTGAGTTGCTACTCGACAAGCCGGAGGCGGAGATGGCTGACATCCCCGTTCTTGTACGCGAAGCCGAGGCGGCGACGATGGAGGGCATCCGTGCGGAGGGTCGGGTGTGCGGTAAGTGGGAGCCTGATGTGGTTAGCCAAGAGGTGTTGCCGGTCATTGGGTTCTTTCTGGAGCGGGTCGTACCGTGGATCAAAGACAAGGGCTGGAAGCTCATCGGTCAGGAAGTCCCGATCCGCTGGCAGATCGACGAACAAACTGTTTTCGCCTCGCACCTCGACGCACTCTTCAGCACGGAGGACGGGGCGCACCACCTCATCCTCGACTGGAAGTGGACTAAGGATGCACCCACATACCAACACTGCGACATGGATCTCCAAATGCGGGCGTATCGGTCTGGTCTGGTACAGGGGGAACTCTACTTCGACGGATGGTGGACACCAATCCACACCCAAAGCGAACCCAAGGCCGCACTGATCTGGCTTCCTGGTCTGTTGCCATACACCCGACGTACATCATGCACCGTCGATGGCGAGCCAGTCGTTTTTCTGAAGGGCGATGAACGTCCGTTCAACAAAGTTTATTACTCCTGCTCCGAACAACCGCTCGACATCCCTTCGGTTGAGAAGCAGATAAAGATGAGGGCTGATTGGATTCGCTCAGGAATTTTGCCTGAGATCCCCACAGCCGAGGGATGTATGCTATGTTCTTGCAAGCAGTGGTGTTCTACCACGCAACAGGTTGAGGATTGAAATATGAGTTATACAACAGTTCGTACAACTGTCACTGTCGAGATCGACACGAAATGTCGCCACCACATCTGGCCCAAAGGTTTCAAGGAGCCAAGAGAGGTCGGCCCTACATTTCAAATCACTGGCACTATCGAAGTTGAAGTGTCAATAACACGGGACAACGGGTCTTACGGCGGTCGGTCTGATGACTACCCCGGCGACCCTGATGAAGTCACCGTTGAAGAGTGGGATGCCTATGAGCTTTGGGTCACCAATCTCGATGAAGATCCCGAAGGTGAAGGTACAAAGTTCACCCACGAAAACCCTATACTGAACCCCCAACTCATCTACGAGTTGATTCCTGATTCCGCAGACTTGGAGGTGTCTTACGATGACTGCGACTGAAACAAAGAAGGCCGGAACCACGGCCCGCAAACGAGTAAACGAACTTGGGCAAACCTACGTTGCACTGGCGAAAGCACAGGCGGACGTTCAATGGGTGCAGAAGTCTGCGTCCAACGATCACCACCGCTACAACTATGTCCCTATCGACATGATGGTGCGTGCCTGCAAGAAAGCGTTGCTCGACAATGACCTGGTGCTTGTGCCATGCGGATGGCAGATCACCGAAACGACGGCGGTGGGTCGATGGAAGCTTCACCATCTTGGTGGAGGCGACACCGTGGATCTCGTATTCGAGATGCCAGTTTTGGAGTCGAAGGGACGGGCAGGTGACAAGGCTTACCTTGCTGCCCAATCTTCGGGTCTGAAGTATTTGCTACGCGACTTGCTCATGGTCCCCATGCTGGAGCAGGAAGTGTGCGACCGCGAGGATGTCGAAGTGCGGCCCCTCCGAGATGTTCCCTCAACCAGCACAGTGAAGCAGGAGTTCCTTGCCAAGTGTGCTGAAAAGGTCGGAGAGTCCGGCCCGAAGGCGATAGCCTTTGCGAAGGAACAACTGGCTGCACTCGGCATCCCTGTGGACGGATCTGCTACCGATGAGCAGATGCAGCAGGCGATTGCCACCCTTTAACTATCCTTTCTTCTCGTCGAGCGAGGGGGGAACCCACCCTCCCCCCTTGCTCACGGAGGACTGTTATGCTGCCATATACAAAAGCACATCTCGCAAAGCAAGCCAAGATAGAGGCAGAACTATCGAAGGTAGAGATTGAACACTTCTGCCCCAAGTGTGGGTGTGATGCTGGTCACGCATTCCTTGGTGAGTACGCCGACAAGTTTACCCAGCGACAATACTTCAAATGCCCTGACTGTGGAACATCGGTGGTCATTGACAACGGCAACGTATCAATGCTAACCTTTTGGTGGGAAAAGCCAGCGGGCTAACCTTTCGCTACGGTTGAATCCGAACAGCCGTAGCCTTTGCCTCCGGGCGACAACTCAATCCTCCCTCTCCCCCGTTCGCACACTCCCGGCGACGGGGGAATTAGGCTTCAGGAAGAAGCCGACATCTCATCATCGTTTGTGCGTAGGGGTTTTCGTGCCAGTTCCTTCCCCGCTCAAAGAACTGGCGCAAGCGGATCGTAAGGCCACGGACTCGCAACCCGTAAGATCCAGCCTGATACGGCCCGCATGCAGCAAGTTGTTTTCAAAGCTCGCCTTTTCGGATGCCACTGGTAGGCGAGTGGCCGGATAAACAACCCAAGTGTGTGCGGGTGAGTCAGGGACGCATGACGCAGGTTGGATTACTATCCGGCCTAATCCGGCGGTGCGCTGTTAAGGAGGACAAATGTATGGAAACCCTACTCATCTTTCCCTGTGTGCTGGCATCGGGGGAATCGACCTTGGACTGCGAAGGGTGGTCAGAGGTATCAGAACCGTGGCTATGGTGGAGAGGGAATCTTTCTGCATCGCAAACCTGGTCAAGGCGATGGAGCAAGGAACCTTGGATTCGTGTCCTATCTACCCGGACCTTCTTCGGTTCCCTTGGAACAGATACAGAGGCGTGGTGGATATCGTCAGTGGCGGATTCCCATGTCAACCGTTCTCAATCTCTGGTAGTCGAAAAGCCACCGAAGACGAGAGACATCTCTGGCCTCACATCAAATCAGGGGTTGCTGTTCTCAACCCAAAAGTTTGTTTCTTTGAAAACGTCGATGGAATCATTACTGCCAGATCGCCCGGATACCACTCAGTTCTCCACCATGTCCTCTGCGACTTGGAATCAATGGGTTACCGAGCAACGGCAGGACAGTTCACAGCGGAGGAAGTTGGCGCGCCCCACCTCCGAAAACGATGGTTCATCTTGGCCCACTCCAGATGTGACGATGCGTCCGCACGAAGGGAATGTTCGACTGCTCAGGCGGGAAGTCGAGGCGGGGATGAGCAAGGAGGAAGCAGATTCGATGCTGGGGAGAGACATCTCGAAACCACAGGGCAAGCTCCAGTCATGGCCTACACCAACAGCCAGAGATTGGAAAGACGGGACGAACCCTTCGGACAATGCACCGACCAATGGCCTGCTCGGGCGGGCTGCACCCAGAGATCCAACGAGCCAGCCCGGACAGTTGTCCCCGGATTGGGTCGATATGTTGATGGGGTTCCCAGTAGGGTGGACAGACTTAGAGCCTTGGGTAACGCGGTAGTCCCAGCAGTAGCGGCCCGAGCATTCTCAACATTGTGGCACAGATTGGAAAGCGAACATGCCTGAACTAGTGAAGTTGACTGGACAAGAGTTGGTAAGACTGCATGTCTGCGAGGACAAGATCTCTCGCGGCATTGAGGTCACATCAGAAGTCATCCTCGCATTGAAAGAAATCAAAGAGGGGAAGCTTTACCGTCAGGATTACAAGTCCTTCAATGAATACTGCTCGCAGAAGTGGGGCTTCGGTGCGAACTACGCAGGCAAGTTGATCGGTGCTAGTGATGTGGCTGAGATTGTGCCAATCAAGAACGAGCGTCAGGCACGGGCTATCAAATCACTGGAGGATCAAGACAAGATCGAAGTGTGGGAGGCGGCGAAAGAGAAGGCGGGCAGCGAGGACAAGATCACCGCCAAAATCCTGGCAGCGGCAACCCGAGAGTTCCGCAACCGGACACCTGACTACAACGGCCCAGATCCAGAGCCAGTTAACGAGATGGTCAACATGCTTCGTGCTGCCAAGAAGAGGCTCGACGAACTCTGCACTGAGGACGCTGGCGGGTACATACCAGTCGAGTGCGTGCGAGACTTGCAACAAATCATCAATGTGGTATACAGTGCCACGCCCGTTGGCTACTGCCCCCAGTGCAAAGGCAACGGTTGTCAATGGTGTGCTGGATTGGGATGGATGTCCCGCCAAGCACAGAAGCGTTATGAAGAATCCAAGGAGGATTTCAATGAGTGATTACCCGAAAGATATTGGCTCCGGCGTGTTGTTCCCTGTGGAGGGAAGAGAGAACGAGTATCAAGGCAACATTGAGATTGGTGAGAACAAGCACCGGATCACTGCTGTTAAGACAACTACTCGTAAAGGTCAAACCTTGTATTCGTTGCAAGTAGAGATCGGGGCTTTATTTGTTGTTGAAGAGAAGCGACACCCCAACGGTCCTGACATGACAGGGAAGTTGGAGGTCGAGGGTGATCTTGTTCGTGCTGCTGCTTGGCACAAAAAATCCAAGAACACCGGCAGCTCGTACATTAGTTTGAACATCAGCGAGTCCCGTGACCAGCCACCAAAGGCTGAAGAACCTGCACCCGCCGAAGTCAACGACTCAGACATTCCATTCTGATGCTAAGGCCGTACCAGACAGGTGCGGTCGAAGGCTTGCTTGAAGCACACAGGGGAGGTAAGACTCCCTTGTGTGTGATGGCAACGGGGACAGGCAAGACGCATGTCTTCGTGGAATATGCCCGACTCGCACGGAAGCGTGTAATGATAATTGCAGAGCGGTCTGAGATCGTGATGCAGGCACACCGAAAGGTCGTGTCAACTGGCGAGACTTGTGACATGGAGATGGGGTCTGCGTGGAGCAGCGAGGGGATGTTCTCCCCCAAGTTTGTCTGTGCTTCGATCCAAACTCTCAACGCAAAGTTTAGATACCACCGGCGAATGGACAGGTTTGACTGGACACAGTTTGGCCTGATCGTGATTGACGAAGCTCACCACGCCGTCGCCCAGTCTTACTTGCGTTTGCTCGACACCGCCAGACGGAAGAACCCGCACATCAAAGTCATGGGTGTGACCGCCACCCCTGACCGGCTCGACAAGAAGTCGATGCTTCGGGTCTTCGATAGTGTCCCGTACCGATACGAGATGCCGACCGCCATCAAGGATGGATACCTGGTCCCCATCAAACAGAAATTCGTTCACATCGAAACCCTTGATTTCACCAAGGTCAACACTCGGGCTGGTGATTTGAACCCCACCCAACTTGACGCAGTGATGCAGTACGAGCGCAACCTGCACGGCGTGGTCAGCCCCACGATGCAGTTGGCTGGTGACAGACCGACCCTTATTTTTGCTGCGTCAATCAAGCACGCTGAACGAATGACCGAGATTATGAATCGTCACCGACCTGACTGCGCCCGCGTGGTGCATGGCAAGACAGATCCCGACCAACGCCGTCAGGATCTAGCCGACTTCGAGGCTGGCGAGTTTCAGTTCTTGGTCAACGTACAGATTGCAACGGAAGGGTGGGACTGCCCGCCTGTCGCTTGCGTGGCTGTAGCACGGCCTACCAAAAGCCGAGCGTTGTATACCCAGATGGTCGGTCGTGGGACTCGTACCACGGTACACCTTTCTGAGTTGACTCCTGATGGTAGAAAGGCACAGATCGCCAGCAGCAACAAGCCTGATTGTCTGGTGTTGGATTTCGTGGGCAACTCAGGCGAGCATCAACTTGTCTGCACCATCGACATCCTTGCAGAGCAAGCCCCCGTTGAGGTGCGTGAGTTCATCAAGAAGAAGGTCAAGGAGAAAGAGGAGGAAGGCGAGGAGCTTTCGTCCGAAGAACTCCATGAGATGATTGACCAAGAGATCGAGAAGCAGAAGCGTGAGATGGTAAAGGCTCGGGTCGAGTTCTCTACCTCTGACATAGAACCCTTCTCCGTCCTTGGCATCAAGCCAAAGCCTCAAACATCTTGGAGCAAGAAGGAACCGCTGACACCCAAGCAGCGTGCCTACTTGGAAAGGGCCGGTGTTCGGGCAGATCGAATGCCTGTCCATGAGCAGCACCAGGTTCTTCACCAGTTGTTCAAGCGGGCTAGGCAAGGACTCGCCACGGTCAAGCAGATGGGGGTACTATTCAAGATGGGATACGAGATGTCCTCCTTGAAAAAGCTCACCAAGGATCAGGCGAGCGAGATGATCGACCGAGGTAGGTGATGGAATACCAGTTTGAACTGTCCGACATGGACTTGGTGTCCCCGAACAAGATGCTTCGGATGCACTGGGCAGTTCGCAAAAAGTGGAAGCAGACGTACAGCGATGCGGTCTGGCAGCACACTGAACTTTGGATTAAGCACCTCGACCCGTGCCATATCAAAATTGAGCGGCTTTTCACAGGCCGACAAAAGGCTATGGACCCTGATAATCTGGTAGGATCTGTGAAGTTTTTGCTTGACGGAATGCGATCTTGCGGTGTGATTTCTGATGATAACCCAGAATGTATCTCACTGGAGGTGCATCAGCGGCGTACAGATACCAAAGCCATCCGCGTCACCATAGCCCCCAAGGAGAAATAAATGGCAACTTTGACTTTTGAAGAAGGGACATACACAGACTGCACCATCAAGTCTGATGCCGCAACATCCGCAAACACTTCTGGATCTGGCAAAATTCAAAAAAGTGCCAGCCGAACAGAGAGTGCAATTTTTAGGTTTGTTCGCCCCCAAAGGCATGCACGCTTTATTCCTCTGCAAGACGTTGACATGGGCAGCACGGGTGAGGACAGCCATCACATTTTGGTGAGGTATACAGGACAATTGTTTGCGGATGTTGCTGATGCTTGTGCTGTAGAAACCATCTCGGGCGATACAAACCCAGCCAGTGCCACATGGCAGTCGAGGGATGGTGCATCGGCATGGACAACCACAGGTGGTCGTGATGATGTCAAACCAGAGTCGATCTTTGTTGGCGATCTAATTGCTGGTTCAAGCGGAAACTTCCGTGGGCTACCACTAGGACGCAACCAAGTCGCAGATATGCTAACCGGCGGTACAACGTCTATCTTGATTACACCTATCTTGACAGCAGTCGTGTCGTTTCGACTCGAAGAAATTGGAACAGATACTTTGCGTCCTGATATTGTTTTTAAGGGTCGCTTTGCTACCCGTAACCGTGAAAACCCCATCCGATCAAGAAAATTTGGAGTCCGCTAATGAGCGATGAAACGATCCTGAGTGAAACAGAATCTGAAACCCCAACCACCCCAGACTGGCGGGCCGGACTGCCTGAAGAACTTGCCAGTCACTCTGCAATCCAAGACATCAGCACGATTGAAGATCTTGCCAAGGCAACGATCAACGCTCAAAAGCTTGTTGGTGCAGACAAAATCGTACTTCCCGGCAAGGAAGCGGAGGCTTCTGCGTGGGATTCTGTCTACAACAAACTGGGTCGGCCCGAGAAAGCGGACGAATATTCTGTCCCAGAAGAGGGTGTCTCACAAGAAATTGTGGATCAATTCAAAAAATCTTTCAGTGCTGATGCACACCGTCTGGGCTTGACCAATCAGCAGTTTGCTGGCTTGGCTCGGGTCGTATCTGAACAAGCCGCAGCCACCGAGAAGACGGTCGAAGAGAAGAAGACCGCTACCCGTGAAGAGGCTATCCAGCAACTCCGAGAGAAGTTTGGTGCAGCCTACGAACAGAACGTGTCGCTTGCCAAGACCGCAGTGGAACGCTTTGGTGGCAAAGAACTTATGGACAAGATTGCATCGCGTGGACTGGGCAACGATGTCGAGTTCATCGAGGCAATGTCAAAGATTGGACGCATGGTGGCACAAGATGAAGTAGTCGGTGGTGGTGGCAAGCAAGGCTTTGTCATGTCGCCAGATGAAGCCAAGAAAGAGATCGACCGAAAGCTCGCAGATCCCGACTTCCGTGCGGCTTACTTCACCGGACATCACCCCGGTCATAGCGTTGCGATTGAGGAAATGCAAAATCTTTACGCACTTGCTCACGAATAATGTCGTATAGTGCGAGAAGCAGGTAGCCACCTGGTCTGCTTGACGCGGGGAAAGTCCCGAAGCACCGCCTTCCTCCGGTAGGTTGTGTCCGTATGTCGCGGGTAGCACTCCGAAATTCGTATCTTTCGTTTTTCTTGGAGTAAATCCATGTCTCTTTCAATTACAAATGCTTTTGTTGAGCAGTACCGAAACAACATCACGGTACTCACTCAGCAACGCGGATCAAAACTCCGCGATTTTGTGACAGTCAACAACGGTGTCGTTGGCAAGACTGTCTTTACCGAGCAAATCGGAGCAACCGAAGCCAAGAAGCGAGTCAGCCGTCACAGCGATTCGCCACTGGTTGAGACTCCTCACAAGCGTCGGCTCTACACTATGGCTGACTACGAGTGGGGCGACTTGATCGACAAGGCTGACCGTGTTCGTATGCTCATCGACCCAACCTCAACCTACGCTCAGTCCGCAGCTTTTGCTATGGGCCGTGCTATGGATGATGTCATCATCACCGCTTTGTCTGGTGCTGCAACCACTGAAGATCAGGGTTCACAGTCCAGCCAAGCCTTGACCTTGACTGTCGCTAAGGCTTTCGATGGTCAGCAAAGCACTGACAACGGAATGAATATTTCCAAGCTCCGTCAGGCCAAGCAGTTGATGGATACCGCTAGCGTTCCTGAAGATGAAGAGAAGTTCATTGTTATGTCACCAATCGGTGTCCAACAACTTCTCCGATCCAAGGAAGTTACCTCTGCTGACTTCAACACCGTGCGTGCTTTGGTCAACGGTGAAATCGACACCTTCATGGGCTTCCGGTTCATTGTGTCAAATCGTCTGCCAGTTCCAGCCTCAAACGAACGTGACGCTTTTGTGTTCACCCGTTCCGGCATCGAACTTGGTATTGGTCAGGATGTCATGGGACGTATCGAAGAGCGGCCTGACAAGGCGTTCTCCACCTACGTCTACTACTGCATGTCTCTTGGTGCAACCCGTCTTGAAGAAGAGAAGGTTGTCAAGATCACCTACGCAGAAAATGACACCGCAACTGTTGCGGCAACCCTCTAATAGGAAAGTAGGAACTTACTATGGGTACTAAATCTTCTGCTCTTTTTAATGCTCTCGACGCAGCGTCCAATGCACCTGATGCAACTGCAATCGCTGGTCGAGTTCGTGTCCTCACGGGCAACATTGCTTTGGAAACAGGCGACATCGGTGCTAACGACATCGTGAAGCTTGCTCCTATCCCCTCCAACGCAGTTCCTTTGTCAATCGTCTTCTTCAACGATGACCTTGACTCAGGTACGACCTTGGAAGCCGACGTTGGTCTTTACGACCAAGATGGCAACGTTGAACACGTTGATGCTTTTGCTGACGGTGACACCAGCCTTCGTGGCGCAGTCACCGCTGGTACTGAGTTGATCTGTCAAGACGGTGTTGATGCGGTTGCTCTTTACAGCAAGCGGATCTGGGAATGGGCTGGTCTGTCTGCGGACGACTTCAAATTCCATGACATCTGCATCACCTTTGGTGCTGCTGGCGATACCGCTGGTGACCTTGCGTTCAAGATCACCTACGTTGTGGACTAATCCACTCTCTTCTCTCGATGCTGGGGGGGAAACCCCCCGGCATCACTTATGGCGGTATCTCCCGTTGACATTGCAAACCTTGCCCTGACCCGTTTGGGTCAAGACACAATCGTATCTCTTACAGATGAATCGTCGCGGGCTAGGGCCGTAAACGCGGTGTATTCCATCTCAAGAGATGCGGTGTTGCGTGGGCATCCTTGGAACTTTGCCCAGAAGCGTGTAAAGCTCACAGCAGACTCTGATGCCCCCACATTCGGTTACACCAAGCAGTTTGAGTTGCCAGCCGACTTTCTGCGTGTGACTCGTATGGAGGAGCAGAGCCGCGACTTCAGGGTTGAAGGCAACAAGATCCTGTGCAACGCCTCGACTATCAATGTGGTCTACACATATCGGGTAACTGACTCAAACCTGTTTGACAACCTGTTCGTGGATACGCTTGCATACCGGATCGCAGCAGACACGGCTCGTCAACTTACTGGCAGCATCGAAACCCACAACCTGATGGTTCAACTGTATGAGCGTTCACTGACCGAGGCCAAGTTCTTGGACAGCAGCGAGCAGCCAGATCTCAACCTGAACCCTGCCTACTTGCTGGAGTCGAGGCTCGCTGATTATCCTTACCGAGCTATTGAAGACACCAACTCGTAATGCCATCAAGATCAATCATCCAAACTTCATTTTCCGCAGGGACAATTAGTCCTCGGCTGTTTGGTCGGTCAGACTTGCAGAAGTATTATCAGGGTGCAGAGAAGATTGAGAACTTCTTGGTTATGAAACATGGCGGGATCACCCGTAGACCAGGTACTCAATACGTTTCTGATTGCTTTGATTCTGGCACTGAGTCCCGACTTATTCCGTTCGAGGTCAACTCAACCGATACCTACATTGTTGAGATTCCACCCAACGGCCTGACATCTCAGAAGATCCGAATCTTTCGTGAGGGCATCCTTCTCAAAGACTCCTCTGGTACGGCAATCGAGATTGACATTTCTCAGACCACCCCCTACAGCGTTGGTCAGATCCGCAAACTCAAGTTCACACAGTCAAACGATATCTTGTTTGTCTTTAGCCAAGACTTTCCGATCTACCAACTCAAACGGTCTGGCGTTGACACAGACCCAGCGTCATGGAGTTGGGAAGAGCTTGAGTTTGAGGACGGTCCATACGACCCGCTCAACCCAACGGATGAGGTAAAAGTTGAGTTCAAGGCTGCAACCCAAGCCCAACTGGATCAGTTTGGTATCAGTGGTACAGGCGGCTTTGAAGTAGATCAAGTCATCAACATTTTTAACATCAGCCCCGGCAGCACTGTCTTTTCTACTGGAGATGCAGGCCGACTCTTTGCTGTTGACTTTTCCGACGAGTTCGATACAGATGATACCCCTGCAACGACTGCAACTATCAGACGGGGCGTGTGTGAAATCTTGCTAGTCGATGGAGATGCGATTTTCGGAAAGATCAAGAAGCGATTTGTTGAGCAAACCCAAGATGATGGCAGCGGTGCGCAAAACAACAAGAAGCCTCAGCCTTCCGCTGATTGGCGGTTTGGAGGGTTTTCAGCAGACAAGACTGGCTACCCACGGACAGGCAAGTTTCACCAGCAACGCTTGGTAGTTGCCGGAACACGGGTATCTCCAAACCGATTGTGGCTTTCTACCATTGACCGCTTCAACAACTTCGGACCTTCTGATCCAGAAGACATCTCAGTGGTAGATGCGACCAGAGCCATCGACGCAACCATTGCCGACAATCAAACCAACTCAATCCAAGATTTGTCATCAGACGCACGGGGCTTGGTGATTCACACTCTTGAAGGGGAGTTTGTTGGATCTGCAAGTTCTACCTTTTCTCCGATTAGCCCAACAGACTTTCAAGTTTTGAGGCAGGGGCGGTATGGGGTGCAGCCAGATGTACCCGTGCAGCAGATTGGCGACCGCATTTTGTTTGTTCAGAACGGTGGCAACCGTGTGCGAGAGCTTGGATTCTCCTTTGAGAGTGACAGATATCAAGCACGCGATATCACAATCATGTGTGACAATGTTGGTCGCAGTGCGCAGGGCAACCTTTTGTTCTCGACGTACCAGCAAAACCCAGACTCGACTGCTTTCTTTGTTCGTGGTGACGGTGCTTTGGTCGGCCTGACATATGAACGAGCAGAAAACGTGTTTGCATTCCACGAACACTTTATTGGCAAGCATGATCCAGACAACGTGGATGTCACCGCCAAAGTCCTGTCCGTTGCCAGCGTTCGTGAGGGCGACAACAACAGTGTCTACATGGTGGTGAAAAGAGATGGCCTGTTTACCATCGAACGTCTGTCCCAAATCTTTCAGTTTGAAGACGAACACAAAGACGCACGGTTCTTAGATGGCTACACCGTCATCAATAACGCCACTGCTACTACCGCGATCTCTGGTCAGACTAGGTTTGCAAACCAAACTATCTCGGCGTTGGTAGATGGCGCAACAATCAGTAGCGTGACTTTTGATTCCTCTGGCAACGCGACCTTGCCGTTTGCAGGTAGTACCGTGGTACTTGGGTACAAATACACCTCTCGGATGAAGACTGTGCCTTTGGCTGCACCGAGGGTTGGTGCGGCTCAAAACGACCTTAGAAACTCACAAGCAACAATCTTCAAAGCATTTTTGCGTTTGCACCGATCTTTGTCTGGCAAAGTAGGTGTTGAGAAACTTGATGAGATTGACTATCGAACACCTGCAAACAACATGGACACGGCGATCCCGTTGTTTACAGGCATGCTTGAGCAAAGTGTTGGAAGCTCTTCGGACCGCCAGCCGCAACTCACCGTAGAACTGGACACGCCACAGCCGTTCACCCTACTGATGCTGTCCCTAGAAACAGATCTTGGAGGGGTGTCGTAATGGCTTTGACAAAAGAACAATTCATGGGGTATGGGCAGATTGCCTCTGGCCTTGGCACGGTAATCTCAGGTGCAACAAACGCCTCAAACCTCAACCTTTCTGCCGATCAAACAAGATTGCTTGGGGACATCAATGCAGCAGAACAGTTGCGGGTGGCAGCGAGAGATGCGGCTAGAGCTGAAAGATCCAAGAAGATTGGCATCGGTGCGGTAACTGCACAACTTGCGGCTAATGGCATTGTCCTTGGTAAGGGCAGTGCCGTGGATGTGATTGAAGCCGAAAGACTTGGATATGACAAAGTTATCGCTGACATAAACGAAGACGGTGAGCGTGCCGCATTCATTACAAGATTTACAGCGAATTCTAAAGCAGATGCTTTGGAAGCAGCAGCGGACAACGCAATTCTTGAAAGCGTCTTGGGTGGAGCAGTAAGCATCGGATTTGGCATGGCAATGCTTTGAGGTAAACAATGGCAAAAGTACCCACTAGATTTGCAGACAACCCCAGCCTGATGCGAGGCCCATCGGCCCGTGCTATCCCAATGATTGAGCAACCTGGTGCGCCCGATATTGGAAAAGCGGTTAGCGATGCTGGCAGACTTGCCGTTCAAGCAGGTCGAGGAATGAGTTCGGCGGAGGAGTCGGATCTCGAAAACCTGCGTCAAATTGGCGAAGCAAACAAGTTCCTTGAAGAAGAGCGAGATCGGATTGAAGAAAAAACTCCTGCAACTGAGTGGAATGCAGCAATCGAACAGGCTATTGAAGACGCTGGAATGCGTATTGACGATGAAGAGTCCAGACAGCGATGGACAAACACCACGGGTGGTACGGCTCGCAAAAGCGTTTATGCCAAGGGTCGCGGAGTCCGGGCTAGAGATGCCGTTGCTACATACAGCCAAGAGGCGGACGCAGTAGGCAGTCGTTTTCAGGATGTAAACGAGCCAAGGCCGGACCCGGACGAACTGTTTAACAACCTTGCGTACTGGAACCAAAGACTAGGTCAAAGCCTTGTTGTGCAGCAGTTGGACTCGGAGCAAATCACAAGTGCTGCTGAAAAAGGTTCACGTCAGATGGTTGAAGGGTTCCTTTCTAGGTTTCAAAACCAAGGGGAGCCAGCAATGTTTAACGGTGTTCACATTCTCGATGACCCAAGAATCACTGATTATTTGAGCCGCGATCAGATCCAAGACCTTCAGGAAAGAAGAGAAAGAAACGAAGGTAGAGTCGCAGCAAACGGTGCAGCCAACCTTGGTGCAAGTATTGACCTTGCTTTGGAGAACGATGCGTTTTTAACAATACCCCAACTTGCACAAAACGCTACATATGCAACCCTAAGAGATAGGGTTGTCAAACAAGCAGGATCTCCTGCCACTGTCGCTGTGCGTCAAATTTCTGCTCACATCAGGGCGACTACTAATAATCTCGGAAAGGCAATCACACCCGATGAAGTTCAAACGCTTCGTACTCTAAGAGATACCTTTGGTGCGGAGGGTCCAGTAGGAAAAGTGTTGCGTGCTGATCCAGAAGATAGCTTTCTTGAACAAGATGCAATCACCGATCTTGATAATGCTTTGTCTATCGTAGATACAAGAATCAGGTCTGCTGAAACAAGAGCGAATCAAGCACAAGTGCAAATCGAACAGTTTCAAGACTCAAACAAAGCAGTTATTGAAGGTAGTGTTCCGGTCGGCCCACAAGCGGCGGCAGAAATCTTTGGAGGACACACAAAACCAGCCAAGATAAATCTCTTTGAGGCTGGCTTGAGAAACCCAGAGACTGTAAGTCTGAATGGCGCAGGACTTTTGTTCAGAGGTTTCACAACTGGACAAAATCTTGACGAAGCATTTGGTGCTATCGAAAAAGTTTCAGCAGTTGCGTTAGAACAAGACCGTGATCCGTTTGCGTTTGTGCGTGAATTGATTCGCGGTGAAAGATTACGAGTTGATGCTACTAGCCTAATATTTATAGATGATTTGCTGAGTAGCCCAAACCCTGCGGAAATCCGAAAACAAATGGAGGCTGACCCCCAATACAGGGTTAGGCGGCGTGATGCTATTGCTTACTCGCTGTTGCTTGCCCAGCAAGAAAAAACGGCTGAGTCCAAATATGGAATGCAAGGCGGGACGCTTGCTGGAATGATTGAAAGCCCACAGTTTAGAGGGCCGGATGGCAAGTTGATTGGGCTAGACCAAGACCCAGATTTCTTCATTAACGCTGGGTCTGGCCCCAGATATTCAAAAGAAGGCAGACTCGTAGATTCAGATTTCCCCTACGAAATTGACAACAGTCTTGGTCAGGATTTGATGAGACATAGGCTTGTTGACACGATTGCTCGGTTTGCCCGTGGCGTTCAAGTTGATCCTACTACTTTGAGAAATGCTGCTATCTCTGCCCGTAGAGCTTTCCAACGAGACGATATGGCTTTGATCGAAATCGACACGGTTACAACAATTGGTGCTGACGAGGACGTAGAAACGCAGGCACTTATTATTCCCGGTCAAAGTATATTTAGAGACGCTTCAGGTGGCAAAGACGGTAATCTGATTTCAGAGTTTGTTCGAGTGCTAAACAGTGGACAAGAAAATGTCACACCTTTTGGTGGTGGAGTTTTCCAAGGAACTGATTTCCGTGCTGAACTCAGCCAGCTTTATGTAAACCCCAAGCGTGACCCATTGAGCGATCAGGCAACTTTCTACCTGCCAGTCCGTGATTCGGATGACCCAGCCGCAGACCCTAGATACATCAAGATTGACATCGACCGCTCTCAAAATGAAGGCAGTCGTGTACGAATGAAATTTACGGATGACATCACGTTGCCGCGTGAGTTTGTGCCTCAAGGCGAGACAATCAACCATGTCATCGGTAATCGAACTTTTGGGTGGAACAGTGCCATTGGTGACGATCCTTTGGAAGATTATCCAAACAGGTTCAAAGCATACGAACGTGTAGCACGCAAGGACTATCCTGGTGCAAGCGACAACTTTATTATTGACATCATGCAAGAAATGATCCTGCAAGATGGCTGGATCAACATCCGAAGGACTGACACTGCATGATTCGTATCGAGGACATCGAAAAGCCTGAGATCACGATCAATGACTTGGAGCAGCGTGCTGGTGAAATGATGCCAGTCGATCAAGACTTGCCCGAGTCAGTGATTGAGCGTAGTGCTGAGGATCAACAGGCCGTCGATACCAACGACCTCAACCAACGGTTTACAGGCATGGAGCGTGCCGAGAACGCTGTTGAATACGATGAAATCGAAATACTCAGACAAGGTGGTTTAATCTACGAAGACGAGCCACTGAACCTTGATCCGTTGCCAATCCCTCCTTTGGGCGAGGGTGAAGTCAACATCGAAGGCATCGACCCAGAGGATGAAACACAGGTCATGGCTGCGGCTGCCGATGCGATGGGTTACGGCGTTGAGTCCTTTGGCAAACCTGATTCCGAGTTTAACTATGGGGCTGAATCAACAAAGTCATTTGCACGCGGATTGTTTGGCCTTGTAGGTGGATGGGGCGTTGTAGCCTCCGAGCTTGATTCTTTCATAAAGACTGGCACTGCAAATGTCGTTGCATATCTGACCGCTCTTGGTGTCAAGGATGAGGATGGTGACTTTGAGCAGACAGTTGAAACCATCAGGGGTCCGCTTGTTGACAAGGTTGAAACCGAGCGTGAGGTTGTCCGTCAAGGCTTTCTTATGGTCAATGGGGTTCTTGCCCCAGATCCCAACAAAAAACTCAACTGGTATGACCCACGGCTTGCTGTTCGATACGGCCCCGGCGGTTTTGTTGATCTTGCTGGCTGGGTCTTTTCTGCACCATCAATGATCGCCACTCTTGGTGCAAATGGCTACGCCGAATCTGTAGCAAAAACCGGCGACCAACGATCAGCATTAGCCTACGGGATGATTCATTCAGCCATGATGGCTGCTGGGTTCAGAGTGTTGAATGCTACTGGGCCTAAAGCTAAGCAGGCATTTAGTGACTTGCTTCTAGGCACGACGGTTGACAAGTCGGGCAACATTGTTGTTTCATCTTTAGCACGCAGATCTATCAATGCACTTTACGGACCTGCTGCTGCCGGATTTGCTTTTGGTGCAGGCGGTGTGATGACTGACGCTGCACGAAACTATGTTGACCAAGTTGCACTTGAAGGCATCTACGGTGCTTCTATTCAAAAGTCCTTTGAAGATTCACTTGATAATGTAGCGAGCCATGCTGGATTTGGGGCAGCTTTTGGAATGATGCCTTTGATTGGAGCAAGATCCCAATATCGAAACTGGCTCAAAACTCACAACCACGCTGTTGACATTCAAATTCAAAGGTTGCGAAAAAGCCAAGGTTTTAGAAATCTTTCTCCTCAAGAACAGATGCGTGCAATCGGCAGAGTAAGAATTGAAATGCTTCAACAGGGTTCTGTACCTGCTGCTGCACGAATTGCCGCACTTGCTGATGAGGCAAGAAACGCAACAACTATGACCAACTCTGCTTTGGTTGCCAACAGAAACCGGCTTGCAGAACAGGTTCGTAACAAACACCGTCGCAACCAAGACTCCCGTATTGAAGAAGTTCAACTGCGACACTTTGACCGTGAGATTCGTAGGCGTGGGATTGATACGTCTGCAAAGCCTGAGCCAAGGGTTAAACCTGAAGCAGAAGTCACTTCGCCTGAAGTTCCAAAGCCTGTCGCAGAATCTCCAGCACCACCGGCTCCCGGTACACCTCCGCCGGAGCCAGTGATCGGTCGGCCTGCAACTCTTACCACAGATCCGGTTGCACCTCCAAGACCTACAAACAATCAAGCACGGGTTCGTGAGCTTGACAAATCCTTGAACGGTAACGATGTCAAGGGACTCAAGGATCTGCCTGCTGCCGAGCCATTGCCCACTGTAGGTGCTGACTTCACCCGTTCTGCCTACAAAGCAGCAGAAAAGGAATACAACAAACTTATTGCCCGAGCGCAGAAACAAGACTTGCACCCAGAAATCGCAGAACAAATCGAAGCGGTGCTTGGCAAAGGCGTTATTACTTCGAGAGTTTCAAATGCGAATCTCAAAGAGCTTGAGCGTGCAAGGGAACTTCTCAAGCAGTTGTCGGGGGACGCACAACGTCGGCTTGGGCTAGACAAACTAGAAGCAGAAATCGCACGACACACACGGGCCAATAGGTTTGAATCTAAAGGAAAAAGCAACGACGAATTGCCTGCTCTGTACCAAGACCTGCAAAGTGCAAATAGAACACTTGATGACGCACTGCGTTTGCAAGATGATTTGGTGAAAGCAAGGACTACTAGGGATACAAGGTTAAGAAGAAAAGCTGACAAAAAAGCAGAAAAAGAGGCTAAGGGCAGTCAATATAAACCGGACGAATCAGGTGCAAGGCCCGGACCCGGTGTGGGAAGGCGAAACAGTGAAGATGGCAGAGTGCTTGGGCCGCGTGTGCGTGAAGTAGGGGGGCCAAACGGAACGCTTCATACTTTTACTCAAGACATGGTTCGTGACACAGCAAGAGCGCAGGGGACTCTGCGTGAAGTTGACCAAGTAATCGAGCAGGCTTTCTTAAACGTGGGTGTTCGGACCAACGCACAGCGTAATGCTATTGGAGCTTCATCTAAACCCGGTCAGATTGTTGCAAATGTTCCATTTAGGGGCCATGCTAAAGGCAAAAGAAAAGGTCAAGTCGGCGGCGAAGTCGAGTTTATGATTTCCGAACTTGAACTGGTACACACCTACATGCTTCTGCATGACCCTTCTACTCTTGGAAGAATCGCAGCGGGACAACCAATTAGTTTTGTACGGCCTGCAAGAAACACTGGATCACAATCAGTTGAAACGATGGTTCTAACGGCTGACGATGTTTCAAACATATTTAGATTGATGGAGGCTAGATCCAATCGCGTGGGAGAGCCAGACTTGATTGCACTGGCAGATGAACTGATGGTCGTTCACTCTCGAAACGGGCCTATGAGAGGTGTTCAAGATAGATCTGGGCAAAGACTTTATCTTGACGATTTGGGACTTACTTACGTTCCTCGACGAGTAGTAAGAGAAAAAGGTAGTACTGACAGCTTTACAAGTAACACTTCTGTTATCGAGTCTGTTGAAAAAGGTGCGCCAACAAACGTAGACGCAAGGGTTTTTAACGCCCGTGATCCAGGTGTAATCACTGCTCCCATTCGAGTAGGAAACGCTGCGGAAGAGCTTCGTGCTGCTGCCGCCGGTCAGGTAGTAGCAGAATTAAATCCATACGCGGTGTTCATACAAAGACAACTGAACGCAGGCAGACCAATTCACACGGCCTTGCAACGAAGTCCGCACGCAACCTTACCAGAGCATATTCAGAATGCTTTTGCTTACGACGTTGCAAACATGCTCCGCAGACGTATTGGCGATCCAAACATTTTTGACTCGTTCTTGCAACTTGCACGCGAGTATTCGTACTACGGATACTTGGCGTTCAAAGGATCGACTGCACTTTTGCAATCAACGTCATACCACCAAATGTATGGGTCAGGGTATGGTCGTATCCCTACTAGGTATAAGAATGCAGTGCGGGGCAAAATAGGTTTGCCTGATGCTGTGATGGCATTCGGTCCCTCTCAACGTGCAGCGTACGCACGAATTATGGCAGTTGGCGATCCAGCACTCAAAAACCGTTTGCAGGCATCTATTGACGAAACAGTTATGGGTGGCATGCAGCAATCTCGTATGGCTGTTAGAGGTCGCAGCAGAGGTCTTCTTCACAGAATCACTGATTTAGGTCAAATGCCCATGTCGCATATGGACCGCACAACAATCATTGCTGGGTTCCAATCGACTGAGCGATGGGTGCTTGATGATTTCATGTCACTCGCTCGCTCTGGCAACGGCAAAATGCCAAAGGCCAGCAGCCGATCTTCGACTGGGTTTGATGAGATGCCACAGTTTGAAGCACTTGCAAGAGACATGCGCGCCCGTGGCCTTATGACTCCAGAGGGCGTTTTGACTAAAGCAGGCAAAAAAGAAATCAAAAACCATCCAGCATTTCAACGTGTGGTTGGTGAAAGGTATCGCCCTGCTTGGACGGAAACACAACCTAGCAACACAGGTATGACAACAACTGGGTGGATGTCTAGGACTCGAACCGGCAAAGCAAATTTGTTTGCAATCATTGAACCGTTCCAAGGTTGGGTATCAAAAGCTTACTCGGATCTTCGATCTGGAAATGTGAGAGGTGTGGCTCAAGCAATCTTATTTGGTCAAATCATCAGAGAAGGGTTTGTTCAGTTCTACGGTCGAGTCATGGACGCACGACCTGAAGAAGAACTTGATCTTGGCAGTGCAGGGGGCAGAATTCTGGTCGGAGCTGCTTCAGATGCCGCTGGCATCGCCGCACCACCAGTTGTTGATATTGCCGCAAGACAGGGTGTGAGATCAGCGTCTATTGAAGGTGTTGAGATGTCAGGCATGGTCTACCCTGATGAAATCCCACAGTTCAGAAACTTCAGAACTCCCGGCACTGCACTTGGCAACGAGTTGTATGAGGTGACGGATTTGGTTGAAAATCTTTCTGATCCAACGACCAAAGAAGGTGCAATCGAAACAGCCCGAATGGCCTCACTACTGGGACGAGTTCTTGGTGGGCCGCGATGGAGAGAGCAGTTTAAGGTCATCATTGCTTTGGATGCCCTACAAAACCGAGCCTTTCCAAAAGAGAAAAGTGGCACTGTGAAGGGTCCGACTATGGGCGATTTGCAGGACGAAATACGAAAAGTTCAAGACGGTGACGTTGACGATTTGTTGGAGGAGTTTTACGGGTTGCCCAAGGGATCACTAAAAGATGGTGACATTGGCAATCTAATTGACCAATCTTTCCAAGACTGACGTAGTAAACTAGGAACAGCCATGACTATTACAAATAACACAGACCGCACAGGACAGGTGACTGGCTCCGGATCTACGGGGCAGGTTGTCAACTTCAACTTCAAGATCTTCGATACCACCGACGTAAAGGCGTATTTGACCGCCTCTGGGGTGGTTTCAGAGATCTCGACCTCCGACTATGTGGTGGCTATTGACTCGTCTGGTACGGGCGGCACGGTCACCTTTAGTGGTTCATACACCATCGCGGGGTCAAACACTGTCCAGATTGTTCGAGTGGTTCCTGAAACCCAGACCCTTGACTTGGCTGCGTCAGGGCCGTTCCCAGCCGAAAGCGTCGAAGATGCCCTTGACCGCGTGGTGGCTTTGCACCACCAGAGCCTCAACGACGATGGCACGGGTCTGGTGTACGACGCTGACTCTAAGCGGATCACAGGTGTCTCGGCTGCTTCGGCCTCAACTGATGCAGTCAACAAGACTCAGCTAGATGCCTTGGATGCACGGGTTGTGACGCTTGAGGGTGGCAGTTCTGCTGACGCACCTGCAATCCCAAACCCTGCCAGTCAGGCAACCAACTCAGGATTGCTGGTCAACAACACCACTGGGTCCAATGGTGCTTACGTCCTGAAGACATCTACTGAGATTGCTGATGCCATCGGCATGGGTCCAGATGACGCAGTAACTCACGGTCAAATTACTACCCGAACTTCAGGCGGGGGCAACGGCAACCTGACTGCTGTAGGTAGTGTGGTTCTTGGTACTGCTGACTCAAAGACTGTGACTATCAATGATGACCTGGTTCTGGGCGTTGATGGAACAATCAAGCCATCGAGCGGCTCAGAACTTGGCATTCACGTTGACCACGATCAAGCACAGGGAACTTTGCATATTCAGAATCCAGCCGGTGCTAGTGGCACATCTGTCAATGCGGACGCAAAAGATTTAATTATTGACAGCAACGCTGCAAACGTGGGCATGTCCATTGTTCAGCCAGATCCTGACGGAGCCACTGCAACTCAAACCTCAAAGATCATCTTTGGTGTTGACAACGACAACAACCGATCAGGGATTCATGCCATTCACCAGCAGGCACACGGAGGCGGATCTGCTGGCAACGATGACATTATGAAGTTCCGAGTCGGTGCTGCTGACTTTGTAGAACTTGACAAGGATGCTGCTGGTGGCACGCCCAAGATGGCGTTTACCTCTGCAACCAAGATCACCAATGTTGCTGAAGACACGGCCTCGTCAAGTGCTGCAACTGTTGGTCAACTTGAATCTGTTGCGGGTCAAAGGACTTTGGTTGCTACATTTTTCGGACCTGCATTAAGCACACTCCAGTCGGCAGGAACTGTTAGCGGTTTGTGCAAACTTGTAAACAATGATGGTGCTGGCGAATCCTTTGAAGCTTTTAGCCCATCCGGTGTGGCTTTTGCCTCTGTTACTGAAGCAAGCGAAAAAATTACTTTGCAACCGGGGACATACCATATCCATGTTGAGGGCGGTGGTGATCTTTTTCTAAACAACACCAAAGCGTATGGCCCAGTTATTTGCACCGCTACGTTTTTTGGAACGGCTCTTGCTCCCGGTAACGCTCTTTTGGACAATAACGGTAGGGCTTTCATTCCAAGATCAGGACTAATAAGAAGCACTGTTGTAGCTGATAATGGTTCAGGAAATGCCGTTGATGGAAACCTTTCAGACATAGGTCGTGCGCCCACACCAAACCTAATTCCTTTTGATCAACAGGGCAGAGCTGTTGCCCCAATCAATGGAATTGTTACTCTTGCAACGGCAACTGACATTTTTCTTTTCCACGTTATCCAAAGAATGGGACCACAAAACACCACTTCTATTAGTGGTGCTGTCTTTAACATGACGATTACCAAGTTGGATGGCAACGTCTAATGGACAACATTGCCAGCGAAGCCCTCAAACTGCTTGAAGAACTTAAGCAGATTCACTCAACGACACGAATTGTGTCTGAGTATGGCGACCTTGCGTCAAAGGGTTCTGTTGGTGGTCCGTACGATTGGCAGGCCGAGTGGCACAACATGGGTAACAAGAACCCTGAACGTGCAATCATTGCTGGCAACCGAACAGGTAAGACTCGAACTGCGGCGGCTGAAGTGGCTATTCACTTGACGGGGTTGTATCCCGACTGGTGGACAGGTCGCCGGTTTGACGAGCCTACGTCATGGATCGTGGCAGGTCCGACCAACGAACTTACCCGTGATGTCTGTCAGTTTGCCTTGGTTGGTGGCATGATGGAGGGGACAAAGACCCCAGACGGCACAGGCTGGATTCCAAAAGACAAAATTGGCGATGTCAACTTCAGACAATGCGGCGTTCAGAATGTGATTGATACCGTCAAGGTGCGGCACAAAAGCGGCGGCTGGTCTGACCTTGCGTTCAAGTCTTACGAACAGGGCAACGTCAAGTTCCAAGGCGTGTCTCGTCACGGGGTTTGGCTTGACGAAGAACCCTCAGACAACATGATTTTTACAGAGGCACAAACGCGGACAATTGACAAGTCCGGCCTCATTATGTTCACCCGTACGCCACTGTTTGGCATGTCCGAAGTTGTCCGTCACTTCCTTGATGGTGGCGAAGGCATCTACTATTCGACCGCCACTTGGGAAGAATCACCTCACCTCAACAAGGCGGAGCGTGATCGTCTGTTGAAATCTTACCCAGAGCATGAACGCGAGACACGGGCTAAGGGTACTCCACTTCAGGGGACTGGCTCTGTCTACAACGTCCCCGATGAGGAGATCACTTGCGACCCATTCCCCGTCCCCGACCACTTCCGCCGCATTTGCGGAATCGACTTCGGCATCGACCACCCAGCAGGGGCAGCATGGCTCGCATACGACGCAGACAGTGATGTGATCTACGTCACAGATTGCTACCGAAAGTCGAACGAGACAGCCGCCTACCACGCTCAGGCGATCAGATCTCGCGGTGACTGGATACCAGTGTCATGGCCCCATGACGGCATGATCCGTGACAAGGGTGGCGGGCAAGCTCTGCGTGACCAATATGAGTCCAACGGGGTCAACATGCTGCATATGTCCGCACGGTATGACGATTACAAGGGCGGTGGTCAGGCACGCGAACCTATGACCATTGAGATCTTGGAACGGATGCGTACCGGCAGATTCCGTGTATTCTCTAACCTGACACAATGGTTTGAAGAAAAGCGAATGCTGCACCGAAAGGACGGACGGATCGTGGCAGAACGAGATGACATTGAATCCGCAACCCGATACGCCGTGATGATGCTTCGTTACGCTATCTCCGGCTCAGAATATGACACCCCGCAGCAAGAGTTTGCGGACAACCACGACTACGACCCACTGATGGAGTTCAACTAATGGAACCCGCACTCGCAATTATTAATTTTATCATTGCTTCAATTATTGCTTCCGCAGCAACATCGCTTATCACAAAAAAGATCGCAGATGATGAAGCTGAAGATGTTCTTGCAGAACAAGAGGCCGAACTAGAAGAAGAGCGGAAACGTCTTGCACTTGAACCTGGTGCAGCCGATTTGTTCCTGCAAAACCGGCGAAGAGCAATGCAAGAATCCCGTGGTGCTATGGGTACATCTGACACAGTTTTGGGTGGATACAGTGAACAAGGCGGCGGACTACTTCAATGAATCTTGGCGAACAAATCATTGCTAAATACGAGAAGTCAAAGAACACTCGTACCAACTGGGATCACCACTGGCAGGAAGTGGCTGACCTAGTGCTGCCCACCCGAGAGTTCACTTATGACTTGACTCCCGGTGAGAAGCGACGTAACAAGATCTTCAACGACACCGCACCAAACGCTGCAAGTAGTCTTGCCTCTGCCTTGGCGGGCATGCTTACTAACACCAGCATTCGTTGGTTTGCATTGGGCTTGAATGATCCCAAGTTGGCAGGCCGAGAAGATGTCAAGCGGTATTTGTACGAATCTACTTCAGTGATGCTGGAATACTTTGACTCTACCCGAAGCCAGTTTGCCCTTGCCTCCCATGAGATGTACCTCGACCTAGTTGCTTTCGGGACAGCGGTTATGTATCTCAACACTGAGGGCGATGACTTGGTGTTTCAAGCCAAGAAACTTTCCAACTTCTACGTTATGGAGAACGAGGCGGGAGTAGTCACGGAGTCATATCGACAGTTCAGCATGACAATCCGTGATGCGATGGATGTGTTTGGAGAGGAACTAAGCCCAAATTCCTTGCGGATGGCTGATCCAAACCACCGGAACTACGACCCAGAGGGCGAAGTCAACTTTGTTCATGCTATTTACAAGCGTCAAGACCGTGACCCATACCGCATCGACGTAGAGAACAAGCCCTATGCTTCCATTTATGTCGAACTCGACACCAAGCACGTTGTCCGAGAAAGTGGATTTGACCACATGCCTTACCTTGTCCCACGGTGGTCGAAAGCACCAGAGGAGACTTACGGTCGCGGCCCTGCTATGCACGCTCTTCCGGGCATCAAGATTGCTAACGCTCTGTCCCGCACGATTCTGGAAGCGTCGGAACTTGCTATCCGACCCCCAATCATGGTGGCAGCAAACAGCATCGAGGGGCCAATCCGAACCACCCCCGGATCTATCCTCTACTATCGGTCAGGTGCAAGAGAAGTCCCACAACCTCTTGTCTCGGGTGCGAACCCCAGCGTGGGTGAGGCTTTGCTGGCGAAGCAAGAGGCTCGAATCGAAGAATACTTCTTCCTCGACAACCTGAAGCTTCCCATGAATGACCGTATGACTGCGACCGAAATCACCGCTCGCCGTCAGCAGGGCTTGATGACAGCATCTCCTGTGCTTTCACGCCTGTATTCCGAGTGGCTGAACCCGTTGATTGAGTTCACATACGGCTTTATGCGACAAAAAGGCTACCTTCCAGAGCCACCAGAGGTTTTGAAGGGGCGAACAGTCACCATCGAGTACCGATCTCCTATGGCTGCATCTAAGAAGTCCGCAGAAAACCAAGCCTTTATGCAAAGTCTCCAAACGATTTTGCCCCTGATGCAGGCAAATCCGGGGATTTTGGACATTCTCAACACCGATGATCTTGTCCGTGGTGTGATGTTCAACAACGGCGTTGACCCACGTTACATCAAGCCAGAGAATCAGGTGCAGCAGGAACGTCAGCAGAAGGCTCAAGCCCAGCAGCAAGCCATGATGGCCCAGCAAATACAGCAGCAGGCCGCTGCCGCCCGAGATGCCTCTGCCGCCGCCAAGCAACTAGGAGAAATCGGTGGCTGATCGTCGAGAACTACGCAAAGCCATGAAAAGAGTCTTTGACTCTGATGACGGGAAGATGATTCTGAAGCATCTATCGTCCTGCTACTTCCTGAATGCCACAACTATGTCGCACTCTTCCGAAGAGACTGCGTACAAAGAGGGGGCAAGAAGCGTAGTAATTGGTATTATCAATATGTTGGGTTCTGAACCAGAGTTCAAAGGAGAACCGGAACCCCTTTTCGACCCCTTGGACTATTTAGCGAGAAATAACGATGGCCCTTGACCCCAACCTCACCATGCCTGTTGTCAATGTTGACAGCGAAGACATCTCAAAGCCTGTTCAAATCCATTCTTTCTGGACAAAAGTTCACGAAGACAGCAAGACGGCAGATGATTCAACGCTCAACGATCCTGAAGATGACATCACTTCGGACAAGTCTCACCTGATGTTTGCTCCGTTCGGAACTAGCCTGGTTCTTTGCCACGGATACACCGGCTCTGTAGGCAGTGTTAGCACTCAGCCTGTTGTGAAAGTCTTTGGACGTACAGTCGCTACGTCTGATGAAACTACTTTGACTGCCCTTGATGGCGTGCGTGGACAATGGATGGTGCTGCCAAACAAGGCTGGCAACATTGACATCACGATCAGTGACTCGGCTGCCGACACCACCGATGGCACGACCACTCTTACCACTGTTGACCCTGATGCTCACGTTGTTGACCTTCTCGGTTGCAATCAAATCCTTGTTGGTGTCAAAACCGCAGCAGCAGGAAATACCACAGGGTTTATCCTTGGAAAGATGATCTGATGTCACAGGTCGTAAAGCTGTCAACGCGGGATTGGATCGGGTTAATTTCCTTAATCACTGCTCTGCTTGGCGGCTTTTACGGACTGATGAGCCTTCAACAATCAAAAATTAACGATCTTGCTGTGTCGCAAGCCATTACAACGGCCCAACTTGAGGCCACGGCCCGCATGCAAGAAATGATTTTGACCAGAATTGAACGCCTAGAGGACAGGTGAAACGCCTTTTTTGGTTACTCTGCCTAGCGTCATGCCGAACAGGGTCACCAGTTTCGCTGTCGCAACTACCGTCGCTATCTACGGCGGAGGATGTTATTCAAGCAAACTCACCGTTAAGTCCCCTCATCTGGACGGGGAGTATCGGTGTGTTGGGTGGCTTGATACTGATGACAGTAACCAGAGCGGTTGGCCTACCTTTGAGGGGCCAGTTGCCGTTCTTGGTGGGGGTGGGACTGATTGTTCTGACTTACACGATCCAGAAGTACGACGATTATCTGCTACTCCCAGCAGCGATAGCCGGGGGTCTGGTAGCATGTCTTACAGTGCTGGGTTCTTACATTCGATACAGGAGTCAAAAATGCTCGAAAACCTCGGATTCTCTATTGCCGCCATCATCATCGCCTACGCCTTCGGAGCCGCCACTGGACCCGCCCTCTGGAAGTGGATGAAGTCTCGCGGCGAAAAGTGGTGAGATGAAGACAGCCAAGTTCCTGGCCTTCTCATGTGTTCATGCACCTGACACAAGTGCGTCGGGCAGGGCTTGGCTCATCTCTAAAATTGAAGAACACAAACCTTCACATCTTATCTTGCTGGGCGACCTGCTTGACGCTGAGGCTGCATCCGTACATCCCGGCGAATGCGACCACGACCTCAACGACGAGTACGCCTTTGCCCACGCCTTCCTACAAGACTGCCGTGACGCTGCTGGCTCTGCCCATCTCGTCTGGACTCTCGGCAACCATGATGACAACATCTTAAGAGCCGATCCCCGTCGCATCCCCGCCAATCTGCGTAGCCTCGTCCACTGGAATCAGCACCGAGTGTTTGGTGACGGATTCAGGGCGTGGAAGCAGTATTCGTACATCAAGTCCCCCAAGGCCGTCTACTCACTAGGACAGGTCATGTTCTTTCACGGCTTTGATTGTGGGGTGAACTCTGATGAGCTTGAGGGCTTACAAATGAACTACGCCACAGGAGGCCATCCTTGGCGTCTAAGCGTCCGTGGGCATACACATAGGCCCGTGGGGGTCTGTCAAGCCAAACGCTCTCAGAAGGTACTCCTGCCCCACTATTACGCAAACGCAGGATCTATCGGCTACGGCGACAAGCAACCGGAATATATGTATCGAAAGGATGTGACACAATGGGGCGCAGCAGTGGTAGTGGGCGAGGTAAATCTGGAAAAGCGTGTAAGCAGGGCAACTGCCCCGGAGTGGAGTGCAACGGTCGAAAAGCTTATCCCGTCGCCCTCGTCAAGTGGTCAGACTCATGCGAGCCAACGCCAAACTCAGAAGTAGAACTGACTGACATCCCCACGCCGCAGGTCATCTATCAGGCCGGTTTCTTGGTTGAGAACAACGTGGACTATGTATCCATCGCTGGCGGCTGGAAGCCTGAACTCAAAACCTTTGACTATGTGATTTCAATACCAAGCCACGCCGTGCTTGATTTACAGATCATCGACTCGGAGTGATTAATCCCGGCATGATGTAAATTGCATAAAGAGTAATTGTTTGAGATCCTGCAAGAGTTGCACCTGCTGTTTTTACAACAATGTCTGTGCTACTTGTAAATTTATGGCCGATAGTTTGAGGATTGGTTGCAGACATTGACGTAGATGCGGCAGATGCATGACTGGTTGCGTCAATAAATCTGTCATCATCTCCCGAGTCACCAACCTGCAAAGTAACGCTAGTTCCCAAAGCTGTGCTAGAAACACGCATATCAATCAAGTGTGCGTCATCTGGCAAAGCAAACATTTCAATATCTGTCCCGGCTCCCTCACTGCCTGATGTGGTGTAAGTGGCAAACGCGGTAAAGGTCTCTGCGTTGTTACTACCTAAAAAACTGGTGGATTTACCAGTGCTTGTACTTATTGTAAATGTTGCACTACTTGCATCAATCGCGGTTACTAGGGTTGACTTTGCCATGACTTATTCTTTCTCGATCCATCGCCTGTAGTATCGCATGCGACTTCGGTATTCAAAAACTGCGGGAACCAGCCAGAACAGACTGAGTACCAGAAGGCTTATTGGCCCCATAGGTAATGTACCCCCAGACATTATTTCTTGTTCACTTTTGATAAAATCTTGGTGATCTGAGAACACAGGAACTTCTGCAACAGTATTCTCCATCCCCCCCACAGAAGGAGTTTGCAGTTGAGCGGTCAATACATTGTTGCCGAAGATGACATCGTAGTTTTCCAAGGATTCGATCATGCCTACCTCGGGAGTGGACAAAGGGCTGGCGGTCAGGCTGTAGCCTGCTACTCCAAATCCAGGATTATCGCTCTCCTCATGGACAAGCATGGGATCGACATCAGCACCGCTACTCGAATCTTCAACAGGGAGATCGGGAGTGCCGACATTGGAGGCAACACCCCAATCATTGTCGATGACCTCCAGCCCTACCAGATCTGTGAGTGATCCCATAAGGTCAACCGCCTCCTGAAGAACTTCACGGCCTACCAAAGTGCCACCGACTGCCGCCGCAACGGTCAGTCGGGTCATCTTGGTTTGCAACTCTTTCTTCTGAGACTCGCAATCGGACAGAGCTTTCTTCTCGTCCCGCTCACGTTGTTGACACTTCTCGCAGGTCACTTCATTTTTTTCACTTTGTTCTTAGCCATCATTTTTTTGCCAAAGGGTGTGTTGGCAAACTTGGTTGCGGCTTTCTTAGCAACCTTTTTCTTTTTACCGTTTTTACCGTTTTTACCGTTTGGGTAGTGTCCGGGCATTATCGCTTTCCTTTTTTCTTAGGGGTTTTTCTAGAACTAGATTTCTTGCCCCCGTGAGAGCAACCGCATTTACCTTTGCCTTTGTGCATTAGCATTTCCAGCGGCGACGAGCCGCACAGATCCTCTTCTTGGGGGTCCTTGAACAATTTATTCCGTGCATACGCATCTGACCAGCAGACCTTGCACAAAATGATTTCTTTCTCTTCCCTCCGCCGGGCTGTGGAGCCTTTAAGTTGCCGCCAGTCGCACGGTTGTATTTGGCACGACCCTTTGCTGTCAAACCAGCACCACGCGAAGCAGGGAGCTTTTCGCCACGCTTCACAGACAGAGACACTTGCTTCTTACGCTTTGCCATTACTTACGCTTGCCTTTCCAGTTGACACGACCGGGGCCAGTCTTTCGTTTGACCACAGACTTTTTGCACTCAGCCATAGTCGGACGGCAGGCAGGGTAAGGACGGTTCTTGTCCTTCTTGCCGCTTCTTCCGCAGGGCTTGCCTGTCTTGCAGTCAACCCAGCCTGTACCCTTGTTCTTGCTGAACCAGGTACGCAAACTGTTGGCCTTACGCTTTGCCATTACTTACGCTTCTTGCTCTTGTTGCCGTAGTTGGCTGCACCAACCTTGCGGCACTGGACGATCCGGCCTGACGCGTACGCAGATGGAAAGACCTTTGCCTTCGCTTTCACCTTGTGATAGCAAGCGTCTTTTTTACCTTTTTTCTTTTTAGCCATTAGTCTTGTTCTTCTTCCTCGATCTCAAGCATGATCTCGATTTCGCTCCCGAAAAACGTCACGAACAGGGGAGAAGACTTACCAACAAAAGCACCCTCTACAGACTTCTCGAAATGCTCCAGAGCCTCGACGTACGTCAGATCGTCCTGCTCAATAATTAACTCAATACATTTGTCACGATCATAACACGCAACCGTCTGGCCGCTAGGCCCACGATAAGAAGCTCCAATCAACGCATCGTCAAGCCCGTCTACGAACAAAGCGTCAGGGTTCAGGTGAGCAATCGTCTTCATCATCAGGTCGGGTGTTGCCATCTTCAAGTATCCTGTTCTGCATGATACTCATCAATTCAGGGTGCTTGGCAACCAAGCGAAGCAACTCTGTCTTGACTTCTGACTCTGTACGCCGAGGGCCGTCCTCATGCTCGATCCGAACCGTAGGTTTTCCTTCCAATCTGTCAACGATTCGGTCGAAGTCACGCCCCGGCTCAGGATCACTGCCAGCAGGGAAAACATTCCCGTGCTTGTCCTTCACATAGCGAGTGCCATCTCGGCAAGCACTCAAGACTCGCCGCGCAGCCAAGATGCGTGCAGGAGGTTGATTCGGATCGCTGACGATCTTTTCCAAAGCCTCTACCGAGTACGCAGCATCACCATTCGGATGCACCATCAATAAGTCATTTAAGGACTGCAATACAGACCTCCGCCCCTGTGGATGACCAGCGACAAACTTGGCAGGGGACTCGGGAGCCTCACCTTTCTTGAATGGCTTGAGGTTTGGGTGCTGTTCGGGTTCCATGTCGGTCATCTTAAGCGGGCTGGATCACGGATGGGGAACCCCCACGCGTGCCTGTGCGTGTCGCGGGGACCTCCCCCCCTGCGTCCGGGCCGATTTTGCCCCTGCGTTGCCTGCGTTGCGATTGAGACTCATTCTCAAACCCCCCTGCCGTAGCCCGCTGCAATTGATTCTCATTCTCAATACCCCCCGGCGGCGGTCGGTTGAGATTCATTCTCAATGGATGCGAGACAAACGCA